>ERZ1370068.6411-contig-5395_pt1 | contig 32235 bp, 32 predicted proteins | sample MGYA00561227_ERZ1370068 | MGnify/ENA primary metagenome ERZ1370068 (study PRJEB38410, sample SAMEA6850437) | metagenome | study: Metagenomic assessment of the ecological functions of the soil: analysis of the soil microbiota associated with the...
GGTAGCCGCGCTTCGTTCAGTTACGTGTGCTGCCGGACCGGCGCGAACCCCTGGATCACTGACGGAACGCCTCGCGGGCCCGCCTGCTGCTCGACGTCCTCGCGGAGGAGCAGGCCGATCAGCTCTCCCGACGAGGTCGTCACGGGCGCGTTCGGGAGATCGTGCTGCCGCCATGAACGCCGCGACCTCGGCGATGGCGACGTGCGGACGGAAGCGTGCTCGGCCGGGGCGCATGGCGGACTCGACCGTCAGGTCTCGCCTCCCGGCCGAGCTCGGCGGCGCGGAGGAGACCCATGCACGATCCGCGCCTCGTTGACCACGACGCAGGCGTCCCAGCCCGCCGCTCGGACTCGGTCCGAACGTCCCGGAGGGATTCCTCGAGACGACACGTCGGCACGTCCCGCGCGAGCGACCGTCGCGGCGGTGGGACGGCCGGCCTGCCGCCTCGCCCTCGATGGGGAGTCCGGCCGCCATCCAGTCCGACTTGCCCGCCGGGTAGTCGTACACCTCGCGGAACCCGAGGCTCTCGAGCCGCCACGCGGCTCGTGGGCTCAGAGTCTCAGGCGGAGTCCCAGCAGTAGACGACGACGGGTCGGCTCGGGATCCAGGGTCGCCGTGCACGCTCCGATCGATCTTCCGAAGCGGGAGGTTGATCGCGCCCGGGAGATGCTGCTCGTCGAAGGCTTCCTGTCGGCAGCACCTCGACGAGCGCGCGCGCCCTCCGCCACCAGCCGCTGCACGTCCTCGCGCCCGATGTTGGTCGGCATATGCGTGCCACTCGGGGCGTCGCCATCGGTCCCAGCACCGCGCTGGGGCGAGCCCGCAACCGCAGCAAGTCACGCGCGTCGGTTCGCCCGGTGGCCCGTATGGCGACGGTAGCGCGCGCGGCTCCGACGGCACTCCAGTATAATCTCGCGATGGTGTGGCTGTGATGGCGGCGCCTCTGCCCGAACCTGCCGAGCGAGCGGATCCGTCGGCACCCCGCGCGAGGGTGCTGGACGCGTTCCCGTACCCGATCGCGCACATCTACCGGAGAGTCGTCGACGCGCGGGCCCGTCCACGACCCGGTGCGCGGCGCTCGACGCCACCGCCTTACGAGCTACTGCTCACCGGGTCGTGGGCCTGCAGTCGCTCGTCAGTCAGTATCTGCGGAGTGCGCGAGACGAGGCGACCAGAGCAGCGCGTGAGGGGCGCAGTGGCGGGGAGCAGCGCCCCGCAACATCAACCGGGCGGTGACCGCCCCCTTCCAGTGCCCGCACTTCCGCGAACTGGATCCTGCTCGCCCGCACCCTCGACCGGCACCTTCCCCGCGTCGTCGCGCGACCGCTATTTCCCGAGACTGGTCCGGCACTCAAGGCGCTGGGGTGCTGGGAGGAGCGGCCAGGCCGGGCTTCGCGGGCAGCGTCGGGCTGGCATCCCGCTGGCAGGCGCATGCTCGCCCCGCGGAATCCACCGGACGCACGGCGTGGCTCGTGGGACGTGCCTGAGCGAGCTGAAGCGAGGCAACCGAGCTCCTCCACTGCACTACGTGCCGGTCCTGCACGCGATCCTGGGCGCGTTCGGGTTCACTGCAAGCGACCGTCCGGCTCGTCGTCCGCGAGGGGGAGTGGCCGTCCGTGACCGGCCGCGTGCTCGTCCGGAACTCTGCGCGGCGCGCGGCTGAGGGCGCCGGAGGTGGTGGAGGTGACACCCGGGTGGGCAGGACGGGGCGTTCGCCGAGTCTGGCGACAGATCCTGACCACGGCGGACGATCGCTGCTCCCGCTCGATCCCCCGATCAGCCGGCTCGATGCGGTCGGGCGCAGCCCGTCTGCCTCTCTGGAAACGGGGGAGCGCACTGCCGGTGCCGCCCAGCCCGGAGGGGGGGCCGAGCCGAACGCCGCCCGTCAATCCGCCGCTGCCGTGCGCGCTGGAACCGGTAGAGGACGCCGGGGCAGGCGCGCGGCTGAAACCGCTCTACGAGGGTTCCCTGGATCTCCTTCCACCTGAGCCGCGGAGGATACGGCGCCGTGGACGATCGTCCAGGCGCCGTCGCGGCGTCGGCGGCGAGCTCCTGAGGATCTGGTCGGCGTGAAGTACTTCCCCGAATGCCCCCGTGCCGCGCCCTGCGCTGGAGTCGGAAGTCAGCTTTCGCTTCCTCGCGGTCCCGCCAGAGCCCGAGTGGCCGACGACCTGCGACCGCCGGCGCGCTACCAGGAACGGCGCCTGATCCTGGCCGGGCCGGCGGATCCGGCAAGACCCGCGTTCCTTCGCGCGGGAGGTCTGCGCTGGTCGGGCCGGCGGCAGGGCGAGGGGAACGGCCGGCCGGGTTAGGGTTCATCGATCCTCTTTCATGTCGCGGCGACGGGCGCGGCCATCCGAGAATCGGGCGAGGTGAGCCTGTTCCGAGACGTCGCGGACCGGCTCGGGATTGCCGTGGAAAGGCGCCCAACTCCGGGCCAGAAAGCCGGAAAGCGGCTTCAGCGCGCAGCTGCGCGAGCTGCCTCGAGCTATCTCCACGTGCGGTGGACCAAGGGGGAAGCGCCCGCCGGCCAGGCTCGTTTCTCGTCCTGGACAGCGCGTTGAACGCAGTGCGCCCGCGCCCGGAGGCGGCCCTGCGGCAGGCGCTGGATCTGGATCGTGGCGAGGCGGCGCGGTACCACAAACTGGCTCAAGGTCTGTCCCAGCTGCGCGCGAGGAGTGGCTGACGATCTGGACTGGACGTCTCGGAGCGCAGGGCTGAAGCCCCCTCGACGCCGTGCGTGATGCGTTGCACGTGCCGATCGGGGCCGAGTCCGAGCGGCGGCGCCGCGCTTTCCGGGCTCGCCATCGAGCCCCTTCACCGCGGAGGAGACCGGCGGAAGCCTACGCGCTGATCAGGCCGCCGCCCGGAGGCCGTGGGATGGAGACGTACCGCGTGCCGGCCTGTCCGTACCGCCTGGGCGGAGCTGCCCGGCGAGACGCGTGATCTGCTCAAGACACCGCTCCACCTGCACCTGTTCATGGACGCGTTCGACGGCGTGCCGGCGGGAGCCGTGCGGGTGGCTCCCGAGCTGTTCCGCCGCCACATCGACCACGCTCTCCGGGGCGACCCGGACTGGGAGCGCGCGCTCGACCCGCCGTCATGGCGCATCTCCTGGCCGACCCCGGGCGGGCGCACGCGGAACTGAGCGACGGCGATGCTCACGCGATCCGGCAGGCGTGGATGATCCAGCTGCCCAGGGATCGCGCGACAGCTCTGGCGCCCGTGGAGGCACTCGTCTACAAGGGGCTCGTCGCTGCAAGCTAGCGTGCGCGCGGAGGGCGATGGCCATCGCTTCGTGTGTTCGGAGCGGTGACGAGTACCTCATCTACTGGGCTCCTGGCGCAGGCGCGCGTCCGCCGGGCGAGGACGAGGTGGCGTACTGGTCGGCGGCGCGCGGCGCCCACCAGCGTGTTCGCCGAATATGCCGGCACCTTCCAGCTCTCCTTCGTGACTGGATCTCGCGCGGCAGGGCGTGGACAGGATCGCGCCCCTCCTTCAGCAGGCCCCCGGGTGGCTCGAGGGCCAGCTGGTGCCGCGCGCTCATCGACGTGGCCCGGGCGAGCCATCTGCCGGGCCGAGGAGCCCGGTAGCCGAAGCTGTCGGGGCTGCCCTCGCCCAGACCACGGGGAGCGGCGTCGCCTGGGCCTCTAGTGACGGCGGGGGCCGAGCTGGGGGCAACCCGGTTCGCAGCGTCGGGGCTCCCGTATGTACGCGCGGGCTGCACGGTGGCGTCCGCCGGGCAGGGCACCACCCACGACGTGGGCGATGTCGATCGGGCTGCCTTTCTCATCCAGAGCCTGACTCGACACGCCAATATCCTCGACGATGAGGGCGCAACGGACCAGGCCGTGCGCCACCTACCGTCAGGCCATCGAGATCTATCAGGCGCACCCCCTGCGCGCCGGTCTCGAGATTCGCGTGGCCCGCACGCTCGTGGAGCTGGCCACGGTGCACCATCGACCGGCGGCCCCGACGGCGGGTCAGGACGGCGCGCGAGCCTGTGCAGAAGCGGGCGATTGAGTTCCTGTCAGAGACGCTGGGAAGAGGAGCTCCGCGGACGCCGAGGTCGGCCGCCAGCTCGCGTGGGCGCTGAACACCCTCGGGAACGTGGTGGACGAGCTCGGCCAGCCCGACGCCGCCGTCTCCGCCTACAGCCCGCGATCGGGATCCTGGGAGGGCTGGGTCGGTCCAGGGCCTCAGGGCGCCGGCCTGCGAAGACCCTCGCCTGCGTCACTCTCCGACCTCGGAACGACGAGACTGAGCGCCGGACGTCTCGACGAGGCCGTCCAGGCGCTGCGCCGTGCCGTCGACATCCGCTGAAGCGGAGTGGGCGGCGACCCCGAGACGTCGGCCTCGGACACGGGCTCCTCAAGGTGCTGACCACACTGGGCGAAGCGCTCGTGCGCCGTGGGGCAGTGCCCGAGGGGGTGGCCATGCTCGGCCGTGCGATGCAGGTCCACGAGAGCGTGGCGAAGGGCAGTCCATCGGGGGCCGAGTGGCCGCTCATGCGGGCCCGGCTGATGGGCCAGGCGGCGCTTCTGCTCCGAGCGGTCGGGCGCGTGGGCGAGGCGGCGGCGGCCTTGCAAGCTGGCAGCGCCGGTACTGGAGCCCAAGGCCGGGGCCGCCCTGGAGGAGGGAGACCGCCTGGCAAAGGCGGGGCAGATGGACAAGGCGACGGCGGTGTACGTCCAAGCGAATCGAGTTCGAGTCGATTCCTGTGGATGGCTTGTAATCCGGGACATGACGGCGGCGCTCAGATTGACTCAGCATTCGCGAACAAGCTGCCGAGTGATCTGGCGCTCGCCGATTACGACGCGGCAGCCGAGCAGTACGGTCGCTTGGCCTGCGAGATCACCGACAGCGTGTGGGCCGTTCACCCGAGAAGCATCGAGCTCGGCCGGCAGGTCTACAAGGCTCAGCCTGTTCCTCGGGGGCTGCTCCGCGACACCGACCGACTCGAGGCCGCCGTCGAACCCTTCCGGCGTGCCGAGCGGGTCGCCGCGATCCTCGTCGCGCTGGCGCCCGGGCACCCCGGCTTCCCTGGCCGCGCAGGGCTCAGGCGTTGATGGATCTGGGGCGCTTGCAGGAGGCCCGGTACTCGTCGAGGCGCGCGCTCCGGCTCGATCCCGGCTTCCGTGGGCGGTGATGCTCAGGCAGAATCTGGACGCCCGGAGATAGATCGCGCGGCGGCAAGTGGGCCGCGCCGCAACCTCGGGGGCGCGCGTCGAGCTGGCTACGGAGGCGCGCTACGCGCGGCCCTTGACGAGGGCGAGGAGCCGGTCGAGCACCCGCTCGCCGTCGGCCCGCAGGCCGTTGTGCTCGTACTCGTCCGTGATCCACGGGCGCAGGTCCCTGATCAGGCCGGCCGTCTCCATCGCGAAGTCGCGCTCGACGTAGACGTCGTTGACGTAGATCGTCGCCGCCACGGGACCTCGTTGTGACGGAGACGGTCGGCGTCGTAGAGCTTCGGCCACGCGGTGCTCGGCGAGGAGTTCCGCCGCGGGCCGGTGCGGCCGCAGACGCCCATAGTCCTCCCACATCCACGGGAAGACGTGCTCGGCCGTGAAGTAGCCCTGCTCGTCGACCTCGGCCGGGCAGGACGCGAGCCGCCGACCACCGGGTCGGGAAGCCGTCGGCATAGCTCGACTCGTGGAGCGTCGCGTAGATCGGGTTCCGCCTCCACCGGCACGCCGGCCTCCGACGTCATGGAGGAATGCCGGCGAGCCGAACGGGAGCTCGATCACGTGGTGGAGCAGCTCCCAGCCCGCGCTGTCGCCGAGCCACATCCCGAGCTGGCGAAACCGGCGCGCGGTGAGCCGATCGCCCGACGGGCAGCGCGCACGTCCTCGGCGTCGAGCCGCGCGCAGGATCTCCGCGACCCGGGCCCGGTCGTCGGGGTAGCGCGTCGAAGTAGGCGCGGTTCTTCTCGATGAGCCGGACCGACGTCGCGCGGTAGACGTCGTCGGGCGGGCGCCCGCACCGGCGAGAGGCCCCCGGTGATGATCGCTTCGCGCAGGCCTTCGGGCGCGATCGAGAGATAGGTCATCGACGTGAAGCCACCGAAGCTCTGACCGAGGACGCTCCAGCGGTCGACGGCCAGCTCGCGCGCGGATGTGCTCGCGTCGCGGACGATCGAGTCGGCCCGGAAGTGCGTCAGGTAGTCGGCCTGGTCCTGCGGGGTCCGGCCGGGGATCTCGGGGCCGACCGGCGTCGACCGGCCTGTCCCGCGCTGGTCGAGGAGCAGGATCCGCGGTAGTCTCGGATGGCCCGCTTCATCCAGCCCGACGGCGGGCTCGTCGGCCGGCGTCGGCCTCGATGCCGGGACCGCCCTGCAGGAAGAGGAGATACGGGCGCGTCGCGCCGTCCGGCGCGGCGACCTCGCGCGGTGAAGACGGTGATGCGTCGGCCCGTCCGGGCGCCCGTGGTCGAGCGGGACCGAGTGCTCGCGTTCGGTCAGGATCGCGCCGGGAACACGGTAGGTGGGGCTCATCGCGTCGAGTCCTCGCGTTGCCAATCGGTGTGGTGCGCGCGCGGTTACCGGGGTTATCGAGTCGTCGGCCCGTTTCGTCGAAAGCCGCTCTCCTGGCGTCGGCGCCCGACCTGGCCCCGCATCCTGGCCATTGTGTCGGTGGATTGCCGGGGACTGTAGGTCGGGCGAGCCCGGGGGTCAAGGGCCTCCGGGCTCCCGGCCAGGCTTCCGGGAGGTGGCGGGGCGCGCCGGGTGAGCTCACGCCCCGGGTATCGTCGCCGCGCGTACGCCAGGAGCTCGTCGACGAACGCGACGGCATAGGAGGCGAGGAAGCGGCGAGAGTCCCAGGAAACGGCCATCCAGCACCCGATGGGCGCTCCGTCCAACGTCAAGGGCGCTGCCGCACACCGATACGGGGGTAATCCCCGCGGGCCGAATGGTCAGGGCGTACCTAGCGTCGTGATCACGCCTCCTGCTGGGGTCCTGAGGCGGAGGGCCCATGAGCTCCGTCCGCTTCACTGCCGCTACGCGCCTTGCCCTCGCGCTTCATGCCGCGCCGCCCGGCGACGAGCCGCCGCCGGCCGCATCTCGAGTCCGTCTTCCGGGGCAGCCGGGACCTGACCGTCGGCGCGAGCCCTGCTTCGGGCCGGGGCGAGCTGCCGGTCGGCAACGGGTAGCCGGTGATGGGGCGGCGCGCGGCTCCTGACCTCGGCCTTCGCACCGGCCAGCTGCCGCCCGGTCCGTTGAACGCCATCACCGGACGTCGCCGGCGTGCGTGTCGGCCACGCGACCGTCATCCGCGACGACCGCGCCGTCGCGCGCACCGGCGTGACCGCGATCTGGCCGCGGGCGGGGACATCTGGACCAACGCCGTGACCGCGGGCTTTCACTCGTTCAACGGCAACGGCGAGATGACCGGCACGATCTGGCTCGACGAGCAGGGCCTGCTGGCGACGCCGGTGTGCATCACCAACACCCATTCGGTGGGCGTGGTCCGCGACGCGGTCATCGCCTACGCCGTGCGGGAGCGCGTGCCGCGGCCCTGGCTGCTGCCGGTCGTGGCCGAGACCTACGACGGCTGGCTCAGCGAGGCGGATCGGCTTCCGGTCACCGCGGCGCACGCCTTCGCGGCGCTCGACGGCGCGTCGCGGCGGCGCGGTCGCCGAGGGCTGCGTCGGTGGCGGCACGGGCATGATCTGCTCACGAGTTCAAGGGCGGCATCGGCACGGCGTCGCGCGTCGCCGCCGCCGGCGCGGCGGACCTGGACGGTGGGCGCGCTGGTGCAGGCGAACTACGGATCGCGCGACCTGCTGCGCGTCGACGGCGTGCCGGTCGGGCGCGAGATCGGCCGGGACGTCGTGCCGTCGCATCGCGATGTTCCCGCCGGCGGCGGCTCGATCATCGCCGTGCTGGCCGACCGATGCGCCGCTCGCTCCCGATCCAGTGCCAGCGGCTGGCGCGACGCGGCGACCGTGGGAGCCTCGCGTGGGTCGGCGGCATCGGCGCGCAACGGCAGCGGCGACATCTTCCTCGCCTTCTCCACCGGCAATCGAGCGCTGCTGGAGGCGCCCGTGTCGCCGCTCCGGATGAGTCGGCCCCGACCAGATGACGCCGCTGTTCGAGGCGGCGGCGGAGGCGACCGAGGAGGCGATCCTGAACGCCCTGACGGCGGCCGAAACGACCACGGGACGCGCGGGTCGCACCGTTCATGCACCTGCCGCTGACCGGCTGCAGGAGGTGATGGACGGCATGGGCGAACCGGGTAAGGCGGGCGATCGTCGGTCTCGAATCGTCGGGCTCGCAGGCTGATCGCGGGCCATTGCCTGGCGCCGCCGTCCAGACAACGCGACCGGTCCCCGCGTCGGCGAGGCGCCGCGTCGCTGACCGAGTCTCGGCCTCCCGGCTCAGGCGCGTTTCGCGCAGCGCCGAGACGGGCGAGCAGCTCGAACCGGAGCCGTTCGGGCACCAGCCAGAGGACGCGTGGGACGCGAGGCTCGTCGGCGTCGGCCGGCCGCGCCGGAACGCTTCCCACAGAGGAGACCGGCCGCCGCAGATCAGCCCCTCGCTTGGCCTCGAGGCTGGCCGGGTCGGGAGGAAGGCGGCATGGGCGCGTGGCGTGAGCAGGTGACGCGTTGGCCTCGCCCGCGCGCGCGAGGCGCGCCAGTCGTTGGTCGCTGCTCATGCGGCTCCGCGCCGTCTCCGCGTGCCGGATGGCGCAGCGGCATCCATCGTGGGCGCGAACTCGAGGCCCTGCCCACTCGCACCGGACCGCGCGGAGCGGCCAGTCGCTGCCCTCGTGCGCGGAACTGCGCATAACGGAAGGCGACCTGCTCCACGAGGCTGCCGTCGGAATCAGCATCGTCGAGGAAGGACGACGCCCTCGGCGACCAGGAGTCGCGGCCGGCAGAAGAGATAGTCGGCCTGACGGCTCGTCCGTCCCGGGAAGCCGCTCCGGCAAGACGACGTCGCCGTGAGCCCGGCGGTCGATGAAGCGCGTAGGCGATCACCGGGTAGCGGTGGGCGACGTCCGCGCGCCGCGCGAGCTGGAGCTCGAGCTTGGACGGGAGCCACTCGTCGTCGTCGTCCAGCAGCGCGATCCAGGGACCGCGGGCCGCGGCGATGCCCGGCGCCGCGGCCCGGCCGAGGCCGACCGGCTCGGGCAGCGCGACGAGCCGCACGGTCTCCGCGTCGATCCGGCGCACCTCGCCCACGGTGGCGTCGTCGGGGCCGTCCACGACGACGATGACCTCGAGGGCGGCACGCTCTGATCGAGCGCGCTGCGGATCGCCCGCGCCGACCAGCTGTGGCCGGCCGATCGTCGGGATGACGACGGAGACGTGCGGGTCGCTCCGGCTCCATGGCGCCCGTCACACCGAGCGCGGCGTCCGACCGTCCAGGAGATGGAGGATCTTGCCGCCGCTCGTGGCCAGCGGCGCGCGAGCGCTCGACCTCGAGCACCCGGCCGTCCCGCCACACGAGCTCGGCCACCCGGTCAGAGCCCGCGCCGGATCCGACCGCGGTCAGGAACGCCTCGGCGACCGCCGCGGGGTCGAGGACGCCGACCGCCGGGTGCACGAGCAGGCGCACGCGCGCCGGCCCGGCGGCGTCCTCGTCCTCGACCAGCTGATAGTGAGTGGGGGCGCCGCCGAACCGGGACGGCAGGACCTCCTCGAGCACGCGGACGATGTCCGCATCGTACAGCGTCATGCCGCCGGCCGTGATCTTCTCGTCGCTGCGGATGGTGTGCAGGTGCGTCGTCCAGCCCAGCTCCTCGAGCGGACATCCGCAGGCGCGAGCCTCGATCAGTTCGCGTGATCGCCGAGCGAGACGTTCAGCATGACGAACGGCGCCGCCGGGCTGAGCGGTCGACACGAGCAGCGCCTGCGGCGGCAGCCGAGAGCACCGGCGCGTCGTGCGAGGCTGCACGACGGCGTAAAGGTCGTGCGAGGAGGTGCAGATCGTCGGGACGCGCCGGGGCCTGGCACGCGTACGCGATGTGGCCCGAGTCCACGCTCGAGTAGTACGATGCGGCCTCCGCGCCCACCGTGGCGGATGGCTGCGAGCCGCGCGGCCGTCACCGGCTCGCCCAAGAGCGTGAACCGGGCGCCGTCGAGGCCGGACGCCGTCGGCGGCGGCCTCCGCGCAGACGCGCACGGCCGAGCTGGTGAGCGCCCAGCAGGTTGGGCGTCTCGCCCCGCTCAGGACCTCCGCCAGCCAGGCGACGATGGCGCGGCGGCGCTCGAGCGGGACGTGCTCGGGACGGGGATCGGGACGCCAGCCAGCGCGCCTCCCGCGCGCATGAGACGCGCGCTCCAGCGGTAGCGCGCGCGCTCAGGCCCGGCCCGGCGGGATCGAGCTGCGAGAACCAGCGGACCGGCGGCGAGCCCAGGCTGCCGAGGCGCATGACGAGGCCGGACGATGGACGCGCCCGGAGAGTGCCGTAGATGGCGTGGACCCACCGCTCCCCGCCGCGGGCGTCGAGGAAGAGCCGGAGGTCCACGGACTTCGTGGCGGATCTGGGCGAGGTCGATCCCGACGACCTGGGTCTGCCCGGTCCGCCCGCTCGTGTGGAAGAGCAAGTGCGTGGACGCGGCGGGATTGCGCAAGGCCGTGCTGGCCCATCGGCCGTGCAGAAGCGCGCCGCGCCGGACGGGAACACGCCCCTTGAACTCGTCCGACGTCAGGTAGACGCCCTCGACGGTAGAGGCACGCGGAGGGCTCCCTCGACGCCTTCCCGGCGTACGAGCCGTCTCGAGATCGCGCTGCGCGGACCCAGGTGCGTCGAGGAGCGCTCGGTACGGGCTGTCGGCATGGCCGTACACGCACCTGCGCGACGAGGGCCAGGAAGTCGTCTTCCGGCGCTCCAGACGGCGGCGCAGGGTGGCGAGTGCTTCCGTTCGCGTCACCGGGTTGCGCAGAAAGGCGGGCAGGCGAGAGCAGCGAGGCTCCGCGCCGATCCGGAGGTCGCCGAATCACGCCAGCGGCCCGCCGACGTCGTCTCTGCCGGCCGATGAGAGCCCGGGACGTGCTCTCGAATGCGTGGATGTTCTGCCTTGTACCAGGGGCCCAGCGTGAGCCGCGGCCACGTCCGGCGCTGAAACGCGCCGTCGAGTCGTGACAGGTGGAACCCGTGGCTCGGCGAGCCGCGCGATCCAGTAAGCGCGCCGCGCGCTCGTTCACGTGCCGGCTGCCTCCCTGGTTCGGGTGCGCCGCCGAGAAGATCAACCGGCGCCCGCAGGTCAGCGCGTCGAGCAGCTTGGCGCTGTGCCAGGCGGGCAGGTGCTCGGCCACCTCCAGGCACAAGGACGAGATCGAACCGGCCGTTGGCGTCGGCGAAGGCTGCGGGCCTGCCTCTCGACGGGCCGACGATATCGAGAGGTGCGACCGACAGCCGTCGCGCGCGGCGCGTCGCGCGAGGGCGGCGGACGAGTCGTCGAACCCCTTGAGGGCGAGCGTGGGATCGGCGCTCGCGGAGGCCCTGGAGCTGGAGGCCCTGTCCGCAGCCGATGTCCACGACGGATCTCGACGGAAACAGTCGAAGGACCACCCGCGCGAAGCCGATCCAGTCGCCGGTCTCGTGCCGGTCCCAGAAGCCGTCGTCGTACGGCGTCGGACGTCGGCGGCCCGTGTCGACGCAGGCGATCGGTGTACCACGCGGCGAGGGCGATGGTGTTCCGCAGCGCGACACCACCCGTCGAGCAGCGCGGCGCCGCAAGAGCGCTCGATCCGGCGATCGCGCCCGCGCGCGGCTCGACGCTGGTGGCTCGTCCGGCCGGGCTCACGGGCCAGATTGTAGGGCCGGAAGCCGGGCCGCTGACTACCGGCTTTTCAGGGATCCGGCCCCGCGGAGAGCGGGGCACCCCGGCGACGTCGCCGCTAGTCTCGCCCGGAGGATCGCCTCCGCTCGGTGAACTTCCGCACGCGCTCGGCCGCCTCGCCGCGCCCGAACGCCGCCTCGGTGATCCGGGCCTCCCGCCGCAGTGCGCGCTCCAGCCGGTCGTCGAGACCCTCGACGAGCAGCCGCTTCAGCTGGCCGACCGAGTAGCGCGACTCTGGCGGCGACCTGGCCCGCGACATCCAGAGCCTTCGGCAGCATCGCCTCCCGCGCCACCACCCAGCCGACGAGGCCGAGCGCCTCGAGATCCCGGGCTGTTTGCCGCTCGCCAGGCACCATCAGCCGCATGGCCCGCTGGTGGCCGATCGCCTGCGGGAGCAGATGGGTCACAGCGCCGGTCACGAACTGGGCCCACTCCATTTCCGGGAAGAACGCGACGAGATCGTCGGCGGCGACCACCATGTCGCAGTTGCACAGCCACTCGAAGCCGCCGCCCACGGCGTAGCCGTGGATCGCGCCGACGATCACCTTGTCGGCGAGCATCATCGCCCGGGTCACCGCCTGGATGCCTTCGATGTGGTCCCGGATCGCAGCCGGGCTCGCTGACTGCGCGTCGAACTCCTTCAGGTCGTCGCCCGCGCAGAAGGCGCGGCCGCATGCCGGTGAAGACGATGACGGCGATCTCCGGATCGGCGTTCGCCTGGCGGAACGCCGCCTCCGCGTCGCGCGTGAGGGCGCGGCTCATCGCGTTGAGCCGCTCCGGCCGGCTGAAGCGTCACGATGCCGATCGGCCCCTGTCGCTCCAGCGTGACGAAGCTCATGACGACGCTCCTTCTCCACGCAGCCGCGTCTTGCCCTCGGTGCGAGGCAGCGCCTCGAACGGGCAGCAGGGTCACGGTGGCCGACGCGCCGATGGCCGCGCGGATCCGGCGCTCCAGCTCGGCAGCGGCTCCGCGCCAGCGCTCCGGCGGCAGCTCCGGCGCGGCTTCCGCGCGCACGGGGATGCGGTCGTAGGGCTCGGGACCGACGAGGACGATGCGGAAGTGCCCGGAGGCGAGGTCCGCGCGCCTCGCGTCACCACGCGCTGCACAGCGGTCGGGAAGACGTTGACGCCGCGCACGTTGAACATGTCGTCGGTCCGGCCGGTCACGCGGAACCGCCAGCGTCCCGCGCCCGCACGGGCAGGGTCGGTCGCCGGTGACGGTGAGCACGTCGCGCGTCCGGTAGCGCACCAGCGGCTGGCATCTCCTTGGCGAGGTGGGTGCAGACCAGCTCGCCGGTGCGTGCCCCTCGGCGGATCGGCAGGCGCTCGCCCGGAGGCGGGATCGAGCAGCTCGACGAAGACGCCGTCCGCGGCGTGGTAGTGGAGATCCGCTCGTGTGCTCGCACTGGCTGCCGAGAATCGACATCACCTCCGACAGGCCGAAATTGGCGTTCCGGACCTTGAACCCCCAGGTCGCCTCGAGGCGCGACCGGAAGGCGCGATGGTCGAGCCCGGCCTCGCCGCCGAAGAGGCCGAGCTGGAGGCCGAGCGAGCGGGGCTCGCGATGCATCTCCTCGCGCAGCACCTTCTCGAGGAGCGCGGGATACGACGGGGTGCAGTGGATGCCCGTGACGCCGAGCTCCGCGATGGTCTCCAGCAGCTTCCGCGGTCTGGCCGACGCCGAACGGCACGGCGCCGTCGCGCCGCTCGCCTCGATGATCATGTGGTCGGTGACGCCGCCGGTCCACAGCTGATAGTTGAGACAGTGCACGATGCGGAGCCCCGGGCGCGCGCCGGCGCAGAACATCGCCCGGCCCCCGAGCCGCGTGACCATCTCGACGTCCCGCTGCGAGAAGCCGATGGTGAGCGAGCGCCCGGTGGTGCCCGACGTGCGGTGGATCGCGCACCACGCGCTCGGGCGCGCAGGCCAGGTAGTCGCCGTAGGGCGGCGCCGCCTCCTGGGACGCGCCGGATCTCCTCCTTGTCGGTGAGCGGCAGGTCACGGAGTCCGTCCAGCGTGAGCTCGCGGTGCGGCCGCCGCGCCGAGCTTCTGCCGGTAGAAGGCCGAGTGAGTCCACACGTAGTGCCACTGCGGCTGCCAGAGGCGCGCCTGCAGCGACGCCAGCGCTCCGGGCTTCGCGGCTTCGAGGTCGGGTGGAGCAGGCCGGCGGGAGTCACCCGGTCCTCTGCGCTCGACAGCGTGCTTCGGGATCGGCGATGGAGAGCACGGACGAGCAGAGGTTGCGTGGTCAAGACGGCGCGCTCCTCGTTGCGACCCGGCTCCAGGCGCGGCGCGAGCCGTTCGACGACGCCGCCGAGGATCGGCCCTTGCCGACGTCGTGTCAAGGCGATCGGCGCCTCGGGGTGCGCCGGCCTCCCGTGGGGCGCGCGGGCCACCGGGCCCCCGTCCCTCCGCCCGCCCGTACTCGTGGTACCGCAGCCCGAACGACTGACCGCCAGCATCCCGAGTGACTGGGTGGCGTTCAGCGGGTGCTCGAACGAGCGATCTCTCGTCCGGAAGTGACGGACTGCCCGGCACCCTTCGGTCACCACCCTGACCGCCGCCCTGGACCAGGCGCGCAGCTGGGTGACCGCCCTTTCGTGTCGGAGCGACACGTCCACGATCGTCCCGCCCCTGGCGAAAGCTTCGCCTCAGCATCCACCAGCCCGACGACCGATGGCGGGAGCGTCGCTCGACCACCCGCGCCGACTCTACCGCGATGAAGCGCGCCCCCGACCGGATCATGCGGTAGAAGAGATCGGTGTCCTCCCGCCCGTCGAGCCGAGGCGCGGGTCGAACGGCTCGGCCCGAATTCCCGAGCGACGAGCGGCGGATGAGCGCGTTGCCCGTGCGGGCCCGCCACCACGGCACGGTGGCGCCCGTGGGTTGCACGGAGCCCTCGAAGAAGGCGCTGCGGTGGATCAGGCCGGAACGTCGTCGTCGAAGCGCACCTCCACCGGCCCGAAGCCGCCGTCGGCGCCGGCGGCCGACACCGCCGCGTGGAGCTCCGCCAGCCATCGAGGGTCCGGCACCTCGTCGTCGTCGATGAAGGCCACGAATGCGCCGCGGGCCAGCGCGACGGACAGGTTCCAGGCGTGCGCGACGCTCCGCCGGGGCTCGACGGCGAACCGCAAGGGCAGCCGGTCGGAGCAGACGACGGCCACCGGCGCGGCCGAGCCGGCGGTGTCGTTGTCGACGACGACGACCTCGAAGGCAGGGTACCGGGGCCGAGCTTGGTGAGCCCTTCGAGCAGCCGTCCGAGCGACTCGGGCCGTCGGTACGTCGCGATGCAGACGCTCACCGGCACCGGACCGGCGCCGCTGTCACCGGGCGTTCCGCCGGGGCCGATGGGCGCGGCTGGCGGCGGGCCAGGTCGCCGAGCCGGCGGGCTGCCCGGCCCCGAGTGCTCGCCAGCCGCTCGATCTCGGCAAGGGCGGCCGTCACCGTCGCGCGCCAGGTGTACTTCCTCACGAGGAGATCCGGGCGCGCCGACCGATCTGGCGCACCGCTCGCGGTCGCCTGCCAGCGCTTCCAGCCGGTCGGCGAGGCCCTGGGCGTCCCGCGGCGCGATCAGCAGGTCGGGCGTGTCCAGCTCCCCGAGAATCTCCGTGGTCTGCGGTTGACGGGTCGCCACAACGGCCAGCCCGCTGGACAGATAGTCGAACAGCTTCAAGGGGAGCTGTAGTCGGCCGGCCCGGGACGGTAGAGACAGAGACCGACCTGCATCGCGCTCATCCACCCGGGCAGGTACTGGTATTCCTCCATGCCGTGGTAGTGCACGTTGGGCGGCATCTCCCTGATCAGCCGCATCTCCTTGCCGATCAGGTGGACGGCGATGTGGTGCGCGTTCCCGCGGCGCCAGATGATCTCTGGCGGCGTCCTTCAGCAGATCGAAGTCGTGCCAGGGGACATAGGCGCTGCCCATCCACAGCACGTGGAAGGACCGAGGGTCCCCGTCGCGGAGGTGCCGGACGATCGGCGCGTCGGGCCGGTAGAGATCGGGATCGGATCCGTTGGGGGCCACCAGCGTGGGTTCGATGCCGAGCCGGTCGCGCACGTACTCGGCGAGATGCGGCGAGACGCAGACGGCGAGGTCACAGCCGCGGCCGAAGCGCCGAAGCCCTCGATGTTCCGCGCGATCCGCGAAGGCGCCTCGTCCACGTAGACGCCGAACTCCGGAACCGTGTTGAACTCCCACACCATCGAGGGTCGCCGAGGAGGGCGCGCCGAGGGACCCACGGCCCAGCGGCACGGGACGGGCGGCCTGTGCTCGAGCCGGACGTACACGACGTCCATCGTCCGGAGGGCCGGACCCGGGCGAGCCGGGACCACGGCAGCCTCCGGGCCAGCGGATGCTCCTGGCCAGGCCACGATGAAGACGTCGTGGCCGAGGGCGACCGTATTCTCGACGAACTGGCGAGAATGCGCGTTCGGGCTCGTCGTGCGTCGAGACGGTAGCGGGCGTTGACGTACGCGATCCTCACGCCCGCTCCTCCCGAGGCGTCGTCGGACTGCGCGCCGGCCGTGGGCGGGAGGGAGCACCGTCGCTGACCGAAGCGGAGCCGCAGGATCTGACGGCTCTCCCGGACCAGGAACGCCGGCGACTCCCGGACGATCGCCGGCCCGTGCCGGCGAAGAATGCGCCATCGCGCCCGCCACTTCCCGGTCATGTCCTCGGACACCCCGAGGTTTGGACGTAGTCCACCAGCGGCTCCCGCGATGTGCACGAGATCGATGAGCCCGCGAGAGCCGCATGAACAGCTCCATGTCCTCGAAGTGGCGGAGCTCCTCGTCGAAGTAGCCCACCGCGTCCAGGCACCGGCGTCGGATCAACGCCGCCTGGATACCCAGCAGATAGACCTGGTACCAGCCGGTCTCCGGATCGATCCAGCGTCCCCGCTTCAGCGTCGGCGAGCGGTGGTAGGTGACGCCGGCCATCCCGCCACACCCGGGTCATGTCGCAGTAGACGGCCCCGATCCCGGGGGCCGGCGCGCATGGCCTGCAGCGAGCGCTCGAGTTTTCCCGGCACCCAGCGATCGTCGGAGTCCTGGAAGGCGAGATATTCGCCGCGCGCCCGCCGCAGCCCTTCCGTTGCGGGCGGCCGCCTGGCCCCGGTTCCCTGTCCAGGCGGTGGTAGCGCAGACGCTCGTCCGCGATGGCGTGCACGACAGCGTCGGTGTCGTCGGTCGACCCGTCGTCGATGACCCAGAGCTCGAGGTCGGCGAACGTCTGGGCCAGCACGCTCCGGATCGCAGACCCGATCAGCGCCGCCCGATTGAACGTCGGCAGAATGACGCTGACACGAGCGGGTGCCCTGATTCGTGCCCACCGTCGGCGACGATCCTAGCGGCGCCTTCCAGGCCCCGGGGCGGGCTGTGCTATGGTCCAGGTCGATCGGCTTCCGGATGAACATTCCCCCGGTGACCCTCGATCCTCCGGATCCCGACCGTCCGCTCTGGTCGGTCATGATCCCGGACGTGGCGGCCGGATCCCACCTTCCTGACGGAGGCGCTCGAGAGCGTCCTGGCGCAGGCCGGCGCGCCGAGCGGTTCCAGGTGACGATCGTCGACGACGCCTCGCCGGGCTTCGACGGCTTGGCGTGTCTTCCCGGCGTGGTGGCGGGGGCGGCCACGCTCGAACGCAGCCCGCGCCGCCTCGGGATCGCCGGCAGCTGGAACCGCTGCCTCGAGCTGGCTCGCGGCCGTCTGGTCACATCCTCCACCAGGACGACTTCGTGCGCGCCGGCTTCTATACACGGGTCGAGGCCGGCCTGGCCGCGCATCCCAGACCGCGGGCGCTGCCTCGTCAGCCGAGCTACGTGGACCCGGCCGGCCACCCGCTTCCCTGGGGGGCCCAGGCCTCGGAGCAATCCGGGCTGCTCGCCATTAGCTGGGCCGAACACATCTTCGTCCAGCTGAGGTTCGCCTGCGCCGGAATCGTCGTCCGGCGAAGCGTGTACGAACGCCTGGGCGGCTTCGACGCGGAGCTCCGCTACTGCCTCGACTGGGACATGTGGCAGCGGATCGCCGTAGAGCACCCCGATCTGGTACGAGCCGGACCGGCTCGCCTGCTGCCGGATTCATCGGGTCGGCGACCGGTCGACTGCTCTTGTCGGGACAGAACCTGCGCGAGATCGCCCGGAGCGTGGAGCGGGGGCAGGCGTACCTCGGACCGGAGGCTGGGCCCGCAGTCGCGCGGCGCGCCCGCGCCGCGTACACTGAAGTGGGCGCTCCGGGGTGCCTGGCGGCTCCTCCGCCAGGGCCGGCCGCTCGTCGCGCTGGGTCAGCTGTGGGGCACCCGCCACCTCTGCGCCCGAGGCGACGGGCTACATGATCGGCGGCAGAACGGCGGGTTAGAAGGCCGCGCGAGCGCCGGCGAAGTACTCGCCACCGGTCGAGTTCGACACCGCTTCGACAGCGGAGCGAGCGGCGGGTAGGATGGGGTGCCATGACGGCGCTGGCGCGTCTCCTGGGCCAGAGCCCTGGGATCACGGCAGTGCGGGAGCAGGTCTTCCGGCTGCTCCGGCACCAGGGCGAGCGCGCGCGCCGGCTGCCCCGATCCTCATCCTGGGTGAGACCGGCACCGGCAAGGGTCTGCTGGCCGAGCTGGTGCACCGGACCGGGCCCCGCGCGAGCGGTCCCTTCTGTCGACGTCAACTGCGCTGCCATCCCCGAGACCCTGCTCGAGGCGGAGCTCTTCGGGTTCGAGAAGGGCGCGTTCACGCGACGCCCGTCAGGCCAAGCCCGGCCTGTTTCAGGCCGCGCACGGCGGCACGATCTTCCTGGACGAGATCGGGCTCATGCCCGAGTCACTGCGAGGCCAAGCTCCTCAAGGTGATCGAGGAGGGCGCGGTGCGCCGGCTCGGCAGCACGCGCCGTGAGCCGACGAACGCCTGGGTGGTCGCCGCCACCAGCGAGGATCTCCAGGAGGCGGTCCGCGCGCGGCGTTTCCGCGAGGACCTGTACCACCGCCTGGCCGTCCTGCCGGTTCCGACTCCCCGCTACGGGAGCGAGGCGAAGATGTGGTGCAGCTGGCCGAGCACTTCCTCGCGCAGGCGTGCGAGGACTACGGCCTGCCGGGCCACGAGCTCTCCCCGAACGCCCGGGACGCCCTCCGCGCCTATTCCTGGCCGGGCAACGTTCGCGAGCTGGCTAATGCCATGGAGCGCGTCGCGCTCCTCACGGACGTCCGTACCGTGACCGCCGAGGCGCTGGGGCTCGCATCGCGCTCCGGGGCCCCCTCGACCCCGCCGTCGAGCTGGGGGACGGCGAGCGTGCGCGCCTGCTCGACGCGCTCGAGGCCACCGACTGGAATCTCTCGCGCGCCGCGGCGCGCCTGGGCCTCCCGCGCAACACGCTGCGCTACCGCATGGACAAGCAGGGTCTCATCGCCGGCCGGGGATCCGCTGGCGGCGTCGGTGGGTGCGCCGGCCTCCGCCGTCCCGCCTGCGCCGCGCGGCCGCCGGCCCAGACCGTCGGCGTTCGCTGGGAGCCGCGTCGCGTGACCTTGCTCTGCGTGGCGCTCCAGCCCGAGAGGCGTCCTCCGGGGCCGCCGATGCCAGCCGGTTCATGGAGACCGTCCTCGACAAGATCCAGAGCTTCGGGGCCAGGTCGACGAGCTGTCGCCCGGGGCGCGGTCGCGGCGTTCGGGCTGGAGCCCGAGGAGGATGCCCCGCAGCGCGCCGCCCACGTCGCCATCGCTCTGCAGAAGGCGGCGGCCCGCGCGCGCGCGTCGGATCCGACGCGCCCGCTGGCGCGGCTGGCCATCCAGCACCGACATGGTCTCGGTCGGGCGGCTGGGGGATCGCGTCCAGCTCGACGCGGATTCCCGGCGGGCGTCCCGCGCCGTGCTCGGACTCGCTCATCGAGCTCGCCGAGCCCGGGACCTGCGTGGTGAGCAACGGGGCGGCGCTGTTTCTCGCCCGACGCTTCGAGCTGGTGCCGGCCACCGCGACGGCGAATGCCGCGGCTTCCCGTCTATCGCCTGGGCAGTCATGCGGTCACGGTGGCGCCGTCGCGATTCGTCGGCCGGACCGCCGAGCTGCGGCTCCTCGTCGAGCGGCTGGCCCATGCCGAGAGCGGCCGGGGACAGATCGTATCGCTGGCCGGCGATCCCGGCATCGGCAAGTCGCGGCTGCTCCACGAGCTCCACCGGGATGTCGGCAACCGGGTCACCTGGCTGGAGGGCCAGGCCGTGGCCTACGGTCGGCCGATTCCGTTCCACTCGGTCGTGGACCCCGTGCGTCGCGCCTGTCACATCGAGGAGGCGGATCCCTCCGCGGTGATCGCGGCCAAGCTGGAGCATCGCGTCGCGTCCCTCGGGAAGACCTGCGTCCGACCTTGCCCGGCCTGCGCTACCTCCCGTCCGTCCAGGTCGAGGAGAGCGACGCCGCCCTCCTGGCGGTGGATCCCAAGCTGCGTCGCGTGGAGGTCTTCGACGCCCTGCGCCGACTATTCATCCGCGCCGCCGAGCGCCGGCCGCTGGTCGTCGTCTTCGAGGACATGCACTGGGCGGACACGGCGACCGAGGAGTGGCTGGGGTCCATGGCCGACAGCCTGGCCACTCGGCGCATCCTGCTGATCCTCACGTTCCGCCCAGGCTACGCGCCACCGGTTGCCGATCGTAGCCTTCCATACGCGGCTCGCGCTCTCCACCCTCTCCGCCAGCGACAGCGTCGCGATGGCGCGCGCCCTCCTCGCGGACGAGCCCGTGCCCGGACGCGCTCGAGAAGCTGATCGTCGGCAAGGCGGAGGGCAATCCTCCTTCGTGGAGGAGGTCGTCCGCTCCCTACAGGAGACCGGCGCAGTGCGACCCACCGGGTCCGGCGTCGTCCTGACACGCGAGCTGGACGAGATCGTCGTGCCCGACACGGTGCACGACGTCCTCCTGGCCCGCCTGGAGCGCTCTCGAGGAGGCCCTCGAACCGCCTTGCAGGCGGCGTCGGTGATCGGGCGAGACTTCAGCGGCCGGCTGCTGGACCGGCTCGGCGTCGCGGGAGGCGGGACCGAGGCGGCGCTCCGGGAGCTGAAGGCCATCGAGCTGGATCTACGAGAAGAGGGCTGTCGCCGGAGCCGGTCTACACATTCCGGCACGCGCTCACCCAGGAAGTCGCCTACAGCTCGCTCCCGGTGCCTCGACGCCAGGAGCTCCATCGCGCGATCGGGCGGATCATCGAAGAGTTGTATGCCGATCGGCTCGCCGAGCACTACGACGTTCTCGCCCATCACTTCCTGCGCGCCGAGGCGTGGGGACCGGCCTGCGCGTACCTGATCAGGGGCCGCCGAGAAGGCGGCGCGCACCTTCGCGACCCGAGAGGCCCTCGCGCTGTACGACGAGGCCGCTGGGAGTCGCCGGCCGACTGGACGGGAGCGACACGCACGCGACCGTCGCGACCATTCATCGGGCCAAGTCCATGCTGTACTTCGTGCTCAGCGACTTCGAGCGATCTCGCGCCGAGGCGGAGCGCTTGCTCGCCCTCGCCCGCGACACCGCCAACCGCCCGCTGGAGGCGGCCGCGCTGCAAAGCATCGCATGGGCCAAGACGTGGGCTCGAGATCTCCGGGTGCAGTCGTCGCCGCGCAGGCGGCCATCGGCGTGGCGGAGGCGGCCGGGGCCCGGATCGTCCTGCCTGGGGCGTACTTCACCATCGGCTGGGTGAGCGCGGTCAGCGGCCGCCTCGACGAGGCGGACGCCAACATCAAGCAGGCCATGACGGCGAGCCTCGACGTCAACGACGTCGTGCATCGCTCCTCTCTCCTCACCGCGGCCGGTCTCATGCGCAACTGGACCGGCGAGTTCGACGCGGCGGCCCGCCTGCAAGCGGACGCCCTCGCCTTGGCCCGCCAGCACGACCTCCTCGTCCCGCTCCTCTTCGGGTTCTTTCTCTACGGGCTCACGCTGATCGGCAAGGGCGACTACGACGCGGCTCTCGAGTCGCTCACGGACGGGTTGACGCTGGCCGAGCGGCTGGGTGACGAGGCGATTCATCATCGCCTGCTCAACTGCCTGGGCTGGCTCTATGCGGAGCTCGGGGATCTCGAGCTCGCCACCGATCCTGAACCGCCGCAGCTCGGAGATCGGGCGGAGGCGAAGCGACCCGGCACCTTCCCCAACGCCACCATCAACATGGGCGAGATCTTCCTCGCCCGTGGCGAGCTCGGTCTCGCGCAGGAGCAGCTGGAGAGCGTGCTCCGATACTCCCGCGAGCCGACGACGAGCGAGTGGATGCGGTTTCGGTACTCGATCCGGCTGTTCCTCGACCTGGGCGAGGTGGCCCTGGCCCGGGGCGAGACCACGCTCGCGCGGGAGCACGCCACGCGCGGGCTCGATCTGGCCACGCGGACCGGGTCACGCAAGAACCTGCTCAAGGCGTGGCGGCTCACGGGCGGAGATCGCGACGCAGGAGCGCCGAGTGGGAGAAGGCCGAGGCCGCCTTGCGTCAGGCCCTCGGATTTGCCGAGGCGATCGCCAACCCGCCCCAGCTCTGGAAGACGCACGCCGCGCTCGCGCGCTTCCACGCGGCGCGCGGACAAACCGACGCTGCCCGGGACGCCCGGGCGCGGGCGCGCGCCTTGGTGGATCGCGTCCGCGCCACCCTCGTGCATCCCGATCTTCGGCGAAGCCTGCGGGATCCCATCCTCGAAGCATGACGCGCCGAGGAGCCGACTACCGCATCGGTGACGCTGTTCGACGCCGTTCCTCGATCGCGGCACCGATGCCGCGCGACGACGACTCAGGAGCGAGGTGACGTGGCGCGCATTCCCCGCCCGGCCCGGCGCCTCGTGACCCTCCCGCGGTGAGGCGCCGTCGGACCTCTCGGGCGCCCGGGGCGGGCCGGTCTCTGGACGATCTTCCGATTCAATCCCCACGTGCTGGTCCTCCTGGCCACGGTCCTGGCCCTCTTCTACATCGCTCGCGAGGCGGTCCCGTCCTTCATCTTCTGGTACTACCGCCCGACGTATCGGCGGGCCGACTTCGTGATGGACCGGGCGCAGGACAACGACGGCTGGCCGATCGTTCGAGGGCCGATCGAGCCGGGCGGCGAGGAGTGGGTGCTCGAGCTGCGGAAGACTCCTCGGGCTACGTGCTCGAGAGCGATCCGGCCGTCGCCTTCGCGCCGGGCCGGCGGGTCCGCGTGTGGTGGAGCGACGCCGCGCCCGTGGTGGGCTACGGCAAGGGCCGCTCCACGAAGATCATGCCCGTCTCGCGGTTCCCGGAGGTTCCCGGGCTCGGGCGCCTCTCTCTTGTGGACGGCCGCGATGGTGCCTACCGGCCTGGCGGGGCTGTTGGCTGGCGGGCCGGCGCGTCTTCCGGACGAGAAGCCTGAGCACCGAGACGCTCTTCGACGAGGAGGGGGCCCGAGAAGCGGGCGTGACGGAGACGCGGCGGCGAAGGCGGCCTGTCAGGCTTCCGCGCCCGCGTTCGGGGCCGGAGGCCTTCGGACCGATCGCGCCGGGTCGCGGCGCAGCGTCGGAACATCCACGGTCCTGGTGTCGTGGAGGGCATGGTCCCTCGGGAGAGATTCGCCCGCCCAGAGCCGCTGCGACGTCCACGGCGCCGGCGGATCGCCCCAGAACGGATCGTCGGGGGCAAGCCCAGGGGCAGGAGCCCCGCGCTGCACAGGTGAGAGGCTGCCGGTGGAGATGTACCCCTCGGCCTGCGTGGGCTGGTAGCCGCAGAAGCCGAGGCGTAGCCAGCCGCGCTCGTCGAGATGGTGCCCGGGGCCTCGATCATGCGGCTGATGACCGCGGTCAGCGCGCCCCCGGACCTGCGCGGGCTTCACGGTCCGGGGCAGCTCGCGCAGTACGCGCGATCCTGCGCCAGCGTCTGGAACGCGCCGAACCGGTAGGTGAGGAACGCCCGAGCGGCGGAAAGGTGCCGTCCGGCGGCGATGAGGCGCTCCTGGACCTCGGCGTAGCGACGCGCTCGGTGCAGGACGGCGTCGTAGGCCGCGTCGTACCGGCTGTCCCTCCGGCGCAGGACCGCCAGCACGTCGACGGTGAGCATCGGCTGGATGACGAAGCTGTTGTAGTAGTCGAAATGGAAGGCCTCGCCGTCGCCGTAGGCGCCGTCGCCCTTTGTACCAGCCAAGCATCCGACGGACACAGCCTTCCAGCCGCTCTTCGATGGTGGGCTCCCCATCGCGAGCAGCGTCGCTTCGACGGACGCGGCGAACATCACCCAGTTGTTGCCGCTCGGCGTCGGCACGGCGCGCGAGGCCTTGAGCGCCTCCTGAGCTGTCCCTGCACCCGCGGCTCGAGCGACTCCCACAGGACCCCGCGGCGCGCGGAGCATGGCTTGGGCGAGGAACGCGGTATCGACGAGCGCCTGGCCGCCGTCGCGGAAATTCAGGAAATCGGGCGACTTGGGATCGGTCGCCGCGTCGACGGCGGCCCGGGTCATGCTGATCAACGCGTTCTGTCGGCGTCCCTCGTCGCCGCTCGGTCCCGGCAACTCCAGCCACGGCGCGACGCCGGCCAGCAGGCGACCGAACGCCTCGGAGATGGGTGTACGACCGCCGCTCGGCGGGATTGTAGGCTTCGACCGGCATGGTCTTCTTCAGCTCGCGCTTGGCCAGGTGGCCGAGCACCGGGCCGGCAAGCTTCTCCAGCACGGTGATCCAGTAGTCCCGGCCGGCCCGGAGGCTGACACTCGGTGCTGACGAGCCGACCACCCCGGTGGCGACGGTGCCGAGCATGCCCGCCGTGGCGATGGACTTGAAGAACGCCGCGGCGCGTGCTCATGCGGCCAACGCCCCTGGATGAAGGGGGACCGGCGGAAGCTCGGGTGGGGCATGCGGCTCACGAGCCCGGCAGGGGGAGCGCGTCGTGAGTTCAGTCACGCGGTGAGGATAGTGGATGTGAGCGCCGGGTGACGAGCTATCTGAGTAGTCGGAGTGCGTCAGTTTTCCAGGCTGATGCGCTAGCGGACAGTGGCCACGCCACCGGCGCGGCGGGGACGGACGAGCGGGGACGCCGGGGCCGTCAGAAGACGTCGTCGCGCTTCGCCGAACTCGAACTGGTAGGTGGTCTTCCCTCGAGCTCCTCCGGACGCGACCAGGCCGTGCGCGGCGAGAACGCGCTCGAACGCGGCGAGCCAGACCTCGTAGTAGCGAAACTCGCCTCCGCGGGCCTCGGCGGCCGCGATCGGCCGTCGATGCAGGGCGAAACGGAACTCCTCCCAGGGACCAGCGCCCTGCTCGGACAGCGCGATCGCCATGCCGAAGATGCGCCCCTGCCAGCGGCGCATCGAAGACGCAGGCTCGCCATTCTGGCGGGGCACGCTCGCCGGCGCCGAGGCTCCCGAGCCGCTGGTGGAGCCGCGCATCCGGGTCGGCAGTCGTCGGATGCCTCGGCGTCGACCCGGCAGTGCGCTGAGGTCGGGGCCACGTGCCGTCGACCGGGCCGCCGCAGGCCGGCGATCGTCGACCGAGCTGCCCGTCCGGCCGCGGACTGCCAGGCCGAGGCCGTGAACTGGAGCGGAGCCAGGAGAGGCGCGCGGGCAGGGGGCCGGTCCGCCTCCAGCATGGTCTCGATGTGGTCGTAGAGGCGCGCGCGATCCGCGAGCGGTGATCGAGGCCGTGGAACCAGCAGCGCCTCGCCGTCGAGGAGAGCAGGACGACGTTGGCGAGCGCGCAGGGGCCGAGGCAGCCGCCGATGGTGAGGTGCACGACGTTGCGGAGCCGGCGGCGCTCCCACTCGTCGTGGTAGAGCTCCGTCGGGCACCGCGGCGAAGCCGTCCTCGGTGCGCCCGCAGCAGCAGCCGGTGGCGCAGACGAACAGCTGGCCCCGCGGACCGCGGCGACGTTGACCGGCCGGCCGTCCGAGCGGAGCGACGATGTTGCGCCGCCGCCCGGCATCGCGTCAGCCGGCGCGGGCGGACAGGGCGCACCTCGGCGACGCCGATCAGCGCCTCGCGCGTGATCTGGGACGCCAGCTCGTCCTCGCTCAGATCCCGGCGCCCGGCGGGCGGCATCGGCATGCACCATGTAGCGCAGCTCGGCCGAGCTGTCCCACACGCGGACCTCGCGCTCGTGGCGGCACGACCAGCGCCGAACTCCGCCAGCACCGCGCGCGGCTCGCTCACCGCGCGGGAGCGGTACGGCGGGGCATCTTGTACCAGGTGGGCGGCAGGCCCATCACGTCCCACGGATAGCAGGAGCAGACAGCGTGCAGACGACGAGGTTGTGGACGGCCGGCGTGTTCTCGACGACGACGAGCCGGTCGTAGCGGACGCCGAGAGTCGGCCGAGCGCGGCCGGTCGGCGTCTTGCAGGAGGCGGCGCTTGGTACGCCGCGATCCCGCCAGGCGCGGGCCACCGCGCGCGCGCCGATCATCGGCCCGGTGCTGGCCTCGTAGCGGCGGACGACGCGATCGACGGCGTCGGGCGCGAGCAGCCCCTTCTCCAGCAGCAGCGACTCGAGCGCCCGCACGCGGGAGACGACGTAGTCGTCGACGTTCGGATGGTTCTTGCCCATCGCGCGCTTCTCCGGTCGCCCTCAGGCGGGCTGCAGGTAGCTCTCCCAGAGATCGAGAGACGAACTGCCGGTTCGGCTCGGCGGCCTCGCCCCAGAGCTCGCGCGCGTCGAAGCGCACGGCGTACACGTGCTGCGGCTGCTCGCCCAGGCCGTGGGCGTGCGGTGTCGGGGAAGACGTGATAGCCGCGGTGCGCGGCGATCACGCCGCGCTTGCCTCGCGCGTAGCGCGGCAGCCGCGTGTGACCGGTGGGATGAGCGTTCCGCGCGACGACGGCGGCGCCCAGCGCGAACGCGTGGCGGCCCGGTCGTGGACCGGAACGGAGCAGTCGCATGCTGCACCGCGGTGTGGTCGACCGCGACCGGACGCGGCGGGCGTGCGCGCCGTCGGGCCGCTCGCGGAGGCGCCGATGCGCGCCTCCATCTCCGCCGCGCTCACGACGCCCTTTCTCGTCGAGGATCCGCAGCGATGCCGTCGAGCCAGTCGCTCGAAGTAGGTGGAGCCGAGGTACCGTGCCGCGGGTCATGCGCTCGATCGCGTGGCGGAACTCGTCGATGTTGTAGACGCGGCGCCGCGGGTGGCCGCATGATGGCGACGACCGCGGCCTCCCACCGGCCGTGGAAGGGCGGCTCGTCCGGGTCCGCGGTCCACCGGGCCGAAGCCGTGCATGCCGCCGAGATCGTGGATGCCGTTCACGCGGGATCCCCGACGGCATCGTACCCTCGAGGGGCCCTCGGCCGTCGACGCCGTGGGGCGGGAGCGGGCTATAATGCCCGGGACCTACGGGACGGTCGCGGTCCTCCTCCGGGACGGCCGCGGCGAGAAGGGGCTTCATGTCGCGCCCTCCGAACCGTCGGTGCTCGTCCGCTTCACCTGGGCCGCGCGTCTCCGTGCGGCGCGAGCCCGGCGCCCCGGCCTGCTCACTATGGCGTCCCTCCGGCCGCCGCTCGCGCCGAGCGCTCCCTCCGTCGAGGCTCGCCCCGCGTCGCCGCCGCGGCCCGCCGCCCCGACCGGATGACCTGGCAGCTGCCCCGGCGTCACGGCAGTAGCGGGAGATGTCCATGAGCCCGATGACCGCTGGCATCGTCCTCTCGACGGTCCTGTTGTTCGTGCAGGGCACCCGGTGCCTGCTCCGGCAAGGGCGCCGCCCTTCGTGCGGCGCATTCGGCGCGCTCACGCTTGCTCCTCGCGGGCCTGAGCGCGGTGCTCTTCGTCCTGCTCCACTTCGGGAGGCCGTCCTCAGCCCCGAGTTCGACGCGGTGATGGCGCGCGGTCATCGGCGCGGCCTGGCCGCGCTCGTCCTCGGGATTGCGATCGCGGCCGGCCTGGGGCTCCACGTCCAGCGCCTCAAGGCGCAGCGGCCGGGCCGGCTGGCCGCGCTCCTGGTCCTCGGCGCCGCGGTCGGCCTCCTGGCGACGCTCAGGATCACGACCCTGAATCCCGACGCAGACCGAGGCGTTCCGTATCTACGCCTACGATCTCTGGTGGCCGCCGCTCCTCGTGTGGGTGAGCGCGTGCTTCCTGGACGGCGCGCCTCCTGATCCTGGGGGTGACGGACCACCGGGCTGGGCGGGCGCGTTCGCCGCCTTGTTGATCGGTCTCGTCCAGGCGTCGTGGCGCCGGGCCTCGTTCGGCGATCCCACGTCCGAGCGCCTGTGGCAGTGGGTCTTCTGCCTCGGTATCGCCCTCGCGATCTGGCTCTGCGGTGCAGCTGGTGCGCGACGCCCGGCGGCCTGCGCGGGGTCGGGGCCTGGCTGGCCGCCGCGCCGGGCCGGCTCCCGCGCCGGGGCCGCGCGAGCGTGGCAGGAGATCGTGGTGGAGGGCTGGGACGACGAGTTGCAGATGGTCCGGGAGCGCGCGGCGCTCGCCTACGGGCGCTTGCTCGGGCTCTGGCGGTCGCGACGATCGCCGGGAATCCTCATCGACATCTTCTACCTCGGCCGCCTCTCCAACGTCACCGCGCTGATCGTGCTCGCCGTCGCCTGGACCTGTCTCGCCGAGGTGACCGCCGAGGGGCCCCTGCGTGCGTTCGTGCTGCAACACCGTGCCCGCGGCCTACGAGACGCTCGCGAGCCAGCAGTCTCGCCTGGGGGGCGATCTGGTCGACCCTGCACGCCTGGCTCGCCGCGCCTCCTTCCGGCCCCGCGCGCAGCGCGGCCGCGCGTCTCTTGAGCCTGCGCCCGCTGCCCCGAGGGTCATCCTGAAGATCGCCTTCCTCCTGGTCCTGGCGGTCCTGCTGTTCGAGATTCCGAACCGTGGCAAGACGCTGCTCCAGCCGTTCAAGGCCGCCGTGGTCAAGCCCAAGGAGGGCGAGGTGCCGGGGTCGAGCAGCAGGCGCGCCATCGGCCAGGCGGTGTTCGATCATCTCGTGAACACGCTCGGCGCACTCACACGGGACCTCCAGCCCGATGCGATCCTGCTGCTCCAGCCCGACCCGCTTCGGGGCGCGCAGTTCCGGACGATCGCAGCCGGCGGCTCCGGCAGCATCGACCCGTTCCTCTCCAGCTCGTCGCGACCTCGACCTGGGCGTCGGCGTCAAGATCCCGCTCGGCTTCGTCCTGACGCCCCATCGTCAAGCCGGTGCGCTGGCTGCTCGGCGTGCGGATCATCGAGGGCAGCGTGCTGGCCGATCCGCAGGGTTACACCGTCCTCGTCCGGTCGAGCTCGGGCGAGGTGGCAGGCGCGCGCTGCGCCCCTCGGAGGCAGACCCCGGCCAGCCCGGTGTAGTCCAGCCTCCCGCCGCCCAGCCCCGCCGCCGGCCAGCCCGACGTCGGCCAGTCCGCGCTCAGCCGGCCCCGCACCGGTCAGCCGCGTCGGCCAGCCTGGCGCCGGCCAGCGCCTTCCGGAACCTCGCCCTGAGCTCGCGTTCCGGATCGCGAGCGCCGAGCCCGCTCTGGCGAGCGTGAGCATGACGCGCTCGTGGGAGGCGTTCGAGAAGTTCCGAACCGGGCTCGAGTTCTGGCAGCGCTTACGCGGTCCAGAGCGGCGAGCAAGACCCCGACGCGCTGACCATGGCGATCCGCGCCTTCCGCGCCGCCATCGGGGTCGACCCAACTTCGCTCTGGCACACTACCGGCTCGGGCTCGCGCTCCAGAAGGACCGCCAGCCTCTCGCCGCCGCCGAGGCGCTCCGGAACAGCCTGAAGGCGAACCCGGGCTTCGTTCCGGCGCGCGTCGCGCTCGCGTCGGTGCTCTACGGCATCGAGAGCCGGGCTGCTGGCCATGTCGCTCGGCCCCGTCCGAGCGCTCGGGCGCGAGGAATGCAGCCGACGAAGGACGCGCCGGCGCGCCAGACTCGCGTCGCCAGGCGATGGCGACGGCCCGTCAGCCGGCCTGGAGCTCCGCCGACGGGCGCAACGCGCCGATGCTCGAGGAGGCGCGAAGCCTCTGGCAGTCCGTGGTGACTGCCGGCGACTCCGCCTCGCCGCTCGACCGGGCAGCCTCGTGGGCGGGGCTCTGCCGCTACGCCTTCGAGCGCGGGGGCGCGAGCCTGCGGCCGATGGCGGGCCCGATGCCAGCTCGGACTGGATCTGGCCGACAGGCGCCGAGCCGCGGCTGCTGCACGCGGCGTACTTTCATTGCCAGCAGGCGGACCGCTTCTATGCTGCGCTCCTCGGCGCGCGGTGGAAGACGTCCGGCTCCGGACGGCGCGCGCGTCGGTCCTGGCCTCGATCGGCCTCCTGCTCGAGCACCATGGACCGCCGGGCTTCCGTTACGACGTGAACGGCTGGCAGTGCTCGGCCGACGCCGTCGTCGCCGACAAGCTGAGGCCCGGCGAGGGCGTGACGCGGAGCGATCCTCGTGGGTCACTTCGCCCGGCCGGCGCTCCGGTACTACCGGCGCGCGCTCGCGCTCCTCCCGGAAGACACGGTCCTCCGGTGCCGCGAAGCGACGGCCACGCTGGCCCTCGGATCGGCGGAACCCGGACAACCGGCCCATGCGAGCGCTGGAGAACGTCTCGGCGGCCCACGCCAATCTGGCCGATGCCTACGCCGAGCTGGGGACCCGGCTATCTCGAGCGCGCGCGATCCGGCAGCGCTCCTCAGAACGCCTCCGGCGCCGAGGTGTCGCCGGAGGCGGGACAGATCGCGGCGAGCTTCTTCCAGCTGGCGCTCGACGAGTACCGCGAGACGCTCGAAGCGGGACCCGACGAGCGCGACGGCGCTGATGCAGTTCGCCCGCGTGTTCTGGGAGTGGCGCCAGGCCGCGGCGGACCGGGTCGTGCCCCGGGAGCCGGGAATCGCCCACGCGCGGGAGGCGGGAGTGGTACGCGCGCCGCGCGGTCGCGATGGTCGAGGCCAAGCTCGATGGCGGATCCTCCAGCCTGATCGTGGCCGATCGCTCCGACAAGGCCGCGCGGGGTGCGCTCACCAGGTCCGTTCCGGAGAACCTTCGCCCTCCCGCCGCCGACGCGCTGGCCAGCCTCGGCTCGGTGCTCCTCGCGCAGGCGCGGGCTCACGAGGCGCTCGTCGTGCTCGCGTCCGCAGAGGCGCTCGCGCCCGAGCACCCGGCGTTCGACCACGTCCGCTGGATGCGCGGCCAGGCGCTCCTCTGCGCCGCGTCGCGGCAATGGCGCGCGGAGCTTTTGGAGGCGCGCCGGGCGGACCCGACAACTGGCGGGACAACGCACCAGCCCCAGCTGGATGCGATCGATGGCCTCCGCCAGGAGGCCGCGGCGTCGCTGGACCGGGTGCGGGACCACGAGCGGGCGCGGGAGGACCGGCCCTTCGCCGGCCGCACGGACATCGCCCGGCCGATCAGGGTGTGCCGCTCGGACTGGCTCGCGGACATGAGCCTGCAGGAGGGCGAGAACCGCTCATTCCCTCAAGCAGACGCAGGGCGGGGCCGCAGCTATCTGTGCGGGAGACTCGGCGTCCGGGCGCCGAGGGTGACGAAGGCGCCGAAGGAGGAGGTCTACCTCCGCGTGTGGGCGGCGGGGCGGAGCGCCTGCGCCTGGAATCCGAGAGCGAGGCGGGAGCGGGGCGCGGGCTCGGACGTGGTCTCGCTGGCGCCCACCACCGAGCCGCTACTACTACTTCGCCCAGATCGAGAGCGAGGATGGCCGGCCGCTCGCCGCCGCTGGCGCTCGACCCGAACGCCACGCCCCCGGCCGCCGTCGGCGTTTCCGGCCCGCTGCGCCGACGCCCGGACGCTGATCACGCTGGAGGTGAGGCCGCCCGAGGAGCCCGCGCCGGCAGAGGCGCGGGGACGCCGGTCCCGTGACGCTGCGCCGACCGCGCGCGTGGGCGACGGCGAGCCGGCGTCCGGGACCGCCCGGGCGCTAGCGCCGTGGCGAGCGTGACGGGGACGGTCCGCGCGACAGCCGGGCGCCTGACCGATACGCCTGGGGACGCACCTCGCCGCCTGGCTCCTCGCGTCGCTCGCGCACGCCCAGAGTCCGCCCGCCGAGCTCGCGGGCACCTACGCGATGCGAGACCCCGCATGGGCCGGATCGTCGTGCGGATCGAGGTCACGGCCGGCCGGCTCGGCCGGGACGCTGGACGCGCCGGGCAGCCGGCCGATCGTCCTCTCGGGCACGACGCTGGGCCGGTACGCCCGCGGCACGATGTCCTCGGGCGTCGACACCGGAGAATTCGAAGCCCTCCGTCGACGGGGCGACGCTCGACTCTGCGGCTCTCGCAGCGTGCCCAGACCGTGCCGCTGCAGGCTCCAGCGCATCGAACCCGACGGCCGCCGCGCCGCCGTCCGGTCTCGCGGCGCCCGCGCCGACGCCCGGGACCCCCGGCGACGGGCGGGGCGGGCGATGCGCGGCTGGTCGGGGCCTGGAGCGGCCAGACCCTGATCACCAGCGGGGATGCCTCGATGGCGTCCGAGGAGTTCCTCGTCTTCCGCGCCGACGGGTCCTGCACGCGCGGCAGCGGGCGCGCGGTCGCGCGGCGGATCGGGCTAGTCCTACGATGGCGGTGCGCGGCGGCGGGACGGAGCAATACGTAACTGAACGAAGTATAC
>ERZ1370068.8260-contig-713_pt1 | contig 32234 bp, 52 predicted proteins | sample MGYA00561227_ERZ1370068 | MGnify/ENA primary metagenome ERZ1370068 (study PRJEB38410, sample SAMEA6850437) | metagenome | study: Metagenomic assessment of the ecological functions of the soil: analysis of the soil microbiota associated with the...
GATATGCTTCCGTTCAGTTACGTATTGCTTTCACTTTCGATTCCATGCGCTTTCGTGCCTTGCTCTGGGCGGTGCAACACAATCGTCCGGTGCCACGGGTACCCCCAAGCGACCGCCTAGCGCCAACGATGATAGAAGTCGATCCTGCATTTGCCGCCTTCGGTTCTGCACGCCACTATCGAGGTTGCGCCTGTTTTGGCGGCCTTTGCGATGCGTCCGGATCGATTAGAGAAGCTCGCTGGCGGCAGCGCGCCGTCTCCACCCGGCTTGAGGCCCGTTGCGATGGGTGAGCTTTGCGGCGATCTCCGGCATCAGCCGGCAAGAGTTGCGGCAGCTGCTGGTTGCGCTGGGATATCGTGCAGTAGCTGAAGCTGGCGGAGAGGAGGCCTTGTTGCTCGGCCTTCGCAGTCGGCGAAGAGGCGGCAATCGCCGTCCGCGATTGCGGGATGGACGACGGTCACCCGTTCGCCAGCAAGCTACGAGAGCTGACCCTCGCTTGAAGGGCCTCCCCTCACCCAAACCATCGAGCGTGCGCCTAGACCAATGGCTTTGGTACGCGCGGATCCGCCAGAGCCGCTCGCGTGCCGCCCGCCTTTACGCTGGCTGGGGTGGTGACCGTCAATGGGCTAGCCGTCACAAGAAGGCCCACTCCGCGATTCGTGTTGGTGATATAGTTGTCGTGCCCCGCGCCTGGCGTTCTGGCGCGGACAGTCCTGGTGAAGGCGCTTGGTGAGCGCCGCGGTCCGTGCCCCTGAAGCGCAGTCGTTGTATGTTGACGCGAGAAGCTACTGCCGGTGCGTGTATCGAAAGCTTTTCTCCGGTAGTGGGCGCCGTTGGTCGCAGATCGCCCAATGAAGAGCACCGACAATCTGGAATAGTCCGTGAATTTAAAGCGTTCTTAGCATAACCCTTGCGCCGTGGTGGTGCCAGCACCACTTTCGCCGCCGTTCCCGAAGCTAAAGAGGGCCAGGGGTCGGCTCAGCGGCAGGGACCCGAAGCTGATGGCGGGACATCCCTCTGCAGTTCTTGGGCCCGGAAATGAGGGAGTTCCTGCTCCGATCCGCGCCAGCGAGGTCTTTTCTCTGGTGCGGGGGTGGGTTATGACCGGTGGTATGGGTTTTATAGGTTCCGCGTTGGCACGCCGCCTCCTCGAGGCTGGGGCAGCGGTCGTCGCCTACAATCCCGACGCGCGGATTCCCGAGATATGGTGGCAATCTGGCGAGATATTATGGGTATCTGCGGATCGGGTGGGGAAGTCAGCCTATAGCCGATATCCGCGAGTGGCTACGATTATGGGGCATCTCCTCAAAGGTCGAAGGATTTCCTGTTCAACCTCGCAGCCCCAGACTAGCCATTTGGGACTCGGTGTCGTTTTGCCACACGGGCGATCTTTGCGGGTCGTTTGCGCGGCTTTGCAGCTCCATCTCTTAGAAAGGATGCCGCGCGGTCAATCCTGATATCGCCATCGTCCATGCCGGAACACGCCAGATCTGCGGGCGACCGCACTATCTGCCGGTCGACGAACGCCGTCCCCTGAGGCCAGTGGACGTGAACGGTTGTAAATAAAATGGCTGGTGAGGCCTATCATCTGCTGTTTCGGGACGTCTATGGGATCAAGACCCGCTCGCTGCGGCTTTGACTAACGTCTACGGACCGGGGATGCGCATCAAGGATGCCCACGCCGGAGCTTTTCTCGGCATCTGGTTGCGCCGGGTGATCGAGGGCGAGCCGTTCGAGGTCTGGGGGGCGTGCAGCGTCGGGAGCCGCGCTGCTATGTCGAAGACGCGGCTTGAGGGAACCTTCCTCTTAGAGCGCTGACCGAAAATGGAATTGAGTGATTTCAGTCGGTTGTGGCATGATGGTTGTGTTGAAGCAATCATCGAGGCACAAGATGTGGACCGAAACCACTCGACGCAAGTATGAGCGAGAGGGACGGCGCTACGCAAGCGATCTGACCGATGCTGAATGGCGGCTGATCGAGCCGCATATGCCGGCGGCCAAGCCTTTGGGCCGGCCGCGCGAGATCGAGTTGCGAGCCGTGCTTGACGCGATCTTGTATATCGCGCGGACCGGCTGTCAGTGGCGGATGCTGCCGAAGGACTTTCCGCCGTTCACTACCGTGCAAGGTTATTTCTACGATTGGCGAGACGACGGCTTGTTTGAGAAGATCAATTTTGCGTTGCTGCTGCAAGCGCGCGAGGCGGCCGGCCGCGAAGCGAGCCCATCGGCGGGGGTCATCGACAGTCAATCGGCCAAGACCACCGAGAGCGGCGGGCCGCGTGGTTACGATGCGGCCAAGAAGATCAAAGGGCGTAAGCGCCACATTGTGACCGATACTTGCGGTCTGCTGGTCGGCGCCGAGGTGCACCCCGCCGATGTCCAAGATCGCGATGGTGCCGTGCTGGTCATCGAGGCCGTCCACCAGTTGTTTCCCTGGCTGCGCCATCTCTTCGCCGACAGTGTCTACAACGGCCCCAACTTGCGCGAAGCTCTCGCCAAATTCGGCAAGTGGACCATCGAGATCGTCAAACGCGCCGCTGACGCTGTCGGCTTTCAGCTGCTGCCGCGGCGCTGGGTCGTCGAACGGACCCTGGCTTGGCTCAATCGCAACCGCCGCCTGGCGAAGGATTTCGAGGCGTCGATTGCGAGCGCCAAGGCGTGGGTTTACATCGCCTCTGTACAGCTCCTCATCAGGAGATTGGCTTGACCCTTACGCAATGTATCTACGATAGAATACAACCATTCCGATTCTGATTCAGACATAGCTGCCGTCTGAGAGAATTTGTGATGGTTGGCCTTAATGTGGGAGGAGACGATCCCTGTAGTTTTGATGGACTTAATGAAAACGGTCGTTGAAGCTAACGGTGGCGGCACGTACGAGATCTGCGCGTTTCCGCCGGAACGCAAGCGAAGATTGATATAGGAGATTTTCTAACTGACGACCGCCGCTTCAGATGCTCACAGGTTGGCGTCCCCGCATTTTGCTTGGCAGAGGGCTCCCGAAGGTCTCTCGATTATTACCGCCGCCATCTGCCAATAAACTGTTTAGCAAGTGCTGCTTGAGAAACTTGGACTCCCTCTTTCTCACATTCCCAAACCAATCCTCGCGCTGGCTACCTGCGCAACAGCGAGATAGACGCTGCGGTAAGCCGCGTCTTAGAGGCGGCGACTATATCCTCGGCCGAAGGTCGAGGATCTTTGAAGTCGGCGTTGCCGATTTCATGGTGTCGCTCACGCCGTTTGCTGTGCGAGCAGGACGGATGCGATCGAGCTTACGTTGCGCGCTTGCGGCATCAGTACCCTGGCGATCTCGTGTTTACTGTTTCGCATCCTGCGGTAGCCACCGTTGCGGCTATCGAACGCGCAGGTGCGATCGCGGTGTCAATCGATGTAGATCTGGGACATACACGATGGCTCCGCATGAACTCTCGCGGGCCTTGCGGACGCCGCTTTCGGGGCCAGGCCGGCGGCGGTGTTGCCCGTGCACCTCTATCGGTCTGACCGCTGAACTCTGCGCGCCCGGTGACATCGCCCGTGCGCGCTTGCGTCTGATCGGTTGCGCGCAGGCATGCGGGCGTCTATCCGACCAGATCTCGGTGCAGCCGGCGATGGGGGCATGGCTATCACCAAGGATACCGCCTTTGCCACGATCTTGCGCGAAATTCACGAATATGAAGCTTGGAAGGAACGCTTTGTCAGCACCCACATCGGCATAAATTCGCGCCTCGATCCGATCAGGCCGCGATTCTCAATGTCATCAAACTTAAGCCCCTTGCGGGGACGCTGCGCGGCGGCAAGCGCATTGCTTCCCGTTACGATGCGGACTGGCGGGATTGCCGCTAATCGCTGGCGCGTCATTGCCGGATGCGATCATCTTCTTAATGTGCTGATCCGCCTTGCCGAGCGCGATGCGTTGCGGGAGCGGCTCCGCGCCGCCGGAATCGGAACTGGAGTCCACTACCTGTGTTCCTGTCGATTTTTGCAACCATATCGCCCGACCGCTGCGCGGCAAAGCCATCGGAATCTCGGCTTAACGCCAGGCCCGCCGCCGGACGAAGATCTTAAGCCTACCGATGTACCCCCCATTCTCCGACGCGGCGGAGGGTGGGCCAGGTCATCAGCCGATCACGAAGTTTTCATCAAATTGGCGGCATGCCCCGCCTGCTCAACGCTGATGAATAAGCACCACCGCTGCCGATCGGTGAGGCCCGTGATCTAATGGGAGAGGCCGAGAGACTCGTTCCATAGTCGTCCGTGAAGAACGTTCAGGAGCGTTCTTTAGGCGGTTTGGCGGCACCACGGGTTTGGAAGAACGCGGATCAGGGGCGCGCAAAAACTACTCTTCAGCCAGCGCCGGAGGGAGACGAGTTGTAGCCGGCAGCGGCAGGCGCGGCGTTACGGCGATCGCCGTGGCGTCAGCTGTGGTAATTACCAGCCCATCCGATGCTCGGCCTTCATGCGCCCAATGACCAGCTCGACGCCGGCCAGCGACGCATCGTGACGGATTGGGGCGGTGACGCGGCATTACGGGGGTTGTGGCCCGCAGTAGCCCCCGACTTCGCGGCGGAGCTTGTCGACATGGATGCGACGGGTCTCGCGCGGTCAGCTCCAGCTCCACGACGACCGACCCCAGCGCGCAGCCGTCGAACGGATTGCCGTGCAGTGCCTTGGCGTGCAGCACAAACTGGCCGCCTTTGGGCTTTGGTCGCCGGCGTGCGCGTCACCGGAGCTGACCTTGCAGCCGAACTCGTAGGGCGCACGGGCTTTACCCCTACCGATGCGACTCGACCTCGGGGCGTGCAGCGCATAGACCTTCGGCCGCGCTGGCGGTGATCCTGAAAGCGCACCCGCACCGCCAGGGCGAGGAGATCGGCGAAGCGCTTCCCTCGAGCCTCCGTTCCCGGCGATTTTGCGACGGATATCGCGGATCACGCCCGGCCGGGCCGAATGCGCAGGAACCCGAGTTCGCGCCGCGCCCGTTTGAACTGGTGGGCATGGCTATACCGGCCGACTCATGATCGCGGCGCGCTTGGCCACACGGCGATAGCTCTGTCAGCAGCGGCACGCCATGGCGCTGGGCGAGATCGAGCCAGTTCCAGCGCGCGATGGCAGAGCCGCGCGTCGGTGGGATGCGCGACGCCTTCGGCTGCACCGTGGTGTCGACCACCACCCGTTCGAGATCACGCGGTTGCTCACATGCACCGGTCTTCATGCGCCACCGACAGGCTCTCCTGGATCAGCGCGCACGAGCTGCTCCTCCTCAGCCGCTGCCGCCAATGCGTCAGTGACGAGCGGTCGAACGGCGGCTGGTGGCAAACGCTTCACCACACGAAGAACTGGTAATAGGGGTTCTGCGAGCCAGCGCGGCACAGCGCCTCGTCCGACGGTCGTGCATGCAGCTTCAGGATGAACAGCCCTGCGACCAGAGCGCGCGTCGGCAGCGGTGGCTGGCCCGCACCTACTGGCGCGCAGACACTGCAAACCGACAGCGTAGAAACCCCAATCGATCTCACGGGCCAGCCGTACCAGCGGGTGGCCGAGGTCGATGATGTCCGCCAGCGCCGGCCGCAACAGATCCTTCTGACGCATCGTCCCGTGGCTCTTGCGATCCGCGCCCCCCGACGCTGATGACCCGCCGCCGAGATCAGCACAAATCGCCAAAGCCAGGAATCCCAAATCGCAAGAAATCCGGCCCCGAGCCCGCGGTTTCCTGCAAAAATGGATTACTTCATCCAGCTGCTTTCGCCAGGCGCCTCAACGGATCCGCGATTTTTCACGGACGACTAGTTGTGGGTTGATGAGCTGTGCGATAATAGTAACCGCATCATCGGCCGCCGATTTCAATGCCATCTGCCCGCCGATGCCGAGAAGGATCGCCGCTGCGAGGCAAACGGACGGAGTACGGCCACGGCGTTCACGCGCTCTGGCTCAGCCACGCCGGCGACGCTCTCTCCGCCTCGCAGTGCTCGGTTGCCTGCGGCGCACTTCTTTCACCACGGATTGGGGTTTCCGATTGACGGTCAGGTAGAGTCGGCCCAGATATTCGCCGACGATCCTGAGGATCCAAGAGCTGCACGCCCGAAAGCAGAAGAACCGCCGCCATTGGCGACGCCCATGCCCGGCGGTGGCGACCGAAACAGCGCCTCTCCACCACGATCGCCCCCCCAAGGGCCCCAAACGCGCTCAGAATAAAGCCGGTAAGCGTACTAATCCGCAAAGGCATGACCGAAAAGTTGACGAACATGTTCATCCATAATCGCACTAAGCCGGCGCACTGTATAATTGCTTCTTCCAGAAGCCCTTGGAAGATGATTCACGAGAAGCCGATCTATGTCTTGGTGTTACCTGAAGAATTAATCCATCGACATACGGAAATGGACCCTCATAACGCCTGATTTCTCGTACCACAAACGCGCTCATGCAGCGGAAGCTGGAAGGTACAGCCCGCTGGGTTTGTCGAGGACGAAATTCGCGACCCGGCCCGCAAAACGGCTGGCGAGGTTGCGCCACATAGGATGTCGCTTTCGTCGTCGTAGTAGGTATAGACCACTTGCTTGCCGCTCCGCTGGCTAAAAGCTAGAAGGCGCTGCACCTCCTCCGGAGGATTCTGCAAGTCGTCGTCCATCGTGATCACGTGAGCTCCGCCTGCGTGGCGGAGCCCGCGATTACAGCGTTGTGCTCGCCGTAAGTTGCGCGCGAGGTCGATAAAGGGTCATTGGGACCCGCGCGCGTTGTCGAAAGAGCGTGAAGAACTTGAAGAGCTATTATCGACGCTGCCGTCATTGACAAGTACGATTTCGTGCCCACCAGGGATCCGGGAGGTTCTCAAGCGCGCCGATGAGTTCCGCGACGCTACCCGCGCCATTGAAGACCGGGATCACGATCGAGAGGGCGAAGACTAGGTGCTGTCTCGGCGCTCGTCTGGTCGGTCTCAACCACCGGCAACGTCTTTCTTCGGCGGCGATTGCGAGAACCGACCCGCCGAACGGGAACCTCAATCCCGCTCGCAAGAGGATAGTCTCGAGGGGCTGTCGCCGCACGACCGATCGCATGTCGACTGGGAGACAGGCGGTGACCCTGCTGGCTACCCTCGTACGCTCGGGAGAAAAGAGCTTGCGCGAGATCACCATAAATGGAAATAGCAGGGAGTTCCGGTAAGTCGAGTAGATGAGGCGGAACCCGGTCGCCCTCAACAAACGTGCCAGCCTCGCGCGAAGTATAGCGCCGAGTATTATGTACAGCGGTATCGTGTCCAGATAACATCCAACGATAGGCTGGGCAGATTCAAAATGAGCCACCTCTTCGGCGAGGCAGCGACGGAATTGCATCAGGGCGCCCTGTTCATCGACGATTGCGATGGCGCAAAACGTCGGCGCTGAAGTATCACGCAAAGACGCCGTCGGGAAAGGGAAGGGCATTAACCGATCCGGCACAGACTGGACGGGCGCTCTTGGCTGCTGCCTCGTCTGCAAGCTTGCTGGTCAGCGTCGAGCCCGAGCAAAGGGCGATCGGGGTACCGGGTTGCAAGTCGGGCGAGGAATCCGCCCGTCCCGCAGCCGGCGTCAGGATCGGCCGGTTCCGGCTTCGACGATACTCGATCGTGGAAAGCATCATGTAAGTTTCGGTGAGCTGGCGGCGAACCACCACGTATTTGATCCTCGACGCGGTCGAGCTTGTCATATTCGGAACGTTCCATGAGGGATGGGACTCTGTTCCCCCTGAGTGTCGCGAACGCGGAAACGCCTACTCAGCCGGCCCTATTCCGATGTGGAGTACCTGTAAAGAGCTAAGAGGCTCGATGGTCATCGCCGGGAAGGTCTGGGCCTGGCGGGAGCCTGATGCACGGCGGCCAGCGGCCGCCTGGCGGTCCGCTTCTCTGGGCCGAGCGGTTGCGCCGATCGAGCACAACCGGCAGCAGCAACGCGCCCATCACGCTCGACTTGGTAGACCGGTCGGCCCGGCAGCGAACGGTCACAATTATCCTTGGTAAACGCGATAAAAGATCGCATCGAGAGAGCTGGCGCGTGTGAAGCGGAAGTTCGCCGGAAAGTAATAATCGGCCGAGATCGGCGGACCGCATACCGCCACCGTGAACTCGCGCTCCTCGAAATCCGGGCCGTAAGCCGCGCGCAGGTAGTCCTCAAGCCCTTGAACCGCCTCGGCGTAGGAATTAGCCCAATAGTCGAGCTTGAACTTCTGCTCCGCGCCCAGCAGCGCCGCCGACAAAGGAGTTATAGTGAAACATACTGGTCCAGGTGAAGCATGGCCATGATCGATGATATGGGCGAGGCCATATAGGGCAATGACGGCGTAGATAGGCTTTCGGTATCGAGAGCGCTCTAGCCGCGTCAATCACTGGCTGCCAACCAGCGCTGAGGCAACCGCAACCAGCGGCAATACGAAGATGAGAAATGTCGCATGCCGTCGAACAGTACAGCCTCGATTGCGATCGCCGATGCAACCGGAAAGACGATTCCAACACCAAGGATGAGGTGCACGAGTACCTGTTCTCCGGGAGATCCGTGTCCGGCCTCGCGCAGAGCGGCAACAACCGCCGAGGATTGGGGCGCACAACAGGAGAACGAGGATCAGCTCGGGCAATGCAAGGGCGATATGGGCAGGGAGGTATGTCCACGGCAAGTTGAAGCGGGGACGAAACGTCCGGCAAACAGGGTGCTGAATGGAAAGTTTTGATGCGAGAAGAAGGCGAGCGCTCGCAAGGGGTTCTCAATCGGATCGGTCTGTCCCCCAGGGCCAAAATACCAACATAACGGGATAGGCAAAGAGCAGGACGCGGCAACAGGACCCGCAAAAACGCTGTCCAAGCAGTTTCGAGTAGCAAAACAGGCCGACGGGCGGCGATGGTCCGCCACCCCCATCAAGCGCAAGGAGCAGACCCAAATAGCAAAGAGCAGCAGGCCGCCGATCCGCACACCCATTGTCATGCCGATTGCCACACCGAGCTTCGCCAGCAGTACAAGTGGCGGCCGAGGCAAAGCCGGCACCAGCCGAACCATGTAGTAAGTTGCCCAGACCAGACCGACGGCGAAGGGGATGTCCTTTGGGTTGTTAAACATCTGCCCATAATAGTTCGGTGTGAGAAGTAGAAAGAGGGGCAGCGAAAAACCCGACTCTGGCGCCACCCAGCGGCATGACCGAGTTTATAGCAGCCCGCCAATCCGAGGACCCCGACGAGGGCATTCAGGAAGATGCCGCGTCTCGTAAGTCCCCATAGGGGAACCGATTCAGCGCGGCGGCGGCGGTATCAAAGATTGCCCCGTAATTGTAGAGATCGCGCCAATGGAGAGCATTCCGGTCTGTAAAAACGATACGTAACAGTCTAGAACAAAATTCCCGTACCAATTATGGGCATCTTCATCCCAAGTGACCCCGTAATCCCGGAACGTCAGCAACGCGAGGACGGCGCCGAGCACGATGATCCCGAAGGACAGTCGGTCCCAAAATGTATCTCTGTCTAGTTCCTGGCTGCGCGGCGCGGCACGGCTTACGCCGGCTGTGAGGGGTTTGGCGACAAGCGAGGTTGCGAAAGCGTCCATTGTTGGATCCGGGAGGCTAGCAGCTTCCTCTAGATCGCAGGATCTGAACTCTATTCGGCTACATCTGTCAAGCTGCACCTTCGCCGGCCTACAACCCGACAGCGGTGAATAACGCGCCAAGAACGCGATCAGCAGCGAAATATTCGCGCGCGAGCTCCCGCGCCGCTCGACTGTGGGTAGGGTAGTCGGAAGTGATCGCATCGATGCCGGCGAGTGCGTCGTCGTATGTGGAATATTCGAACAATCCGCGCCCGACCGGATAGAAGTTGCTAAACCCGTTCGCATTGTTACGACCGGTCGACCGGCGGCAAGGTAGCAGGCGCTGCGATCGCTAAACCAGCCGCTATTCGATCGAACGTAGATATCCTTCGCCACCGTGAACTCGCCGCGCGAGCCGCCGATAAACTCGGCATAACGCGCCATATCGGCTGAGATCGGCCGCGGATCGACCAAGCTCCAACCCGCGTTGTAATCTCCGAGCGCACTTTGCCCGAGGGCGGCAGCATCGCCATGCGAAAGCAGATCTCTGGCCGCCGTTTGGGCAGATCGAGAAATTGCACGAAGGTCACGTGCTTCGACCAGACATATGTCGAGCCTTCGAAATCGATGTTTTTCCCTTGTTCTCCCAGGTGCCGACAGGTCGTGAAGCAAGGGGCTCATCATGCGGTTCAGGCCAATGCCTGAGATCTATCGGCGGCCGGGTCGGACGCCAGGGAATGCCGCACACCGGTATTGGGCAATCGGGTGTGCCGAGGTTCTCGCCATAGGTAAAAAGTGCGTATGGGCATCAGGTAGGCGCGAGCCGCTCGATCGGCCTTCGCATATTTGATCTGCTCATAGACAGGGTCGGTATCAATCATAATCCGGACTGGACAGAGCAGATGCTCTTCGCGCAGGTTTGTTGCGCCGCAAAGGTTGATAATGCCGTCGGCCTCGGCGTAGAGCGCCTCGACGCGGTCGCGCGACAAGCCCGTGATAGGTGTCACGAGGCGCGTCCCAGTAGGCCCAGCGGTGCCCAAACCCGTAGCGGTCCATTATTCGTCGAAGAGACGCCACATTGTATTCGCATCCGGTCACCACGCTATTGGCCCAAGGATCATAAGGATTGGCTCCGCCGTCTTCGACATACCAAGCCTCATAACCGAGTTGCTCTATTCCTAAAAGATAATGCATGGCTTGCCATGCGATACCGGCAAGCGGCATCTGAGCGGCGAAATGGAGAACGACAATCTTACCGCGCTTCATCACGATCGGATCCATTAGTCGACGGAGGCGACGTGACGAACAACGGCCGGGGACGGTGGCTCATTTCCTCGTAAGCGGCGGAGACAACAGAAAATGGCCCGAACACGAGCGGTCCCCTTGAGCTAATGAACAAGTTTACTTTGGAGAAATGCCTCTTGGGGGTTGCCCTGCAGTGGCCTCGCATGTTAGGCAGGAGAGCGAACGTGCCCTTTGGTTGGCGTCGTCGGGCGAACCGAACGGCTCGCGGCAGCGGGAACCCTCGCCAGGACGTGCCGGCGGGTTTCGCCTATTCGGCTGCGCCAGCCAAGTTGATCCCGCGAGCTCGAGTGACAGTAGAGGTACGGTTCGGCGAGATGACGCAACCAAGAGACAAAAAGCTTCCGAAGTTCAGGAGGAAGATCTAACTATCATGACCTATGTTGTCACAGAAGCTTGTATCCGCTGCAAATATATGGATTGTGTGGAGGTGTGCCCCGTTGATTGCTTCTATGAGGGTGAGAACATGCTGGTTATTCACCCCGATGAATGCATCGATTGCGGAGTATGTGAGCCGGAATGCCCAGTCGAGGCAATCATTCCGGATAGCGAGCCGCCGGCCGAGCGCTGGCTCGAACTTAACCGCAAATATGCCGCAGCCTGGCCCAATATTACGCGCAAAAAGGCCTATCCCGCTGATGCCGATGAATGGAAGGACGTGCCGGACAAATACGACAAGTTTTTCAGCGCTAATCCGGGCGGGACCTAAACTCGGCCCGACGGCTCGGCGCGAAACGGCACGAGCGTCTCTAATTACCTACTTTGCGGCGCCAGCGCCCTCGATCTGCTGGCTTTCGATCGGCCTTTCAGGGTATTCTGACGATCCCCGCGCTCTTCGTCGAGATCGTGGGCGGTTGTCGACCCGCGGTTCGGCGACCGGCTGAAGTGGATCGATCGCGAAAGATGGATATGACTCTGGAAAAGGCTCCTTTCACAACCGGTGATCTTGTCGTTTATCCGACCCATGGCGTCGGTAAGATCGTTGGGATCGAGACCCAGGAGATAGCCGGTCACACGCTGAACGTATTCGTGGTGCATTTCGACAAAGACCGTATGACGCTGCGGGTGCCGCTGGCCAAGGCGAAAGTGTCTGGCTTGCGTAGGCTGTCAAGTCGCAAAGAAATGGATGCGGCGCTCGCAAAGTTGCGCGGGCGCTCGCGGGCGAAACGGACGATGTGGAGCCGGCGCGCCCAGGAATATCAGGCCAAGATCGCTTCCGGCGATCCGCTTCGATCGCCGAAGTGGTACGCGACCTCTATCGCAATGTCGGTCAGCCCGAGCAATCTTACAGCGAGCGCCAGATTTATCAGGCAGCACTCGACCGTCTTGTTCGGGAATTCGCAGCGGTCGAGCGGATCGATGAGAGCACCGCGACCCAGCGCGTGGAACAATTGCTTACTGCCTGAGCCTCGCGCGAATGGGATCCGCGCTAGAACGCGGAGCTGAAGGGCGAAGCCCGGGAACAAATTCGCCCAATTTCGGAACGCTCTGCGAGTTTGGGCGATTGCCGCCGTACATGGTTCGGCGCCGCGTCTTGCCCGATTGCACGATGCGATTAGCGACAGCTTCCAGGAGGGTGATCGGCTCGTCTATCTCGGCAATTATATCGGATATGGCAGTACGGTTGCTTGAGACCGTCGACGAACTTCTAGATTTCCGTCGCCGTGTTCTGGGGTGCCGCTACGGCTGGTACCTGCGATGTCGTCTTCTTGCGCGGTGCGCAAGAAGAGATGTGGCAGAAGCTACTGCAGCTTCAATTCGCGCCCAATCCCGGCGAAGTGCTGGAATGGATGGTCAGGGCGGGCATGGAAGCGACGGTGCGCGCCTATGGCGGTGATCTTCGGCAGGGCTTCGCTGCCACCCGTGACGGACCCCGCTCGATCACGCGGTGGACTGGGACTCTGCGTCGGGCGATGAACGCCGCACCAGGCCACACCGCGCTTGTTCTCGGCACTGCGTCATGCCGCGTTCACTGCGGACCAGGGAATGCTCTTCGTCCCTGCTGCGATCGATCCTTCGCGTCCCCTTGCTGCGCAGGGTGATGCGTTCTGGTGGGGACATGACGACATTCTCGCTCTGGATGCCTCGTTCGCGGGGTTTCGGCGCGTGATCCGCGGGATTGACCGCGAGCAACGAGGTTTCGCCGAGCGGGCGTTCGCGGTATCGCTCGATGGGGGCAAAGGGCACCCGGGCCGGCTGCTGGCTGCTTGCTTCAGCGCCGACGGTGAGGTGATCAAGTTGGTAGAGGCGTGATCTGCGTCTTCGATCGACCTGCCTAGTGTAAACCGGACGGCAGCGCTCCTGCGCCGGTTCGCGGAAGCGCCGAAATCAAATCACCATCTGGGTGTGCGGATCGATCAGGTGCATCTGGTTGAGGTCGGCGACGAGCCGCATCGACTCTCCGACCACGTCCCGCGGCGGCGGGGTTGACCCGCCCGCAGACCTCCACCCCGTCGACGATGAAATACACCATTGTTTCCATGCCCATCGGCTCGACCACGTCGAGCGGCGCCTCGAAGGCGGCTGCGCCGGGCGGCACATCCCCGCGCCCTTCGATAATGTGCTCGGGACGCAACCCGAAGGTCAGCTCGTCGCCGACGCGCGCGCGATAGCGTTCCGCCGCGCGAGGGCGGTACCGGTAAAGAGAGCCAGTCTGAAAGCCGGACGGTCAGCCCGCTGCCGTTCTCAACCAGGCGGCAGGGCAGCATGTTCATCGTCGGCGAGCCGATAAAGCCGGCGACGAACTGGGTCTTCGGGGCGTGGTAGACCTCGTGTGGCGAGCCGATCTGGTCGATCCGCCCGGCGTTCATGATGACGACGCGATCGGCGAGCGTCATCGCCTCGACCTGGTCGTGCGTAACGTAGACCGTTGTCGTCGTGACCTTCTGATGGATCTTCTTGATCTCGGTGCGCATCTGAACGCGCAATTTGGCGTCGAGGTTGGAGAGCGGCTCGTCGAAGAGAAATACCTTCGGGTTGCGAACGATCGCGCGGCCCATCGCAACGCGCTGGCGCTGCCCGCCCGAAAGCTGCTTCGGGCGACGATCGAGAAGCTCGGTGATGTCGAGAATACGGGCGGCGCCCTGGACGCGCTCCTTGATCTCCGCCTTCGGAAACTTCTTCAGCCGAAGGCCGAAGGACATGTTCTCGAACACGGTCATATGGGGGTAGAGGGCATAATTCTGGAACACCATCGCGATGTCGCGATCCTTGGGCGGCACGTCGTTGACCAGCTGGTCGCCGATATAGATCTCGCCCGAGGTGGCTTCCTCGAGCCCGGCGATCATGCGCAGGGTCGTGCTCTTGCCGCAGCCCGACGGGCCGACCAGCACGATGAACTCGCGATCGGCGATGTCGAGATCGATCCCCTGTACCGCCGGGGTCTTGTCGAAGGTCTTGACGATGTTGCGGAGCGCGACTTGCGCCATATCCTACCCCTTCGTAGCGCCGGCGGTCAGGCCGGCGATGTAGTAGTCCATCAGAAACGCGTAAATGATCAGCGGCGGCGCGGCGCCGAGCAGCGCGCCGGTCATGATCTGTCCCCAGGCGTAGACGTCACCCCTGATCAGGGTCGTGACAATGCCCACCGGCAACGTCAGCTGGTCGGCTGACGTCGTGAACGCCAGCCCATAGAGAAAATTCGCCCATGACACCGTAAAGCAGAAGATCGTCGCGGCGATGATCCCCGGCAGCGCGACTGGAATAAAAATCTTTGTCAGCATCTGGATATAACCGGCGCCGTCGATCAGCGCTGCCTCGTCGAGCTCTTTCGGGATGCTGGCAAAGTATCCAATCATAATCCAGGTGCAAAACGGGACTGTCAATGTCGGTAATAGGATGATCAACACCCACCAATGATTGATCAGCTCAATCCCGGTCTTGTCATGGATAAAGGCAAACGTCTTAAACAGCGGGATAAAAACTAAGGTGTCGGGTATCAGATATGCAAGGAATACACCCGTCGCTAAGGTTGCCGATCCCCAAAATTTCATCCGTGCAAGAGAAAACGCGGCGAGCACGCTGATCAACATTGTGATGGTCACGACACAAAGCGACACGACCGCAGAATTTCGAAAGAAAATCAGATAAGTCTTCTGAGTCAACAGATCTGCGTAGTTCGATAGTGTCGGGTTGTATACCCACCATGGGTTGCTCGCCGCTGAGATCTCCGCGCTCGATTTGAGCGAGGTGATGAACATGTAGACCGGCGGCGTCAGAAAAAGATCACGAACAAGATCAGAAAAAATACGACCAATACAAGGTTCTACGACGGCCGCGTGAAATGCTGCCGTACCGGACGCCCGGGATCTGGCCGGCAGCGGCGTCGGCGGTAGCGGTCGTCATGCCTCGTTTCCTCGCTGGCGAACGTTGCGCAGGATCAAAACCGCCGCCAGCGCCAGGATCGGCGCCATGAAAAGCGAAACCGAGGCACCGAGTGGAATGTCGTTCCCCGAGATCGCCCAGTTGAACGCCCAAGTGGCGAAGACATGGGTCTGATCGACTGGACCTCCGTTGGTCAGGATCTTGACGATATCAAAATTAGCAAAGGTCACGATCAACGAGAACAGCGCGGTGATCTGAATGATATTACGCATCATCGGTAGATTGATGTACCAGATTTTCTGCCACCAGTTGGCGCCATCGATCATCGCCGCTTCGTGCAATTGCTCAGGCACCGATTTGAGCGCCGCAAGATACATGATCAGGAAGAATGGCGAGCCGACCCAGACGTTGACGAGGATGACCGCAAAGCGCGCCCAATACGGGTTGCCGAGCCAAGCCACTTGCGGGATGCCGAGCTGGGCAAAACCCAATTGAAGGCGCTGTAGGAAGGATCAAACAGCCAAAACCACGCGAGCGTGCTCATCGCCGGCGGAATCACCCACGGGATCAGCAGCATCCCGCGCCACTTGCGCTGGCCCTTAGCCGGGAGGTTGTGGACGAAATGCGCTGCGATGAAACCGATCAGCGCCTTGAAGATGACGGCGGTGACCGCGAACAGCACCGTCTGCTCGACCACCATCCAAAACGTGTTGCGCTTGAACAGGAAGGTGAAATTTCCGAAGCCGACGAAGTGCTGCATCGACTTGTTCATCATCGCCAGGCTGATCGAGTAAAACGCCGGATAGACGACGAGGCAGGCGACGACCAGAATTAGCGGCAGGCACATAAAGAACGCGATCGTCGACTTCCGCCGCACGAACTTCTGCATGGTGAGGCGCCGGTGGGCCGCAGAAAGGCGTTAGGTCGCGGGCTACCACATCGGCCATCTAGCTGCTCCTTCTATTCGGCGCCGGCGGTCGGTCACCGCCGCTAATTCGCCCCGGATCACCGCCGGACGCTGGTGTTCAGACGCGTTCACAGGGTGCACAACACAAGCGGGTCGCCATCATGACGTAACAGGCCTTTGTCAATTCGACAAATGAGTTTTCGGCATTAGACTCAGATCACCACTGCCGGCGCGGGTCCTGCATCGTCCATTTGAGCCACTACACTAGCGCGCCGTCTCCCGTCTGCATAGACCCTTGCCCCTCCGAGGCAGCTTGGTCGATCGCCCAACCCGATCGGCGCCCCGAGCCCGCTCATTGTAGCGCAGCAATCAAGAACTTCGCTCGCCTATTTTTGCCGCGGTGTCGGCCCGACCGGGATCTCCGGGATCGGGCTGAAGATGCCGGCATCATCCAGTCGGGCGCCTCGGCGGCGCTCGAGTTCGTGAGCGTACCGGCGCAGGGCGTAGGCTTCGCTCAAGTATCCGATGACCCGGCGATCCTCGGGGTTATCGATGACCGGGAGCGCCTCCTCCGCGGCCTGGCTGAAGCGGTCGAGCGCGGTGCGCAGATCGTCTCCAGGAAGAAGAAATGGGGCGGGCTTCGCGACGACATCCTGCACCGTCTTGCCGCCGTCGGCGCTTGCGGGCTCGCTGACCCTTGCGGGATCGATAATGCCGCAGAGGCCTCCACGCACCATCGACGACGAACACTTGCCTGACGCTGCCGGTTGGGAATCGTCGGCGCAGCTCGTCAAGCGGCGATTCCGCGGCGATTACTGCCGGATCACGGCGCATCATCGGGCCGACCAGCAGCTCGTTGATCCACCCAACATCTTCTGGGCTCCGGATCGACAGACCGCGCAAATGGAAGCGCCAGGTCGCAAAGGAATAGCCGAACCAATGCCGCACCACGATCGCGGCGGTGACGACCCCGACCATGACACCGATGGTCGCCGGGAAGTCGCCGGTTGTCTCGAGCACGATCATGATCATAGTCATCGGCGCTCCGACGATCGCGGCGGCAACGGCGCCCATGCCGACCAATGTATAGATCAGCGGATCGATCCCGAGATCGGGACCGAACCTCAGCCAACGCCGCGCCGGTCAAGCTGCCGAACAGGCTGCCGAGGAAAAGCGAGGTGCTGAACAACCCGCCGCGAAACCCCGAACCGATCGAGACCGCCGATGCGATCGATCTTTGCTACGATCAACGCGGCGAGAAAGGGCAGATCGAAGCCCGCTTGCAGCTCGTGAAGGATGCCGCCATGGCCGCCGCCGAGGATCTGCGGAAACAGCAACGCCAGGACACCGACCAGCAGGCCGCCGAGCGCCGGGCCGCGCCCAGCGCGGAACCGCTTGCCGCCGGAACAGGGCCTCGGTCCAAGTCACCCCCTTCATCACTGCGATACCAAGCCCGGCCGAGGCGATGCCGAGCCCGAAAAACATAAGATAATCTGGTGCCGAGATCGTGATCCCATGTTCGACGACGAATATCGGGTTCGACCCGACGAGCCCGCGAATGACGAGCGCCCCGGTCAAGGCCGCAATGCCGACCGGGGCCAGGGTCTGCAATGTATAGACGCCGATGATCAGCTCGAAGGCGTAGAAGGCACCGGTGAGCGGAGCGTTGAAAGCTGCCGCAATTGCGCCGGCGGCACCGCAGCCGACGAGGGTGCGGACATCGTCCCGGCGCAAGCCGACCGATCTGCCGAGCCGGGACGCGAGCGCGGCCCCGAGCTGCGTGTAGGCCGCCTCGAGCCCCACCGAGGCGCCGAAGCCCGCCGGAAAGCAATGTCAGAAGGACGAGCCCAGGCTGTCGCCGACCGACATCCTCCCGCCGAATAGCGCGTTCGCCTCGATCGCATCGACAACCTCGCGTTGACGCCAGCGTCGCAGCAGCGCCGAAGCGAGGCCGACGAGCAGCCCACCGAGGACCGGCATCAGCAGCACCCGCGCCGGACCGAGGTCGATATCGCTCAAATGCGCATCCCGCGGGATCGCGAAGGCGAACCACCGCAGCCCGGCCAGCAGCAAGTCGATCACGATCACGCCGAGACCTGCTGCCCCGCCGGCACCTAACGCCAGCACGAGCAGGAACAGCGTCGCTGTCGCGCAGTCCGCGCCTCGATGCCACGGCGGACTAGTCGGCGGCCGTCGCGCTGCGCTAGGCTTCGCCTCACCGCCTCGGGTTGGTGCCAGTTCTCGGTGCGATCTACAGGGCACTCGAGTCTTCGTGCGAAGTGCAAGGTAGCTCGTGGGGCCTGCCTGAGCACTCGGAGGCCAGCGCAGCACTGCTCGGCGGATGTACAAGTTTCGCCCTCCTCCGCACATTCTGCTGCCCTGAGCTTCTTGATTAAGCCTATGCCGAATTGGTGAAGCAGCTCCGACAATTGATCTCTGATCGCGTACGCCGCCTCAGTCGGGGCGGGGCGAAGGGACGTCGCCTCTTCGCCGACACAGATTGCGGAAGGGCAACGCAGACCACGACAGCAAGAGCAACTACCGAATTTCGCATGTGATGCCCGATCCGTTCAGAGGTGAGGGCAGCGCCGTCTGTATCCGTTCCGTCGTTATCGCTCGGTCAGCTTCAGCTCGATGCGCCGATTGCGGCGATAGGCATCCTCGGCGGCACGCGGATCGATCGGCTGCTTGTCGGCGAAGCCCGCCGCGGCGAGCCGCGTCGCGGGTATGCCTTCATCGATGGCAAAACGCACCACCGATAGCGCGCGGGCGGTCGACAATTCCCAATTCGACGGAAACTGCGGGATTGCTGATCGGGCGACGGTCGGTGTGCCCGTCGATCCGCAGGATCCAGTTGATGTCCGGCGGGATCTTGGCGGAAATCTCCTTCAACGCGGCGATCACCGGAGCGAGTTCCTTTTGGCCTCGTCGGTGAGATCGGCGCTTCCCGGCGCAAACAGTACTTCGGACTGGAATACAAAGCGGTCGCCAACGACGCGAATGTCCGAGCGGTCGCCGAGAATCTCGCGCAGCCGGCCGAAAAACTCCGAGCGATAACGAGCCAGCTCCTCGACCTTGTTCACGAGGGCAAGGTTGAGGCGCTTGCCGAGTTCGACGATTTGCCCCTGCTGCTCTTTGACCTTGGCTTCGGAGACATCGAGCGCTGCGGCGATGCGCGACAGCTGCTCGCGCAACGTCGCGAGCTGCGCGTTGAGCTGGTCGACCCGCGCGAGGGCGTTGCGGCTGATCTGTTTCTCGGCGGTGAGCCCCTGTTCGGCTCGATCGGCCCGGCTCGCGGCCTCGCGCAGACGAATATCGCGAGCATCGATCTCCTTCTGCGCGAGCGATGTCCTCTCGCGTTCCGCGGCAAGACGGGCCTCGAGTTCCTTGGTTCGATCGCGCAGCGCCGCCAGATCCTGCTGCGCCTGCTGCTGTGCCAGCGCCGCGACTTTCCCCTCGAGATCGGCCCGAACACTCTTGAGGGCGTCGAGATCGCGGCGCAGGCTCTCGATCTCGCGCAGCTGCAGCTCGATCTTTTCCTTGTCGGCGCTGACGATCGCATCGGCGTCGCGCAGCTGCCCTGTCAACCGGTCGCGTTCCGCGAGCGAGCGCTTGCGAGCTGCGCGGATAAATCCGCCGCGCCGACGCGGAGATCCTCAGTGGCCCGCCGCTCCAGGGCGAGCAGATTGCCGAGCTCGTTAACCTGCTGCTGCAACTGCAGCAAGGCCTGGTCGCGCCCGGAAAGCGCCTCCGAAAGGTAGAATTGACCGGCGGTGAACACCAGCAGGATGAAGATGATCACCATCAGGAGCTGCGCCAGGGCATCGACGAAGCCGGGCCAGATGTCGATGCTCGAGCGGCGGGAACTGCGTGGTGCAATGGCCATGGCTAGACAGACCCCGGCGGTCAGCGCCTGTTCTCTTCGGCGAGGCCGGCGACGGTGCGGGCAAGGATGCGGATCTCGGCGCGCAGTTCCTGAACGCTCTGAGCCCGGCCCTGGGCGACGTCCTCGGTCAGGCGTGCGAGATAGGCTTCGATGTTGCGCATATGGTTGCGCAGCACATCGTCGTGCCCGAGCGAGCCCTCGGCTACCTCGGCCAAGCGGTTCAAAGACGGCTTTAATTCCAGCTGGTTCTCGGCGAGGCGCACCATGAGCATCTGCCCCGCTTTCATCTGCTCGCCGAGCACGCCGAGCCGGTCGGTCAGGCTCGCCAGAGTGGCGTTGGCGCCGATGCGGCTTTCCTCGCTCCGTGCGAGAATGCGCTGAAGGTTCTCCAGGCTGTCCGCCGTCTGCTCGAGCAATGCCTGAATGTAGGCCGGCACCGATCCTTCGCCGCCGTCTCCGAGCTGGCCGCCCGAAAGCCTCGTGTAGGTCGACAGCCATTCTTCGAGATCGTTGTAAAAGCGGTTCTGCGCCTGGCCGGCTTGCAAATCGAGGAAACCGAGGACGAGGCTGCCGGCAAGGCCGAACAGCGACGAGCTGAACGCGGTGCTCATGCCGGCGAGCGGCGTTTCCAATCCCGTTTTGAGATCGGCGAGGGCGCGGGCGGCATCGCCGCCGCCTCCACCAAGCGCGGCGAGCACGCCGCCGACCGAGCGAACAGTCTCCAGCAGCCCGTAAAACGTCCCGAGCAGGCCGAGAAAGATCAGCACGCCGATCAGATAGCGCGAGGCCTCACGAGTCTCGGCGAGGCGTGAGGCGATGCCGTCGAGCAGAGTCTGCAACGAGCTCGCTGACAGGCTGACCCGGCCGCCCTGCCGCGTCCCGAGCATGCGCGCCATCGGTGCGAGCAGCCGCGGCGTGGGCCGGTCGTCCGCTCCCGCTCATCGCCGGCTTCTCGATAGCGAAAGCTTTCGATCCAGTCGATCTCAGGATCGAGCAGCAGCACTTGGCGAAAGATATAGACGATGCCGCAGAGCAGGATCACCAGGATCACGCCGTTGACCCCGGGGTTGCCCAGGAAGGCGCTAACCAGCGGGCGCCCGAGCAGCATCGCGAGTGCTGCGACCCCGACGAGAAACCCAGCCATCCACAGCAAGAAGCGGCGCGAGTGATTCATGCCGCGAGACCGTCAGCTCGGGAAAGTTGCGGGCGCGTTCACTGATCCCCAAGAACCCCACCCTCGAACGCGCAGCCGCGCACTCTCATCGGCTGGTGGGCGAAGTTAGCGCGGCCAGGCTATGACGACAAGGAAATCCCCCGACTCCCGAGATCGCTCGGCCAAACTCAGCGGGTCGCCGGCGCCGCCGCGCAACGCTTCCCGAGATCAGCGCCGCAAGGGCAGGTGAAGATGGTCGTTGGCGGCGAGCACGTCGCCCGTCGTCATCATCTCATGGCCGCCCGCCAGGTCGCTGACAAAGCCGCCCGCCTCGCGCACGAGCAGAATGCCGGCGGCGATGTCCCAGGGTGCCAGGCCGAACTCCCAGAACCCGTCATAGCGGCCGGCAGCGACATAGGCGAGATCGAGTGCTGCCGACCCCATGCGCCGGACGCCGCTCGTGGCACCCATGATCGCCCCCAGTGTGCCGATATAGCCGGGCTGGTCGGCGCGCTCGCCAAACGGCATGCCGGTGCCGATCACCGCCTCGCCGAGCCGACGGCGCGCCGAAACCCTGAGTCGGCGGTCGTTGACATAGGCGCCGAGGCCTTTCTCAGCCGAATACATCTCGTCCCGCGTCGGCTCGTAGACGAGGCCCAGCCACGATCTCGCCGTCGCGCTCGAGAGCGATCGAGATCGCGAAATGCGGGATGCCGTGCAGAAAATTCGTCGTGCCGTCGAGCGGGTCGACGATCCAGCGATGCCGCGGATCCGACCCCGGCGTCTCGCCGCTCTCCTCGAAGAGCAGCGCATAGCCCGGGCGCGCCCGCGCCAGCTCTGTCCGCAAGGTGCGATCGGCCTTGAGATCTGCCGTCGAGACAAATTCGCCCGGGCCCTTGACCGACACCTGCAACTGCTCGACCTCGCCGAAGTCGCGGATCAGGCCGCGCGCCGCCTTGAGCGCGGCGTTCGCCATGACGTTCAGGATCAGGCGATCGCATGACCACGGCCGGTGCTCCTGGCGCGACGGACCGTTCAGTCCTTCGCCCGCTCGAGGTAGCTGGCGTCGGCGGTGCTGACGACGATGCGGGTACCGGCCTCGATGTGCGGCGGGATCATCACGCGGCGCCCGTTTTCGAGCTTGCCCGGCTTGTAGGAGGAGGACGCCGTCTGGCCGCGCACCACAGGGTCGGCCTCGACCACCGTCATCACGACGTTGGGCGGCAGCTCGACCGAGAGTGCCGCACCTTCGTAGCAGCATGACATTGCATACCATCCCGTCGCGCAGAAAATCGGCGGGGTCGCCGATCGTCTCGCGGGGATCGCGATCTGCTCGAAGGTGTCGTTGTCCATGAAGGTCGCCTGGCCGTCCTCCATGAACAGAAACTGCATCTCCTTCTCGTCGAGGCGGACACGCTCGACGGTCTCCTGGGTGCGAAAGCGCTCGTTGAGCTTGCTGCCGCCGCGCAGGTCGCGCAGCTCCACCTGGGCGAAGGCGCCGCCTTTGCCGGGCTGGACCAGCTCGCGCTTCAGCACGAGCCAGAGTTTGTTTTGGTGTTCGAGGACGTTGCCCGGCTTAAGATCGATGGCGTTGATTTTCATGGCGGGGTCTCGGAGGAGAGGGCTCGACTGAAGCTAACATAGGGCGGCGGGTCGGCAACAGCGAGGGCAGGACGATGCAGGAATGGTGGCGGCCCGATCGCTTGCGGCAGCGGCGCGGCCGGCTCGGCAGCGCGGGCGGATCCTCGGCGCCGTCCGCCAGCTTCTTTGCCGCGCGCGGCTATGTCGAGGTCGACACGCCGGCGTTGCAGGTCAGCCCCGGGCTCGAGCCGCATCTGCGGGCTTTCGCGACCGACGCTGCACGACCCGCGCGATGGCGGCGCCGCCGAGCGCTATCTGCATACCTCGCCCGAATTCGCGATGAAGAAGCTGCTGGTCGCGGGGCTGCCGCGCATCTGGCAGCTGGCACACGTCTTTCGCGACGGCGAGCGCAGCGCCACCCACCATCCGGAATTCGCGATGCTCGAATGGTACCGGGTCGGGGCCTCCTACCGCGATTTGATGGATGAGTGCGAAGCGCTCGTCCGCGCCTGCCAGGACGCGGCTGGCGCCGAAGCGCTCGTCTGGCGCGGCGGCACGGCGGACGCGCGGCTTCCGTGGCGGCGACTGAGCGTTGCTGCGGCGTTCTCGGAGCTCTGCGGCATCGATCTCCTGGCGACCGCACCCGACCCCCTGCGCACCCGATGTCGAACGCCTCGCCGCCGCGGCGCGCCAGATCGGGGTGGCGCCGCATGCGGGCGACGATTGGGAGACGCTCTTCTTCCGCATTTTCCTCGAGCGGATCGAGCCCGCTCTCGGCCTCGGGCACCGACCATCCTCTACGACTACCCGCTGTCGATGGCCGCGCTGGCGCGCCGCAGCCCCGGCGACCCGCGTCTCGCCGAGCGCTTCGAGGTCTATGTCTGCGGCCTCGAGCTCGCCAACGCCTTCGGCGAGCTGACCGATGCCGCCGAGCAGCGCGCCGGTTCGCCGCCGACCAGGCGAGAAAGCAGGCGCTCTACGGCGAGACCTACCCGGTCGACGAGGATTTCCTCGCCGCCCTCGAGCACGGCCTGCCGGAATGCGCCGGGATCGCACTCGGCTTCGATCGCCTGGTGATGCTGGCGACCGGCGCCGACGACATCGAGGAGGTGCTGTGGGCGCCGGTCCGCTGAGCCGCCAGCGGACACCGAAATTCCCTGCTGTCAGGGAGAAAATCGATTTCGCATCGCAGAAAGTCCCATCCACTATCATAAACCTGAGCATCAGCAATCACTTACAAGATCTTCGACAAAGCGGCCACCCGCCTCGGCAGGAGAATTGGCAGGGAAATCGGCCCGAGTCCTCGCCAGCCACCCTCGAACCACATCATCATGCGCCTACTTTGTGGCATCGCGCGGGCGATCAGCCGAGCGGATGGCGGACCCACAGATTGGGCTCGACATAGACCGCGTGATCCTGTTCGAGCGAGACGTGAACCGGGCTCAAGGCGCCGGGGACGACGGTCGGGCCGCTTTCGGCAAAGGGAGGCCGGTCCATTGGCGCCACTCGGCGAGGGTGCCGGCGATCACCATGCTGCACGGCGCCACCTTGACGATCCGCGCGCCGAGGCGGAGATGGGTGCGCACCCAGGAATCGTATGGCAGCCCATCCTCGCGGCGGCGCGCGACGTATTCGCCAAAAGGGGTGAAGCGGTTCGCGGTGCTTGTCGGTCGGGCGCAACGGGCCGTAGAGATCGGCTAAAGCCGAGCCGGCGCGCGTTGTCGCGCAACGCGGCGAGCATCACCCGCGATATGCCGCGGCCGTGCAGCCGGGGTGCCACCATGATTTCGAGGGCGCTGACGGCGGTAGCCCGCACGCCGGCGAGCTGGTCCCGGTGGGCCCAGAGGATCACCTGGTCCCAACCGCCATCGGGCAGCGTCTCACGCCCGCGTGCCAGGTCGGGGAAGGCGAACGGCACGCTGAAAGCCCGCGCCACCGGCCGGTCGGGTTCGGCGGGATCGACGGCGACCAGCCCGTAATCGAGATACCGGTCGAGGTGGCCATCGCCATAATAGAGCACGGCCGTCGGGTCGTGGCGCATGAACTCGGGCACGGCGGATTGGATCTCGGGCTCGAAGACCTTGGCCAGGAGATCGGGCCGCTCGGCGAAAGTGGCGACTACCAGCTGTTCTGCGCCGGCTTGGGTCACGGCCGGCTCAGATCGCCCGGGAAACGATTTCGGTCGGCGCGATCAGCCCCGCTCGAGGTTGTCGATCATGTTCGCGACCTTCTGCGGCGCCGAGGCACCCATCAGAATTTGCAAGCCGAGCGGCGGCGGTCCGCCGGTCTCGGCCGCCCGGGCACGCATCTGACGGAAAAACTCGATGGCGAATTCGCGGCGGCTCCGTTCCTTCTCGACCGCAAAGCCGGCACCCTCCAGGCAGACGCCGATAGGTCGCGGCACTTTCGACAAAGCTCGCCTCGGGGCTCGCGGCCCACGGCACCGGGAAGCTCAGCTCGCCCTCGCCGCTCTCGCGCATCACGTCATAGATCGCGAAACTCCCTCCCGGTTTGAGCACGCGCCGGACTTCGGCGAACGCCTTCTTCTTGTCGTCGATGTTCATGCCGACATGGAGCATGTAGGCGCCGTCGAAGGTCTCGCGGCGCGAACGGCAGGTCGAGCGCGCTGCCGTGCCGGTATGAAGCCCGGTTCTCCAACCCGACGCGCCGCGCGAGCGCTTCGGCCACCGAACGTATTCCTCGGTGAGGTCGATCCCGGTCACGCGACAGCCGCGTTCGTGCGCGAAATAGCGCGACGCCCCGCCGAGGCCGCAGCCGATGTCGAGGAGGTGCAGACCGGCGCCGAACCCGATCTGCGCCGCGAGATCGGCCGTCGCCTGCCGTCCCCCGATGTGGAACTCGTCGACCGGCGCCAAATCGCTCGGTGCCAGCCGGTCGAGATCCTTGCCCGCGGCGGTCAGCGCCTCGAGGATCGCCGGCTCGAACGAACCGTGCGTGTAGTGCCGAGCCACCGACTGTTCGAGTTTCATGCCGTCACCTGTCGTCCTTCGATCCGAGTGGCAGCCGAACCAGGCATCATCATCTCCGATGCGGCGCTCCGTCAAAGATTGCTCGCTCCACCATCGACGACGAGCTCATTGGCGGCCGCGACGGCGGCCTCCAGGCGCCGTCGCGGCGGACCCCCTTCCGCGCGAGCATTGACATAACAAACGCCTCGCCTGACCGAGGCGCAAGGGCGGAAGATCGCGAGACGCCGTCGAGATCCTTGGCCTCGCCGCCCGAAAAGACGACGATGCGCCTTCCGTTAAAGGTCGGCGCCTGGGTCTGTCTCGAAGAGAGCCCGAAGGAGCTGGAAGACCTTATCAACCTCAGTTAACTTCATCGGATTAGGCTGGCCTACCGCCAGCGGAAACGGGAGGAGACAAAGCTATGCCGTGTCGCATTCAGCGGATCGTGCCGGTGGCTCTCGGCTTGTTCTTTCTCGCGGCGATGCCGGTCAAGGCTGCCGATCCGGAGATCGACCGCCTGCTGCAGAGCCCGGTCGGCAAGGACTGGGTCACCAACGGCGGCAACATGACCAACCAGCGCTATTCGACGCTGAAGCAGATCGACACCACCAACGTCAAGCAGCTCAAGGGAGCCTGGATGACCCGCCTCAAAGGCTCCGGGCTCGGCGGCAAATATTCGCACGAGGCGACGCCGCTCGTCAAAGACGGCATCATGTACATCAGCACCGGCAACGACGACGTCTTCGCGCTCGATGCCAAGACCGGTCGAGATCCTGTGGGAGCACTGGTCCCAGATCGGCCAGACGATTTCGACCATCTGCTGCGGCTGGCTCAATCGCGGTCTGGCGATGGGCGAGGGCATGCTGTTCATCGCCCAGCTCGACGCCAATATGGTGGCACTCGACATCAAGACCGGCAAGGAGGTGTGGCGGACCCCGGTCGAGGATTGGCACAATGGTTACGGGATGACCGCCGCGCCGCTCTATTTCGACGGGATCGTCTATACCGGCATCACCGGCGGCGAGTTCGGTATACGCGGCCGCCTGACCGCGCTCGACGCCAAGACCGGCAAGATCCTGTGGCGGGCCTACACGTTGCCGGCGCCGGGCGAGCCCGGCGGCGACACCTGGCCGGCCGGCACCGACTCATTACACACGCGGCGGGGCATCGATCTGGAACACCCCGGCGCTCGATCCGCAGCTCGGCCTCGTCTACTTTGCCGTCGGCAATTGCGGGCCGGATTACGACGGGTCGATGCGCGAAGGCGACAATTTGTTCTGCGCCTCGATCCTCGCGGTCAACGCCAAGACCGGCGCCTATGCCTGGCACTACCAGCAGGTGCACCACGACATCTGGGACTATGACTCGGCGAGCCCGGTCGTCTTGTTCGACACGGTGATCAACGGCCAGCCGCGCAAGGGCATCGCCGAGGCCGGCCGCACCGGCTGGGTCTACATCCTCGACCGCACCAACGGCAAACCGCTGATCGGCATCGAGGAGCGTCCGGTGCCGCAGGAGCCGCGGCAGAAGACCGCGAAAACGCAGCCCTTCCCGATCGGCGACGCGATCGTGCCGCAATGTGCCGAGCCCATGCCGGCGAGCGGCTACGAAAAAGCCGGCTGCATCTTCGAGGCGTTCTGGGAAGAGCCGGTGCTGATCCAGCCCTCGGGGATCGGCGGCACCAATTGGGCGCCGATGTCGTACAATCCCGACAACCGGGAGCTTCTACGTTCCGGGCACGATCCGCACCAGCGCCTTTGCCCGCTACGGCGATACCTACAAGCACGGGCTGCGCTATGTCGGCGGCACCCAGGCGGCGCCGATCGGCTCGCCGATGAGCGGTACCTTTACGGCGATCGGCGGCAACACCAACAAGATCGTCTGGCAGCACAAGACGCCCTATCGCGTCGGTCAGGGGGCGGGTCGACGACCACGGCCGGCGGCCTCGTCTTCCGCGGCGAGCCCGACGGCAATTTCATCGCGATCAATGCCAAGACCGGTGAAGAGTTGTGGCGGTTCCAAACCGGGTTTGGGGCCGATGCGCCTCCGGCGGTCTATGAGGTGGACGGCGAAGAGTACGTCGCCATCGCCGACCGGCGGCAATCAGGTCGATGCTCAGTGCGAATGGCGATGCGGTGTGGGTGTTCTCGCTGAAGGGGCAATTGGGCCCGCTGTGGCCGCCTCCAGTGCCGCAGAGCCTTGCCGGGCCGACGGGACCGGTCGCGGACGGGGTCGAGCACGATCAACATCGGCGCCAACAACGTCGAGTATTCCTATGGGCCGGCCCGCACCCGGGTCAAGGCAGGGACCGCGGTGACCTTCACCAATGTCGGCGATGTCCCGCACACGGCGACAGCGTTTCAAAACGGGCAACTGGGACACCGGCGTATTGGAGAAGGGTCGAGTCGAAGACCCTCACCTTCTCGGAGCCCGGCAACTACTATTACATCTGTGCGCCGCATCCCTGGATGTACGGGCAGGTCATCGTCGAGTAATTGCCATCGGCTGGCGCAAGGGGCCGGCAGGGGTGATCATCGAGGATCAGTAGGAGGCGGGCGAAGACCCCGCTCCTTCGGTGCGCGCAAAATAGGGAGGGGACAATGTGGCGTCGCGCACGGCGAGTGGTCGCGGAGTATTGCTGGCTGTCGGCTTCTTGCTACCGGGAGCTGCCCCCCCTCGCGGGCTGCCGATGCTGGAGATCGACCGCCTTGCTTCAAGGCGCCGGTCGGCAAGGACTGGGTCACCAACGGCGGCAACCTGACCAACCAGCGCTATTCGACGCTGAAGCAGATCGACACCACCAACGTCAAGCAGCTCAAGGGCGCCTGGATGACCCGCCTCAAGGGCTCCGGCTTCGGCGGCAAGTATTCGTTCGAGGCGTCGCCGCTCGTCAAGGACGGCATCATGTACGTCGTCACCGGCAACGACGACGTCTTCGCGCTCAACGCCAAGACCGGCGAGATCCTGTGGGAGCACTGGTCCGGCATCGACCAGAAGATCTCGACGGTCTGCTGCGGCTGGGTCAACCGCGGTCTGGCGATGGGCGAGGGCATGCTGTTCCTCGGCCAGCTCGACGCCAATGTCGTGGCGCTCGACATCAAGACCGGCAAGGAGGTGTGGAAGACGCCGATCGAGGAGTGGCAGAACGGCTACAGGCATCACCAGCGCGCCGCTCTACTATGACGGCATCGTCTATAGCGGCATCACCGGCGGCGAGTTCGGCGTGCGCGGCCGGCTGACCGCGCTCGACGCCAAGACCGGCAAGATCCTGTGGCGGTGGTACACGCTGCCGGCGCCGGGCGAGCTCGGCGGCGACACCTGGCCGGCCGGCACCGATCATTGCGATGCGCGGCGGGGCGACGATCTGGAACACGCCGGCGCTCGATCCCGAGCTCGGGCTCGTCTACTTCGCCGTCGGCAATTGCGGACCGGATTACGACGGGTCGATGCGCGAAGGCGACAACCTGTTCTGCGCCTCGATCGTCGCGCTGAAGGCCAAGACCGGCGAGTACGCCTGGCATTTCCAGCAGGTGCATCACGACATCTGGGACTATGACGCGGCGAGCCCGGTCGTCCTGTTCGACACGGTGATCAACGGCCAGCCGCGCAAGGGCATCGCCGAAGCCGGCCGCACCGGCTGGGTCTACATCCTCGACCGCACCAACGGCAAGCCGCTGATCGGCATCGAGGAGCGCCCGGTGCCGCAGGAGCCGCGGCAGAAGACCGCCAAGACGCAGCCCTACCCGATCGGCGACGCGATCGTGCCGCAATGCGCCGAGCCGCCTGCCGCGGCTACGAGAAGGCCGGCTGCATCTTCGAGCCGTTCTGGGAAGACCCCGGTGCTGATCAGCCGTCGGGGATCGGCGGCACGAACTGGTCGCCGATGCCGTACAGCCCCGACACCGGCTATTTCTACGTGCCCGGCACGGTGCGCACGAGCGCGCTTCGCGCGCTACGGCGACACGTACATAGCACGGGCAGCGCTATGTCGGCGGCACCCAGTCGGCGCCGATCGGCTCGCCGATGAGCGGCACGTTCACGGCGATCGGCGGCAACACCAACAAGATCGCCTGGCAGCACAAGACGCCCTATCGCATCGGCGGCGGCGGCGGCTCGACCGTCACCGCCGGCGGCCTCGTGTTCCGCGGCGAGCCCGACGGCAATTTCTCGCGCTCGACGCCAAGACCGGCGAGGAGCTGTGGCGGTTCCAGACCGGCTTTGGCGCCGACGCGCCGCCGGTGGTCTACGAGGTGGACGGCGACGCAGTACGTCGCCATCGCGACCGGCGGCAATCAGCTCCAGGGCAGCGCGTATGGCGATGCGGTGTGGGCGTTCTCGCTGAAAGGGCAATTGAACCCGCTGTGGCCGCCGCCACACGCCGCACGACCTTGCCGGGCCGGGCGGACCGATCGCCGACGGGGGTCAACACGGTCAATATCGGCGTCAACAACGTCGAGTACTGCTACGTTGCCGGCCGCACCCGGCTCAAGGCCGGGACCGCGGTGACCTTCACCAATGTCGGCGACATCCCGCACACCGCGACCGCGCTACCGACAGGAGCAACTGGGACACCGGTCCTTTGGCCAAGGGCGAATCGAAGACCGTCACCTTCACAGAGCCGGGAACTACTATTACTACATCTGCACGCCGCATCCGTGGATGTACGGGCAGGTCATCGTCGAGTAGCAGGCCGCGGCAGGCCACGGGCCCTGGCGGACCTAACCTGAAGCGTCCGGCCTATTTGGCGCGCCGAGAAGATGATAAAGCCGTCGCGGTTCGGCATCTGCACCTGCGGCAACGTCTGCGCGTCCATCGCATCGGCTTCGCCGATGATGCCGTTCAGCTGGAGGATATAGGCGGACACCGCATAAACCTCGTCGTCGCTGAGCGATTTCGCGGCGTTCAGCGGCATCGCGCGGCGGATGTAGTCAAACAGGGTCGTGGCATAGGGCCAAAAGCTGCCGACGGTCTTTACCGGAGCCTGGTCGCCGCTCAGGCTGCCGCGTCCGCCGACGAGCTGGTCGTTGGGCTTGCCGGCCCCCTTCTCGCCGTGGCAGGCGACGCATTTTGTCGGCGTAAACCGTCTCGCCCCTGCTTCGGCGTCCCGCGGCCGGGCGGCAGCCCAGCGCCGTCCGGGCCGATGCTGATGTCCCAGGACGCGATCTCGTCCGGGGCGGCGAGCCGGCCGAGCCCCGGCCCTTCGGCGAGCGCGGCCGACGAGAAGACGATCAGGCCGAAGCCGCGCGCGACGAGGCGGCTAGGCATAGACGTGCCTCACCTCTCCGTTTTCGCCGACCGCCCAGCTGGCGATCGCCATTGAAGTGATAGATCGTTCTGATGCCGCGGTCCGCGATCAGGCGAGCGCGGGTCGGCTGAACATAGCCGGTATCGTCGGTCGCGCGGCTCTGCAGGACGGCGGGGCCGCCGTTCCAGCGCCAGGCGACACGGAAGCGGGTCAGCGCTTTCGCCAGCACCGGCTCCTGAAGGGCTGCCGGCTGCCCAGCTCTTCCCGCCATCGGCGGAGACATCGACCTTGGCGATCTTGCCGTAGCCGGACCAGGCGAGCCCCGATATCTCGTAGAGCCCTGCCCCCTTCATCGCCAGGCCGGGCGAGGGATGGGTAATCACCGACTTGCACTCTCGATCGGGAAGACGAATTGCAGCGCCTTACCATCGGGCAGCGAGATCGTGTATTTCGACGTCTCGTCCTTGGTCATCGTCGGCGCCTTCGGTGGCCTTGATCCGCCGCAGCCACTTGACGTTCATATTGCCTTCATAGCCGGGAAGCAGCAGCCGCAGAGGGTAGCCGTTCGACGGCCGCATGCGCTCGCCGTTCTGGTAGAGCGCGATGATCGCATCATCCATCGCCTTGGCCATCGGCACGCTGCGGCTCATCCCGGCCGCGTCTGCTCCCTCGGCGAGGATCCACTGCGCCTTCGGGTCGACCCCGCTTCGTCGAGAAGATCGGCCAGCCGCACGCCGGTCCACTCGGCACCGGAAACCAGGCCGTGCAGCGCTTGCACGCCGCCCGCGACCGGGTCCTTCTGGTAGAGCGCCCGCTGTTGCCGCCGCATTCGATAAAGGCGATGCGCGAGACCATCGGATAGCGGGCGAGGGCTTCGAGGGTAAAGACGAGCGGGCGTTTGACGAGGCCATGGATCAGCAGCCGATGCGCGTCGGGATCGATGTCGGGGATGCCGCTGTGGTGGCGCTCGAAATGGAGCCCGTTTGGCGTGATCGTGCCATTGAGGAGGTGATGCGGGGTGCGCGATGCGCCGGTGCCGGTGGTGCCCGGCGCCGTCGCCGCAACCCGCACGACCTTAGCCTCGAACCGCGACGGCTGACCGTAGCCGACAAAGGGCGACCCGGGTTCCTGCATCCACGGCTCGACGGCAAGCTCCCCGCTGCGGCCAGCAGGGCGGGGCATTAACGCCGCCGTGCTGGCGGTCGCTGCCGCGGCGAAAGAGGTGCCGGCGATCCAAAAGCCCGTTTCCGGCGGCCTGATCCGGCCGCCCGGCGGCCGATCGCTTCTTGTCCATCCCACAGGCCCAGCAATACAACTGAACGCTTACACTGA
>ERZ1370068.1330-contig-1122_pt1 | contig 32231 bp, 52 predicted proteins | sample MGYA00561227_ERZ1370068 | MGnify/ENA primary metagenome ERZ1370068 (study PRJEB38410, sample SAMEA6850437) | metagenome | study: Metagenomic assessment of the ecological functions of the soil: analysis of the soil microbiota associated with the...
ATTGTACTTCGTTCAGTTACGTACTCGATCAAGTCATCCGCGGGGAATGGGCGGCAAAATTCAGTCCCGCCCAGCGCACGCGCAGAATGTTCGCGCCTCGATCGATGGGTGAATTGTGGTCAGCGTCCTTGTAGAAATCAGAAAAGTAAAGGACGTCCGGCCCGGCGGCAGGCTACGACAGTCGCTTTGCCGACACCATTGTATTCAATCAAGGGCAGGGCCCGCTGGTTCGTTCGCCAATTCGCGTTCAGCACAAACTCAGGGTTTTCGTCGAAACGTTTGGATCGTTTGCAAAGGTGTAGATGCGGCCTTCGCGCTCTCCCAAACCGCGAACTGTCGCTGCCTGGTACTTGCTCCCATAGGATTGAGAATGTTAAGTTCTGGAACGCGACCACGACAGCATGAACCCGAAATCGCCGGGCTTCAGGCGGCATTCGATTACCCAGGAAAGTGGAAGAAGGCCTTGAAACGAGTCCGTACGACTGTTCGCAGGCAACCCATCCCACACAGAAACGCCAGGAGAAGAACCTGCCCACGGCGTCATCCCAGCAAGTTTGTTCGAAACGTTTAGACAGATCAATGCTAGTATCGCAAACTCAAACTTTGATAAAAACAATCGCCGTCCGCCTTGCGCGAACATATCCGTGTGCAGGTTCTCTTCCTTGGGCGGAGAGGGGAAGCCTTCATCGAAACCGGGGCCCTAAATGTGTGAATCCGCGCGCAATCGGTCTGCCATGGCTTTCTATCATCTGGAGCGCGAAAATAGGGAGTGTTCTGGACGAGAAAATGAAACCGCCTCGTCAAGTGATGGGGCGTGAAGCTTTGGCCTTGGTGGGCAACTACAGTTTGCGGCAGCTCCGGGGCTTCTGCTCGATCAGGGCCATTTCTCCTACGATCCCGCCCGGCCCTACGGTTTCGACCAACGAGCCATTCACAAAAATATCCACCTCACCCTCGGACACCACCACATACATGCAGTGCCCGCTTGATCCCCCGCGGAGAAAGCCAGCCTGCCCCTGTTCAAGAGGTTCGGCCTCTGCATGCGCTGTTTGAAACAATTGCGGCTGGCAGTCATAAAGTAAGAGAGCCAGAATATAATGAATCCGGACGGGCCGCAGTGACAATGTTACAATGATGTTACGCGCAGCCTCCGCTGGACCTTTTCCTCGCTTCTGCATCTTCGCGATTGCCAAAGCCCGCTTTTCGCCACTTAATCTGATATTAATCCTATGCGCACTTTAACGCCGCGAGTTCTCGCTTTGCCCTGCGAATGGCACTACCGGGTCATGCGAAAAGAGTTCACCGCTCGTTCGATTACCACTGGTGGTGGTGGCGATCATCACGCGATTCTCGCCTCGCTGCTGCTGCCGGCGCTCGCCGGTGGAAGGTCTCGGTGCGCAAAAGTCTTTGTATCGGCAATCAGCGCCAGATTGCGCTTTCCACCCAAATGTATACGGACGATTTCAACAGCGCGTTTGTTCCACAAGGCGGACAACAATGGCGATCACACCACTCTGGATCCACACGCTGCTCAACACGAGAAATTTCTCTACGCTAAAAGTTTTGAAGATCGGCCGAATCGGAAGGCGGCAATGATTATACCAAACTTTTCAAGTTCGACATCACCGTCAATGGCAAACGGCAGCAGTTTATCGGTTCATGCGGAATCAACGAGCGGTGTGCCGGTCCAAACAATATTGTGACTCCAACATATCAATCCGTCCCGAACCTACGTCCATCTTTTTCTTTGGTTGCGCGACCTATTTTTTATCTCGCCGGATTGGGACCGCAGGCGTGTCTATAACGCCGGTGGACCGCAGCCGATCAGGGCGTAACGGTGTCAATCCGCCGAAACGGAAGTTCGCCCACCACGGCTCGAACTGGGCTCCAAACCCAGCAGCGTGATCCTTATGTGGATGGTCGCGGAGTTCCGCGACCAGTTATATTCAGAAAAACTGCGTTGGTATCCCGAGCAACCGCTTCGTCCATAATCTCCGTTTTCGCTTTTTTGCGGCGAATCGTCGTTAGCGTTTCGAGGCGAGACTCTGACTTTTAGGCGGAAGAAGTATAAAAATCTCGTCACCTCGACTGCTACAAAGTGAGGCTGGTCTTTGCCAAAAGGGTGATTGGGACTATGTCTCCGATGAAGCTCGGAAAGGCGGCCGCCGTCGGATTCTTGTCAACATGTGCTGCTAAACTCGGTTCTCCGTTGCACTACGTTAGAGGTATCGAAGCCCCCGCCGATTCTGAGACGCCCTGGTCTCCCACGTTGATGTTTATGTCATCGAAGGAGGCTTGGTGATCAGGTGGAACTCGCCGGGATGCGCCACGAGGACTTCAATTAGTGAACCGATACTGATAAGAATTGCTTTGCGCGGTCGCAGCCATATGGCTGCTTGTCAACGGTAGAAAGACCAGTCGTGGAATTGACTGTTGCCCACTTAGCGATATCCTGACGCTGCTGGATGGCGACATCGGCAGTGTAAAACGCGGAAGTAAAAGTCCCGACCGGGTGGGCAGACATGGTGTGGCCGTGGCATAAAGAAAGCGAAGTTTGCAGTCGTGAAGCAATCAGGCTGGACGGATTGGCCTGGCAGAGCAGCGACAAACTAAAATCGCCGCCGGAGTGAGACAGCGTTAATAATTACCTCTACGCTTACTGAACCTGCGACGCGTCCATCCGCCTTCGAGTGCTTTTGATCAACCGCACGCCTGTGATCATCTGCTGGACAACCTTGTCGTCGTTACCGTCCAAACCGGTCGTGACCGCCGATCCTCGAATGTTGTTGTGGAGGGCGAATGACGGGGCAGGCACCGCGGGACGCGGGAACGCCGGTTAGAGACGATGCTCAAAACATTGCTCGCGCATCGTCTGCTCGTTGAAGCGCCTGATGCTCGGCCTCGTGCCGTTGAATTTCTGCAGGCGAGATGCCGCCGGGAGGACGCTGCAATTCCTGCTATTCTGGCTTGCTCAACGCGTCGCGTTGTGCCCGTTGCGCGGCTTCGACTTGCGCGCGCTCAGTTTCAGTGCGACGCAGTGCTTCCAGGGAAGGCGACGGCGCAACCGCCGCGGCGCGCGCAGGGTAATTGCGACCGCAGCGGTCGCTTCGGTTCGGGGCGAAAGACTCGCAGTTCCCTGCCGCTGATGCGTGCTCAGCGAGCGAATGCACCTCTGCCAGCTTGAGGCGTGTCACGGGGGTGTCCTGTGAAAGTGCTCAATCTGTTCCGGGCTGAAGGCTCACGTTCAGGACGCGTTTGTCCGGTTCGATTTTGGTCACGTTCCGGGTCTCGCGTAACAGTGTCACGTTCCGCGCGGCCACTACGATGTGATCGTGCAAATGCGGTCTCAAAAGTCTTCGTAGCTAAAGCACCAACCGAACGAAGGAATGAGCGGATCCCGGTCCACGGCGGGCCGACTGCCGCATGGGGCGGCAGCGGAGCCCAGCCACCACGAACCACCGAAATGCTACGAGACCAGGCCGGTCCCAAGGCATTGGTCGGAACCCAGCACCAACCGCGATGCTCATGTGGAAGAACCACCGACCGTAGTGAAACGGAGCCCATCCCACGGAACGTCCGCTACAAATGTCAGCCGTCGTCGGTGTAAACCCACGTGCCATCGGTGTAGGAGCCGCCAATCAGAAACACCGCCGGGCGACCACACCCAACCGTAGGCTCCGTCCGACAACCATTGTCCGTGGTGCGAGGGAATCAAAACATAGTCACCGCGGAATCGGTATGGACCGCAGTTCCAGTCGGTGGAATCGAATTCGTCGACACTGTATTTGTGGGCTGCCGTCGCGGATGCATTGCGATGGCTGCTTTATGCTTGCTATCTTTCGAACCGTTTTCATAAATCACACGGATAATGATGGCGGTAGATGCGTTGGCGGCGAGCCCGAGCCAAGTTTCGCCCCCTGCCCGACCGTCGTTCATAGTTCTCTCTCTAAAATATTCTGAGTTGAGATCGAGGAAGGATGGAGATCAGGAGAACTCTGAGCCATGCTGGCCATGCGCATCGCTCCATTCCAGGCTTCATTCACGATGAAGCCTTCAGATTCAACACAGCGGCAAGACGCGCACGGAAGTATCGTCGTCAGCAATCGGGATGCGAATGCGCCTTTCGATCTTCCGCTCTCCGCCGGTGTGCACTGACGAGTGACGCTCCGTGAAGAGGTGGCGCCTCGCTCTCCAGTTGTGACATCGTTGATTTGATTGTTCATTGTGGGCTTTGCGGGCGGTGGCCGCCCGCAATTGAATTTAGAGTACGGGTCCCTTACTCGGTTTCAGCGAAGTTGCTGACGGTGGGCCTGGGTGCTTTGCGGAAATGTAAACGTTTCAAAAGCGGCGTATTGCCACCAGGCGCATACGTGGGCCGCACATGTTCCCACTTGCTTTAGTGCGTTTGCTGAAGTGCTGCTGAACAGTTCTCGGAATACGTTTGGTCACTCCACTGGAACGTCTGTTGGTTGTTCTTCGGTTCCGCCACCACCAGCGTGGCAGGCACGTTCATGTCCACCGACTTGATGATGCCGCGTTCGTGTAGCGCCGCTGGCGTGCTGCCGGCGGCAAATGCCAGAAACCAGACTTAGTGCCAGGATGACAGGGTGATTTGCGGCCATTTTCTGAAAACGAGATTTCAGTTTCATATTCTTCTCCTTTCACTCTCCCTCGTCGCCCTTCAATGGGTGCATTGGGACGACTTATCGTTGCGGGGGCCGTGCCGCAAGAGTGCGGATGTTGGGGGAAAGCTTTGAAACTAAACTGGGCTTCGGGAGCCTTTCAGGTGGAGAAATATGCTGTTGCTGCACCTCCGCGGTCAACGCCTAACCTGTTTAAGTCGCAAAGCAGTGCTTCTGTCACAGCACCGGAGGGTGAAGTCCACGAAAGAGGAGCCGACCGATAAGAGGTATGCAAAAGTGGCCATGGCCTCAAGCCACTGACGGTGCTCATTCGTGGTGAAACGGGAATGGGAGCCGCTAAGCGCGGATGTTGCAAAGAGAACAGGCTCTGGACCGTCGACTCCCCCTTTGGCACGGACGAGCGGCTGATTTACGCGCAAGGCGAGTTTTGGCTGGCCGCAAGTTGGTTCACAGGCGGGAGCAATCTATTCTTCGGCGGAAGGTCGCGTTTGGACACCGCGAGTCTTGAGCTGCTTCCGGCCAGCCGCGCTGGCAACTTATCAAAACGGCACGTTTCTTTCATTTACGAACGCGTTGAGCGGCACTGATGATGATCTCCACCAACGGACGCGTTGGGCAGCGAAAATGGAAACCACAATGCCCAGTCCGGATGAGCGGGTTGGCCGCTGGCGGAGGCAGATTCGTGGCCGTTGGTGAAACCCACGCATTGTCTGGAGCGGATGGCGCGACGTGGCATCGCCCGCACCAATGACCTACCGTTCACCAGCGTCGGTGCGTGAACGGCCAGTTTCAACCACCGCGGACCGGAGCACCGGCGCGAACGCGGGCGGCGACTGGCATTTCCACGGATGGTGAAATTGGAGTTTCGCCACGCTTCCCCTGCGACAATGCCAGGATACGGAGCGAACGCACTATGGAAATGGGGTTTATGTTCTACGGCAGGCGACGTCTATAGGTTCTCGAATACTAATAATATAGTCCCGCTCTCAACCAACGCGCGGTCCTTTTTTTTCGGTAATTTTCACCGATCGGTTTATTGCAGTGGGTCGGCATTTTCAATCCACTGATGGCGCGGGCTGGAAGCAGGTTAGCGAATACGGAAGCACGTCGATCGCCTATGGTGACGGCAGGTATGGCGTGCTGGGCGGCTGATGTGATAACCTCCAGCGACGGTCTGACGTGGACGCCGCAAATCCTGTCGCTGGGCGAATTCACCGGGCTCTCGCGGCAAGGGGGGCTCCCCAGCGGCGAGCGGAAACCCGGAGACGGCCAGACCGGCACAACGAATGGCTACTCTCCATTTTGCTCGCCTCTGAGAATGGCAAAAACTGGATTGTGAAGGACGCCAGCGCGAACGGGATTACATCGTAAAGCCTCATTTTCGCGAAAGGAGTTTTTCGGTCTGCAGAAGGGCGGCAAGGGGCTTACCTCAGTGGATGGTATCTCGTGGGAACGCATTTCGAAACAGGCGACGGAGCCGAAGCCGTGTGGGTGGATCTATTCCGAAAATGGGCGGTTGTTTGTGTTTGACAATGGAGCAATGCTGGACCTGCGGCACGGGCACGCGTGCCAGGCGGCGGGAGACGGCTTTATAGCACGATCAACCGATCGCCATAACTGGCAAATGGTGGAGCGCGGTTCGCGAATTATGAACTGGGAGGAATCGCCGTGAACGGTTCAAACCATCGTCGCCGCAATCTAACGTGTGTATAATGGCATATGGCGGATCAAGGGGCATCATGGTTGCTTCGACGGACGATGGCGGCACCTGGAAGGAAATCTTTGTTTCCAATCGGTTTCTATGATCTCACTTTTGGCGGGGAGTAAGTTTGTTGCGGCAGGGAACGGCGGCGTTGCTGTATCAGCCGACGGCCAAAACTACTGGGTCACCGCAACGACATTGGGCCACGATCGGCTTTTCACTGTGAGTTATGCCGCGAGGCGGGTTTGTTGTCGCAGGCTCAATGGTTACGCTGAATTCTCTAGTTTTCCCATTTGGACCTCAATCGATGGAGAAACGTGGCAGGACATAATACCTACATCAGCCTAGGCTATTTAGCGCTTTCCGCTTTCGGCGCTAACACCTGGGTTTTGCCGGTCGGGTGCGAGGCTATACCAGACAGATCGATCCTTCCGCAGTTTGATCCGCCAGGTTACGGGTGAACGCTTGCGCCTCCCGGTTGGTAAATGCGGGGACCGACCAGCCCATCCTCAGGCAGTTCAGTTTGGTGAACTGGGAAACCGTAACCAGACTGAACGCAAATGAAATCACGGTCGAAATGAGCACGAGCACTCCCCGGCAGAGATTTTTTCGGGCTATCGGCAACTGAGCAACCAGTTAACGCAGAAATTTCGGTCAACCCAACAGCCACCGCGCCGGCCTTTGTGGCGGGGAAGGGAAAGTGACCCTCATTAAGAACCTAATAAGAAAATTGCTTTTGCGGAGCCGACTATGCTAAGCCCCGCCGGTAAAGGAGAATTGGTGTTCCGGTACATACCAATCATGGCTCGACCAGAGCTGAGGGAGGCGGGTCTGCCGCCAGCCTCCGTTTCGGAAGGTTTGGCGGGTGATGGGTATGTTGAGCGAGAAGACTCACAAATTGTAAACGTCCGGGCGGTGGGCTGGCCGCAAAATGCTCTCGCCCTCGATATCCGCGAGCTGCTGCTCAAGCAGATGGAGAACGAGGCGCGCCACGACGCCGCCGAACCTTCTCAAACGCCTCGATGCCGAAGCGCGCGAATCGGCCGTTGACAAGGCGAAGCAGTACATCACCGAGGCGATTCAGCGGTGCGGCGCCGAGCATGCGATCGAGACGACCGTCTCGGTCGTCGATCTGCCGAGCGACGATCTGAAAGGGCGGATCATCGGGCGCGAGGGCCGGAACATCCGCGCCCTCGAGCTCGCCACCGGCGTCGATCTGATCGTCGACGACACGCCCGGCGCGATCATCCTCTCCGGCTTCGATCCCTACCGCCGCGAGATCGCCAAGAAGGCGATCGAGCGGCTCATCGCCGACGGCCGCATCCATCCGGCGCGCATCGAGGAAGTCGTCCAGAAGGTGAAGGACGAGACCGACGACGAGGTCCGCAAGGAAGGCGCCGCGGTCGCCTTCGAGCTCGGTCTCCACGATCTGCATCCGGAGATCCTGCGGCTGATGGGACGCCTGAAGTTCCGCACCAGCTACGGACAGAACGTGCTTCGCACTCGGCGGAAGTCGCCCGCCTCGCCGGCATCATGGCCCGGGAGTCGGCCTCGACGCGCACGTGCGCCGTGCGCGCCGCGTTCCTCCACGACATCGGCAAGGCGATCGACCGCGAGATGGAAGGGACGCACCTGCAGATCGGCATCGACTTCCTGCGCAAGCACGGCGAGAGCGAAGCGGTCGTGATGGCCATGGCGGCGCACCACATGGACATCGACTGGCCGTCGCTCGAAGCGATGATCGTGCAGGCCGCCGACGCGATCTCGGCGGCGCGTCCCGGCGCCCGCCGCGACATCCTCGAGTCGTACGTGAAGCGGCTCGAGAAGCTCGAGAGGCATCGCCGACTCGTTCAAGGGCGTGTCGAAGTCGTTCGCGCTGCAGGCCGGCCGCGAGATCCGCATCATGGTCGAGAGCGAGAAGATCACCGACGAAGAGGCGATCTGGCTCTCGAAGGACATCGCGCGCCGCATCGAGAACGAGCTCGAGTACCCGGGACAGATCAAGGTCACGGTCATCCGCGAAACGCGCGCTGTTGACTACGCCAAATGAGGTTGCGCGGCTGGAGCGAGCGCGACCCGATCGCTCGCATCCGCGCGCGCCTGCCGCCGCCGCCGCGCCTGGCTGCTCGTCGGCATCGGCGACGATGCGGCGGTCGTCGAGCCGGAGCGCAACCGCGCCGACGTCCTGACCGTGGACGCGCTCGTCGAGGGCATCCACTTCGATCGCGCATTCGTGCCGCCCGACGCCATCGGCCACCGCGCGCTCGCCGTCAATCTCAGCGACCTCGCCGCGATGGGCGCGGCGCCGCGCCTCGCGCTGCTGTCGCTCGCGCTGCCGCTCACCTTCCCCATCACGGACTTCGACGCCCTCGTCACGGGCGTCGCCGCGTCTCGCCGAACGCAGCCGCGTCCACGTCGTCGGCGGCAACCTGACGCGATCGACCGGTCCGTTGATGATCGACATCACGCTCTCCGGCACCGTCAAAGCTCGGCAGGTGCTCAGCGCGCCGGTGCGCGCGCGGGCGATCATCTGTACGTGAGTGGTACGATCGGGAGCGCTGCAGCCGGATTGGCGATGCTGAGGATGAAGGGTTCCACTCCGACCAGTGAGCTCTCGATGACCGAGGCTCTCCACCAGCGGAGGACACCGCGGACACGGAGGACAAGACGGCTAGAGAGCAAGTGGAGAGTTTGGAGAGCTCAGTCGTGAAGACCGCTGCGGCGATGGGCTGCATCGAACGCTATCTGCGCCCCGAGCCTCGCGTCGTTCGTCTCGGCCTGATGCTGTCGCGCAATCGTGCGGCGAGCGCGTGCATGGATCTCAGCGACGGATTGAGCGACGCGGTCTGCCAGATTGCCGAGGCGAGCGGTGTCGGCGCTCGCGTCGACGCGGACGCGTTGCCAATCGATCCGTGCGCGCGTGACGTGCTGGCCGCCGGCGGCGCCGATCCGATCGCCGCCGCGATCACGGCCGGGAGATGATTACGAGCTGCTTGCGTCGCCGTCCGGCCGCGCGCAGCGCGGACGGCTCGCCGCGGCGATCCGCCACGGCGGAGTCCCGTTGACTCGCATCGGCGTGTGCACTGAGGATCAGCGCGATCGTGTTGTGCCGCAACAGCGCCGACGAGGCCGCTCCCGCGCGCGCGGCTATCGCCATTTCAGGGCACGCATGATTCATCTCACGAAGGCGCTGATCCGCCGCTGGCTCGACGTTCTGCTGCATATCGATGACTCCCCGAGCGAACCGCCGCCGCGTTCGCGCTCGGCGTCTTCTTCGGCTTCTCACCCTTCCTGGGATTGCACACGCTGCTCGGCATCCTCTTCGCGTTTTTGCTCAACCTCAACCGTGTCGCGGTAAGCTCTGGGTGTGTATTCGAACTTGCCATGGGTCATCGCCCCGTACTTACGCTTTCGTGACCATGGCCGGCGCGGCCATCACGGGACACAAGGCGCCGCCGGGTTTCAAGACGCAGATTGGTGCACTCTTCGACCTGTCCGTCTATCACCTCGATTTCTGGCGGCGCCTGATCACAATTCTGAAGCCCGCTGTTCGTGCCATACTGCGTAGGTTCGACGATCGCCGCACTGATTCTCGCGGCGTTGGCCTACCCACTCGCGCTGGCGTTCGTGACAAGTCGTCGCAGAATCCGTGACATGATCACGCACCACAAACACGTGAGCATCGTATCCGGCGAGGGCACTTGGAGAGCAAGCGCCTTCGACGACGACTGTCCGGCGGCGGCGACGAAGCAGCCGGTCTTGAACCTCGAGGAGATACGCCACGAGATGATTATTTCCGGATCGTTCTGGCGGAAGACGTTCGTCACGGCGGTTGCGGCGGTCGGCTTCGTCTCGTTCAACGAGGTGACTGGCGCTCGACTCGAAGTACGCGGCGCGCCACGCGATCCTGCGCGAAACGACGGCGCGGCCGGCGCTGGCGCGCGCCTGGCGTTCAGCGCCACGGCGTACTGCAGAGGTCTCGATACGGCGTCCGGCGTGGCGGTCCAGAGCGGCATCGTCGCCGCGGATCCGGAACTGCTGCCGGTCGGCACCGTCATCGAGGTCGATTCGCTGCTGGCGAAGCATAACGGCATCTCACCGTGCTCGACACCGGTCCGGCCGTTCAGGGCCGTCAGATCGACGTCTACATGTGGAGCTGCAACGAGGCGCTGCAGTTCGGGCGCCGAGCCGATTCACCTCAACGTGCTGCGCCTCGGCTGGAACCCGCGCGCGACGACGCCGACGTTCTTCGATCGGATGTTCAAGCGCCCGGAACCTCCGCCGCTTCCCGTCGCGTCCGCTGCCGCAGGCTGTTTCGCCACCTGCGCAATAGTCGGCTACCCTCGTTGCGGGCCGAGCGAACACAAAGGCAGCCTTTGTGTTGAATCAGCGCCGCTAACCTGATCCGAGTCGAATCAGCGCCGGACTTCGGCGTCCTCCGGTTCCGTTTCTCGTTCTTGTGCTGGAGCTCGAACAACTTGAAGTAGATGCCGCGATTGGCGAGCAGTTCCTGGTGCGTCCCGGCCTCGCGGACGCGGCCTTTGTGCAGCACCAGGATCTGGTCCATGTCCTGGATCGTCGACAGCCGGTGCGCGATCGCGATCGTCGTCCGGCCGTTCATCAGCACGTGCAGCGCGTCGCGGATGATGCATTTCCGTTTCCGGTGTCGACGCTCGACGTCGCCTCGTCGAGGATCAGGACGCGCGGATCGAACGCCAGCGCGCGCGCGAACGACAGCAACTGCTTCTGCCCGACCGACAGCGTCGACCCGCGCTCCGCGACGGCGCTCGCGTAGCCGTCCGGCAGCCGCGCGATGAACGGCTCGGCGTGGACCGCGCTGCGCCGCGCGCTCGCAGCCGCTCGTCGTCGATCGTCGTCGCTGCCGAGGCGAATGTTCTCGGCGATCGTCCCCGAGAACGAGATGCACGTCCTGCAGCACCAGACTGAACAGGCCGCGCAGATCGCCGAGGTCCAGTTCGCGGATGTCGACGCCGTCGACGGTGATCCGGCCCGTGCTGCACGTCGTAGAAGCGCAGCAGCAGGTTGATCAGCGTCGTCTTGCCTGATCCGGTCGCGCCGACGATGCCGACGCGCTCGCCGGGACGCACCTCGAAACTGATGTCGCGAAGGACCCAGTCCGGTTCCGCCGCTGAGCTCCCCGCCGCGGAGGACGCGGAGGCCGGCGGCTTCAGGCTTCGCGTTGTACGCGAACCAGACGTTCTCGAACCGAATGTGTCCCGCTGCCGGCGGCGGGTCGCGCCGACCGGCGCCGCCGGCGCCTCGATCGTCACCGGTTCGTCGAGCACCTTGAAGATGCGCTCCGGACGACGCCATCGCCGACTGCAGGACGTTGAACTTCTCCGACATGTCGCTGATCGGCCGGAAGAACCGCTGCGAGTACTGGAGGAACGCGACGAGCGCTCCGAGCGTCAGCGTGCCGCGCGAGCACCGCTGCCGCCGCCGTACCAGATGATCAGCGCCGCCGCGAGCGCGCTGATCCGCCTCGATCGCCGGGTAGAACACGGCGTAGTAGAAGATCGAGTCGATGTTGGCGTCGCGGTGCTCGCGATCGATCTCGTCGAACCGCGCGAAGTTCAGCGCTTCGCGCCGGAACAGCTGCACCGTCGTCATGCCGGTGATGTTTTCCTGCAGGAACGCGTTGATGCGGGCGATCAGCCCGCGGACGACGCGGTAGGAGTCGCGGACGTTGCTGGCGGAACCACTGCGTGACGACGACGATGAGCGGCAGGACGGAGAACGCGACGAGCGCCAGCCGCCAGTTCATCCACAGCATCATCACCATGATGCCGACGAGCGTGAACACGTCGCCGAACACCGTGACGACGCCCGAGGTGAAGAGGTCGTTCAGCACGTCGACGTCCGGACGTGACGCGCGTCATCAGCCGTCCGACCGGGTTGCGGTCGTAGTAGCTGCGAGATCGAGCCGCTGCAGGTGGCCGTAGATGCCCATCCGCAGGTCGAACATGATCCGCTGGCCGGTCAGCTGCATCGTCCAGGTCTGGACGTACTCGGCGGCGAACGAGGCCACGAGCAGCGCGAGATACAGCGCGCGCGAGGCGATCGAGGCCGTCCAGGCTGGCCGGTGGCGATATAGCGATCGATCGCCACCTTGATCAGATACGGCTGCGCCAGCGACGCGCCGCGCGCCGATGATGATCGCGACGAAGGCGACGAGCGACCGGAGCGCCAGTACGGCCGCAGATACTGCAGCAGCCGCCGCATCAGCCGCGCGTCGTAGGCTTTCCCGAGGATGTCGTCGTCGTGGAAGAGCTCATGCCGAATTCCAACGCTGAAGGAACACCAAGGACACAAAGGACACAAAAGTTGCGAAGATGACGGTTTCCCTTCTTTGTGTCCTTTGTGCCCTTTGTGTTGATTCAGCGTGCGAACGATCATGACGCCGCCAGTTCCTCTTCCAGCAACTGCTTCTTGTGCAGCTCGGCGTACAAGCCGTCGTGGCCGGATCAGTTCGTCGTGCGTGCCGCGTTCGACGATGCGGCCTCGATCGAGGACGAAGATCTGGTCGGCGTCGCGGACCGTGGAGATGCGGTGCGAGACGATGATCGAGGTGCGCTCGCGCATCACGCCACGCAGGCGCGACGAGGATCTCCTCCTCGGTGTAGGTGTCCACCGGCCGACAGCGCGTCGTCGAGAATCAGGATGCGCGGATCGATGACGATCGCGCGCGCGAGCGCCGGTCCGCTGCTTCTGCCCGCCGGAGCAGCGTGATGCCGCGCTCGCCGACCATCGTCTCGTAGCCCTTGGGAAAGTCGGCGACGTCCTTGTCGAGCCGCGCGACGGCGGCGGCGGCGACGATGCGGTCGTGTCGTTCCGTCGGCCTGAAGGGCCGACCTCGATCGTCCCGCTCCCGCCGTTCCAGCCCCTCCTGCCCGTCCCGCCTCTCCTGCCCGTCCCGCCCTTCCCGCCTCCGTGATCGCATCCAAGCCGAACGCGACGTTGTCGGCGAGCGTGTCGGAGAACAGGAACGGCTCCTGCGGGACGAACCCGATCGCGCCGCGGAGCGTCGCGAGCGGCATCTCGCGGACGTCGACGCCGTCGACGAACACCGTCCCCGGCGGCGGATCGTGCAGCCGCGCGAGCAGCGAGATCAGCGTCGATTTGCCGGAGCCGGTGACGCCGACGAGCGCGACGGTCTGGCCCGCCGCGATCGTCGCCGACACGTGATTCAGCACCGGCGTCCCGCTGAAGCCGAGACACGAGATCACGGAACTCGATGTCGCCACGGATCGGAGGTCCGGCTGAAGCCGGACACCACCTGATCGTCGGTGTCCGCGGCGGTGGCGTCCGCCTTCAGGCGGCAATGTCCCGCACCGGTGGCGTCCGCCTTTAGGCGGACCACGTCCGCGATCGCGGGTCTGGGTCTCGAGGACCTCGAGCATGCGCTTCCACGACGCCATGCCGCGCTGCAGCATGTTCGTGACCCAGCCGAACGCGATCATCGGCCACGCCGAGCATCGTCAGATACGCGTTGAAGGCGACGAACTCGCCGAGCGTGATCCGGCCGCGGATCACCTCGCGGCTGCCGAGCCACAGCACCACGCAGCGCGCCGAGGCCGAGGAAGAACGACATGCTCGGGAAGAAGAAGCCCTGCAGCACGATCAGCCGGCGATTGCGCCGCAGAGTATTCTTCGTTGCGACGTCCGGAAGCGATCGATCTCGGCCGCTTCCTGCCGGTAGGCGCGCACGACGCGGACGCCGGACAGCGCCTCCTGCGCCACCGCGCTGACGTCAGACAGCTGCGCCTGAATCTGCTCGAAGCGCTTGTGGATCGCGCTGCCGAAGTACTTCACCGAGATCGACACGAACGGCAGCGGGATCAGCGACCATCAGCGTCAGCCGCGGGTCGATCGCGATCATCATCGACCAGCGCGACGACGAACGTCAGCAGCGGTGTTGGCCGAATACATGATCGACGGGCCCGATCATCATGCGCACGGCGTTGAGGTCGTTGGTGGCGCGCGACATCAGGTCGCCGGTGCGGTGCGCCTGGAAATACGCCGAGCGGCAGCCTCTGCAGATGCGCGAAGAAGTCGTTCCGCATGTCGTATTCGATGTCGCGCGAGGCGCCGATGAGGATCCGGCGCATGCGAGGAACCGGAACACGCCGCCGACCAGGCCGATCGCCCAGCAGCAGCGTCGAGTATTCGATCAGCTTGGCCCGCGGTGACACCGCGCGTCAGATCGTCGACGGCATATCGGAGGACCATCGGCGACGCCAGCGCCACGCTCTGCGTAGATGACCACGCACAGCAGTCCGACGAGAAAAGCTCGTCGGTAGCGGAGCACGTAGTCAAGCAGACGTCGGAAGGGCGACACTCCGCGAGTATAGCCCGCGGCCCGCTGACGGTTTACTTGCACCTTCGCCTCTGAATCGAAGGGCTGATAGAATCTCCCGGTCATGCGCGCTCTTTACATAATCGTTCCGATTCTTGGCATTCTGGTCATCGCATACCGCTACTACAGTGCCTTCATCGCCGCCCGTCTTTGGGTGATTCGACGAGACGCGGGTCACTCCGGCTCATTCCAAGTTCGACGGCGCGAACTACTTCCCGACCAGCCGCTGGGTCCTGTTCGGCCACCACTTCGCCGCGATTGCGGGATCCGGTCCACTGATCGGACCGGTGCTGGCGGCGCAGTTCGGCTATGCGCCCGGCCTGCTCTGGCTCGTGGGCGGCGTCTGCCTGGCGGGTGCGGTGCAGGACTCGTTCTGGCTGTGGGCGTCGGTCGCGGCGCGGCGGACGATCGCTCGCCGATATCGCGCGCACCGAGGTCAGCGGCCTGGCCGGGTATCACCGCCGCGATTGCGGTCCTGCTTGATTCTGATTGTCGCGCTCGCCGGCCTCGGCATCGCCGTCGTCAACGCGCTCGCCGAGAGCGCCTGGGCCACGTTCACGATGTTCGCCACGATCCCGCTCGCGCTGGTGATGGGCTTTTACATGTTCCGCTGGCGCACCGGCCACGTGAAGGAGGCGACGATCGTCGGCGTCACGGTCATGTTCCTCGGCGTCGTCTTCGGCAAGAACGTGCGCCGAGTCCTCGATCGGCCACTGGTTCGTGCTCTCGCACCATCAGATCGTCATCGCGATGGCGCTGCTACACGATCGCGGCGGCGACGCTGCCGGTCTGGATGCTCCTGACGCCGCGGGCCTATCTCAGCACCTTCATGAAGATCGGCACGGTGGCGTTCCTCATCATCGGCGTGATGATCGTGAACCCGGAGCTCAAGGCGCCGGCGTTCTCCTCCTTTACCGCCGGCGGCGGTCCGATCATCCCGGGACCGTTGTTTCCGTTCGTCTTCATCACGATCGCCTGCGGCGCCATCTCCGGCTTCCACTCGCTGGTGTCGACCGGGACGACGTCGAAGATGCTCGACAACGAACGCGACATCCGCATCGTCGGCTACGGCGCGATGTTGATGGAAGGCGTGGTCGGCGTCATCGCCATCATCACGGCCGCTTCACTGCATCCAGGCGACTACTACGCGATCAACACGCCGAAGCAGGTGTTCGATGGTCTCGGTCTCTCGGTCGTGAACCTGCCCGAGCTGCAGGCGGAGGTCGGCGAAGTGGTCGCGAGCCGGCCGGGCGGCGCCGTGTCGCTCGCCGTCGGCATGGCGCAGATTTTCAGCGGCCTGCCCGGCATGCGCAGCCTGATGGCCTACTGGTATCACTTTGCCATCCTGTTCGAAGCCGTGTTCATCCTGACGACGATTGACACCGGGACGCGCATCGGCCGGTTTCTCATCCAGGAGTTCGCCGGACGCGTGTGGAAACCATTCGGGCGCACCGACTGGCTGCCCGGGACGCTGCTCGTCGACCGTGGCCAGTGGTGTTCGCGTGGGCCTATTTCATCTGGACCGGCAACATCAGCACCATCTGGCCGCTGTTCGGCGTCGGCAACCAGCTGCTCGCCGTGGTGGCGCTGGCGGTGGCGACGACGGTGGTCATCAACATCGGCCGCACGAAATACGCGTGGATCACCTTTGCGCCGCTCTGCTTCATTTCGGTCACCACGCTGACGGCCGGCTATCTGAACATCACCACCAACTACTGGCCGATGGCGACCGGATCGGACCCGGCGCTGCAGGTGCAGGGCTACGTCAACTCGATCTGCACGGCGGTGATGCTGGTCTGCGTCGTGATCATCCTGATCACGACGTCGTTGCGGTCGCTGAAGGTCATCACCGGGCGGATGCCGGCGATGACCACTGTCGGAAGCGGAGGCGCAGGTTTAGCGATGCTCAAAACACTTTCGATTGCGATTGTCATCAGCGGCGTCATGTCGATGCCGATCACCGCCGAGCAGACATGGACCGGCAAGATCAGCGACAGCGCGTGCAACGCGAAGCACCAGGAAGCCGCCGAGAACGAGGGCGTGATGCCGGACAAGGAGTGCACCGAGGCGTGCGTGCGCGGCGGATCGCTCTATGCACTGATCGCCGACGGCAAGGTCTTCCAGATCGCGAACCAGAAGAACGCCGACCTCGTCGCGCAGGCGGGTCAGCGCGTCAAGGTCACCGGCGAGCTGAAAGACAAGACGATCACGATCTCGAAAATCGAACGCGTCGCGGAGTGAGCCGCACTGCAGACTTCGCAGACTTCAGACTTCAGACGTTCCTGAATCCACGCCGGTCCGCGGAACCGATGCCGCTCTGCAGCCAGATACCAGGCGCTCAACAGAACGCTCAGCACCGCCATGGTCTTTCCGCGCGGAAGTTGTCGGGGATCGCGAGGATGATCGTGATGAAAGCGACCCACAGCATCGCGACGACGTTGACAGCCGGCCCATATCGCCCGAGGTGCCATGGACCACGCGCGAGCGCGGCGGCCGGATCCTCTCGCGCGCCACGACAGATACACCGGCGCGACGTAGGAGAAGCTTACAGACCGATGACGCTGGATCGAGGTCACGACCGCGTAGGTGCGCGCTGCTGATCGTCGCGACGAACGCGATCGCCACCGACAGCCAGATCGCTGGCGCCGGCGTGCCGTGCGGTGCTGACGCGCATCCACACCGCTGACGCCGGCATCCCGTGGTCGCGCGCGAAGGCGTAGATGACGCGCGACGTCCAGGTCACCGCGGCGAGCCCGCAGAACCACATCGCCATCGCGGCCAGGCCGACGGAACAGCCCGCCCGCCCGCTCGCCGAGCGCCGTGTTCAGAATCGCGATCACCGCCGGAATCTCGTGACCGGCGGCATCGGTCGCGTTCAACACCGACGGAATGTCGGTGATCGCCAGCGTCAGCGCGATCAGCAGCAGGTAGCCGACCACGCTCGACACGGCCACCGCCATCACGATGCTCCACGGCACGCGGCGCCGCGGATCGACCGTCTCCTCCGACACGCTCGCCGACGCGTCGTAGCCGGTGAACGTCCATTGCGCCGCTGCAGGCCGACCACGAACGCCCACCAGTACGGCCACCCGTCGCGGGTTCGAGCGTGATGCGCGCGAAGAAGAATCCGATCGGACGCTTCGGCGCGAAGATCAGCATCGGCGCCGACGATCGCGATGAGACGCCGACGATGTGGACCGTGACGCTGAAGTCGTTCAGGCGCGCGACGAGGCGAATGCCGAAGTGGTTGATCAGCGCGTGCGACAGCAGCACCACGGCGTAGACGGATCAGCACCGTGCCGGTCGTCGTCGGCAGTCCGACCAGCGGCGTGACGAACAGCGCGCAGCCGTAGTCGATCCCCGCGAGCGTCGCGAGCTGGCCGATGATGTTGAACCACGCGGTGAACCCAGCCCCAGCCCTTGCCGCCGAGCCGGCACGCCCAGTGATACATCGCGCCCGACGTCGGCAGCGCCGAGGCGAGCCTCCGCCATGCTCAGCGCGACGGCGAGCGTGAAGACGCCGACCAGCGGCCAGCCAAACGCCATCTCCGCCGGCCCGCCCATCGTCAGCCCGTGTCAGAGCGCGACCGCCGGTGAGAATCGAGATGATCGGAAAACGAAATCGCGAAGTTCGAGAAGCCGCCGATGGTGCGGAACAGCTCCTGGCAGTAGCCGAGCGCGCTCAGCCGCGGACGTCGTCGAGGCGCTGCCGTTGTGCGCACACGGCGCACTATAGCGCGCCGACGCCTTACTCCGCGCGCGGATCGAACTGATCGCGCCGAACACGTTGCCTTCGGTGTCCTGAAAGAACATCAGCGCGCCGACGCCGACGATGATGCCTTCTCCAGCACGGTCTTGCCGCCGCTGGCGAGCACCGCCTTCGCGGTGGTCGTCAATCGACGTCGACGGGCAATCGTGCACTCGTACCGCCGATGGTCCGCTGGCCGAGGAGGGTCGCGGCGCTTCTGCAGCGCGCCCATCACGCCGCGCCCCGCTATCGTCGCCGGTCTTGGATCTGGTAGAACGCCGGGCGGTCCCCAGGCGCTGAACGTCCAGCCGAAGGCCTTCTCGTAGAAGCGCCGCCCGCGTCACGTCGTCGGCGTTGATCGGCGAAGTGTGCAACGTTTGCCATGCGCGTGAGTGCTACCGCACAACGCCGCTTGGCAGGCTTGCGACTATCGTGCCAATCTGTAAGCGCAAATGCGTCAACCGGCGTCCGGACGGCAACGTCTGGGTGAGGACCTTTCCCGCTCACGCTGCCGCACGACTTCACGCAGCCGCGGCACACGCACGACTGGGATCAGCTCACCTACGCCGCGTCGGGCGTGATCCAGATCGAGACCGACGAAGCGTGCTGGGTGGTGCCGCCGCATCGCGCGGTGTGGGTGCCGGCCGGCGTCGCGCACGCCGAACAGATGCACGCGCCGGTGTCGGTGCGGATGCTGTATCTCGCCGAAGGGATCGCCGACAAGCTGCCGCGTGAGTGCCGGATGGTGAACGTCTCGAGCCTGCTCCGGCGAGCTCGTGCTGCACGTCTCGCGGCTCGGCGCGCTCGATCGACGGACAAAGTCGCACGCCCACGTCATCGGCGTGCTGCTCGATCTAGCTCTCCGCGCTGTCGACGGTGCCGCTGCCGCTGCCGATGCCGCGCGATCCGAGAGCGGCGCGCGTCGCCGTGCGGGCTGCGCGCGCAGCCGGACGACACCGCGACGCTGGCCGCGCTGGCGCGGCAGGCCGGCGCGAGCCGGCGCACCATCGAACGCGCGTTCGTGCGCGGAGACGCACATGAGCGCCGGCGAGTGGCGGCGGCGCGCCCGTCTGCTGCACGCGGTGCGGCGGCTCGCCGAAGGCGAAGCGGTCACCAACGTCTCGCTCGAGGCGGGCTACTCGAGCGTGAGCGCGTTCATCGCGGTGTTCAAGAAGACGTTCGGGATGACGCCGGCCCGGTATGTTGCGCGCGACGCGTCACCGGCGCCCGCTGCACGTTGAGGACGTTGAACACGAGCCAATAGAGCGCCGCGCCGGCCACCGCCAGCATCGCCCAGCGCATCACACCGACCCAGAACAGCGTCGCGATGGCCGGCCACTGGAACCTGAACTGACGGAGCACGGCGTAGCGGTCCGTCGTCCAGTGCGCCACGCCGTGTGCGCGACGAGCCCCGACAGGAGGATCGCGCCGAGCCGCTCGGCCACCACGTGGCGGAACACCCACCCCAGCGCGGGCACGACGATGGCGAGGGTCAGCAGCTCACCGAGCCTCGACGCCGGTGTTGAACGACAGGATCGACGTCAGGCGATGCGAGCCGGCGAACTGCAGCATCGGCCGGAGCGCGAACGAGAGAGGCCGAAGCCGTAGACGAGGCCGAAGGCAAACGTGCAGCAACCAGCGGCGCTTCAGTTGCGACGTCCGCGGCGCGCCACGATCAACGGCCGGGCGGGGCCCCATCCGCACGGGCGGGGGCGGGGCCTCACCGGTGCCGGGTGCGTGGTCGCGTGGGCGGGGCCCCACCCGTATCAAGAAAGAAGTTCTCGAGCGCCAGATGTAGCGATCGATGCCGCCATCAGCGTCTCGATGAGCGGCGGGAACCACAGCGCGTCCGGCGCCAGGTTGTATGCCGATGCGATCAGCGTGATCGCGTGCGCGACCAGTGAACGACGTCACCGACGGCGGCGAGCGGGATGAACCGGCGGAGCGGAATCACGAGGCACAACGAGAAACAGCAGGTGCTCGACGCTGTCGAGCGATGTCGAGAAACCCGAGCCTCACGAAATGCAGCGCCGTCTGATGCCAGCGCGGGATCGAGGCGGACGAGGCCCGGGTCGCCGCAGCAGCTCGAACGCGCGAATGCTGCCGCCGGGCGGCATGGAAGCGCAGGACTGTGAGCGTGCGAATCCCCAGCCGAGTCGAGCTTCAGCCGGATCGAGAAGCGCGATCGGTCGGACTGAATCGGGGCACTGAGCAGCATGTCGAGCATGCCCTGGGTCCAGAGAAACTGCGTCGTGTCCGGCAGGCGCGGCGCCGCGTGAGATGTGCGCGAGCGCTTCTTCGTACGACACGAACGATCGATCGGACGGCAGCGCCGCACGGACCTCGGCGACGCGCGGATACGCCAGGCGCGTCGTCTCCTTCGCTACAGCTCGATCTCGTCGGCGACCCACAGCGTCGCGGCGTCGCGCGCAGCGTCGGATCGGCTTTCGACAGGTCGACCAGCTCCGGAGTCGCGCGCAGCGGCGACGGGTAGTCCATGTCGCGCATGGCGATGAGCGGCACGCGGACGAGCAGGCGGAGGCGGTCGCCGTCCGGCCTCAGCAACGCTCTGAACGGTGACGTCGTTGGGAATTTCGTGCGCAGCCGGCGCTCCCGCCCAAGCGAGGACGACCGCCGCCGTGATGAATGTTCTCGCGCGAAACACTTTACGAAAATTGTATACTGGCGCCCGCACTCAACGTCTCTTGCGGATAGAAGGAGGCTCAGGTGAAGCGGAATGTCCTCATCGGAACTGGCCTGCTCACGCTGCTCGCCGCGCTCGGCATCGGCCAACCGCGCTCCAGCAGAGCGGCGATCGCGCAGACCAACGGCAAGACGATAGGCGCCGCGCTTCGAAGTCGATCCGATGTGGCCCAAGCCGCTGCCGAATCACTGGGTGATGGGCAACACGATCGGCGTCGGCGTCGACAGTCGTGATCACGTCTACATCATTCACCGCGGCGCGGCTCGCTCGAGGCGAAGGAGATCTACGCGCGCCGAGAATCCGCCGGCGTCTGAATGCTGCATCGCCGGCGCCGCCGGTGCTCGAGTTCGACGCCGAAGGCAACATGGTGAAAGCGTGGGGCGGTCCGGGCCAGGGCTACGAGTGGCCGGAGTCGAACCACGGCATCACGCCGGACAGCAAGGGCAACCTGTGGATCGGCGGCAACGGCGCGCAACGACGGCCACATCCTGAAGTTCACGCGCGACGGCAAGTTCGTCAAGCAGTTCGGCTTCGCGCTACGCGAGCGCCGGCAGCAACGACATGTGGGCGTTCAGCAAGGTCGCGAAGATCTCGCTCGACGAGGGCGAACAACGAGGCGTACGTCGTCCGACGGCTACGGCAACAAGCGCGTCGCGGTCATCGACATGGACACCGGCAAGATCAAGCGCTACTGGGGCGCGTACGGCAACAAGCCGGACGACACGAACCTGGGCCGCTACAATCCCGAGCGCGCCGCCCGCCCAGCAGTTCCGCAATCCGGTCCACTGCGCCGAGCCGTCGAAGGACGGCCTCGTCTACGTCTGCGATCGTCCGAACGATCGCATCCAGGTGTTCACGAAGGACGGCAAGTTCGTGAAGGAAGTCGTTCGTCGCGAAGAACACCAAGCGGCGACGGCTCGGTGTGGGACATCGCCTTCTCGAAGGACGCGCAGCAGAAGTAATTCTACCTCGCCGACGGCGCCAACGAGAAGATCCGCGTGTTCGATCGCGAGTCGCTGACCGAGCTCACGAGCTTCGGCGACGGCGGCCGCCAGCCCGGCCAGTTCTACGCCGTGCACAGCATCGCGACCGACTCGAAGGGCAACCTCTACACGACCGAGACGTACCGCGGTCAGCGTTTGCAGAAGTTTGTCTATAAGGGTCTCGGCGCCGGTGACCAAGCCGAACCAGGGCACCGTCTGGCCGACGAGGACCACGACGCACTGACGCGTGTTCGCGCGGCAATTGGTGAGTTCGTGAATTGGTGGGCTTGAGTGAATTGATGCGAAATTGACGCACCGGAATTTGCCAACTCACCAATTCACCGAATCTCGAGTTCGCGTCCGTTATACTCCCCACGTCTCGGGAGACTTCTATGAGACGCGCACTGAGTGTTTGCGGAAGTATCTCACTCTTGTCGCGATCGCGACATTCTCACCCTCACTACTCCTGCACTCAACGACACCGTCGCCGCGCAGGGACGCGGATCCGCGCCCGCGCTCCACGTCAACCCGCTACTGGCCGCAGCCGCTGCCCAATCACTGGGTGCTCGGCTCCGTCACCGGCGTGCGCCGTCGACGCGCAGGATCATGTCTGGGTGGCGCATCGCGGCGCCGACTCGCTCGAGGGCAACGAGAAAGGGATGATGGCGAACGCCGCCGACGTCGGCGAAGTGCTGCACCGCCGCGCCGTTCATCCTCGAGTTCGACGCGGACGGCAAGGTGCTCTCGAACTTCGGCGGACCCGGGACAAGGCTACCAGTGGCCGCAGTCGCCGGGTGCGATCGCCGTCGACGCGAAAGGCAACGTCTGGGTGACCGCGTGCCGGGCTCGAACCGGCGCCGCCGGGCGGACGCGGACGCGGCGCCGCTGCGTGCCGATCCCGATGCCGTACCGAACGCCGCGCAGCGCGCCGATGCAGCCGGACGCGGCACGCGGCGCGGCGCCTGCCGCGCGGGACGGCGGCGCGGACGCGGCGGCGCCCGCCGGCCGGCCCGACGCGCACGTGCTGAAGTTCTCGCGCGACGGCAAAGTTCCTGCTGCAGATCGGCACGCCCGGCAAGATGGAAGGGCCCGACAGCAAGACGACGCTCAATCGTCCGGCGGCGGTGGCCGTCGACACCGACCGCCAACGAGGTCTACGTCGCCGACAGCGGCAACCATCGCATCGTCGTGTTCGATGCCGACAGCGGCGCGTACAAACGGCACTGGGGCGCATACGGCGAGAAGCCGACGGCGGCCGGCGGCGGCGCCTACGATCCGAACGCGGCGCCGGCGCGCGCAGTTCCGCGACGTCACCTGCGTCGAGATCGCGAAGGACGGCCTCGTTTACGTCTGCGATCGCAGCGAGCAATCGCATTCAGGTCTTCCAGAAGGACGGCAAGTTCGTGAAGGAAGGCCTCGTCTCGAAGAACACGAAGGGCGTCGACCGTCGCCGGTCAGTTCGGCGCGATGTCGTCGTGGCGGATCGGTGTGGGACATCGCGTTCTCGAACGACGCGCAGCAGCGCTACGTGTTCGTCGCCGACGGCCACGACAAGATCGTCATCGTCCTGCAGCGCGACACGCTCGGCGAAGTCGGGCGGCTTCGGCAGCGGCGGGCGCCTCGCCGGGTCAGTTCCTCGCCGTCGGCAGCATCGCCGCCGATTCGCGCGGCAACGTCTACACCGGGCGAGCAGCATCACGGGAAACGCATCCAGAAGTGGATGCCGGACGTCGACGGTCACCAATCGACGACTCTGCACCGCAGAGCGTGAACCGCGAGGACTCGCAGTCGAACGATCCAGGATTTGCTCCTGCGTGTCCTCTGCAGTCGCTTCGTGCGTCAGCGATTTCGTTGATGTTGAGGAAGGATCAAGCGCATGAAGTCGGCAGATCGCAATCGGCTACGACGTTCGTCGGACTCTCGCTGCCGTTCGGGCCGGCTTCGGTCAGAGCCTCCTCGCAGAAGATCGGTCGCCGCGCAGACCAACGGCGCGGTGCATGGCGCCGCGAGTTCGAGGTCGATCCGATGTGGCCCAAGCCGCTGCCCAACGGCTGGTATCTCGGCCAGACGATCGGCGTCGGCGTCGACGCCAACGATCACGTCTGGATCATCCACCGCTCCGATTCGCTCGACGCCGCCGAAGCGGCGGCGGACGAAGGCACCGGCGCTGCTGCAAGAAGGCGCCGCCGATCATGGAGTTCGATCAGCAGGGCAACCTGCTGCGGCAGTTGGGGCGGCAAGGACGGCGACGGCTATCAGTGGCCGGCGTCGAACCACGGCCTGCAGATCGACGGCAAGGGCAACATCTGGATCGGCGGCAACGGCGGCGCCAACGACGGCCACATCCTGAAGTTCACGCAGGACGGCAAGTTCCTGATGCAGGTCGGCATCAAGAAGGCCGGCCTCGGCCGCCGACAGCAACTCGCCGGATCGCTTCTACCTCGTCGCCAAGGTCTCGATCGACAACAAGAACAACGAGGCCTATCGTCGCCGACGGCTACGGCAACCAGCGCGTCGTCGTCATCGACATGGACACCGGCAAGTTCAAGCGCTACTGGGGCGCGTACGGCAACAAGCCGGACGATGCGGCCGCGGCGGCGACGCCGCGCTACACGCCGGGCTCGACGCCGTCGCAGCAGTTCCGCGGGCCGGTGCACTGCGCCGACCTGTCGGTGGACGGCCTCGTCTACGTCTGCGACCGCACGAGCGATCGGCTGCAGGTGTTCACGCGCGAAGGCAAGTTCGTGCAAGGAGATCTTCGTCGAGCCCGACTCGCTCGGCGACGGATCGACGTGGGACGTGGCGTTCTCGAAGGACGCGCAGCAGAAATATCTGTATCTGGCGGACGGCCGCAACCAGAAGCTGCACATCTACGATCGCCAGTCGCTGACCGAGCTGACCAACTTCGGCGAAGGCGGCCACTATCCGGGTCAGTTCTATTCGATGCACAGCATCGCGGTCGACTCGAAGGGCAACCTGTACACGACGGAAACGTATCAGGGCCGGCGCGTGCAGAAATTCCTCTACAAAGGACTCGCTCCGGTGACGAAGAAGGAGCAGGGAACCGTCTGGCCGACGCGGTGATTTGCAAGACTGGGGCATCGTGGACTTGCCGATTCGCAAGACGCCGCTGAAACACGAATCACTAGAGGCACAAATCCCAGATGCATGCGTGCGAATATTCATGCAGGTTTCGAAGGCCGGCGATTCGCTGGTTATACGTATGGAGGATGTAACGATGTTCGAGGCGTCTGCTGTTCTAGCCGCCGTGGTAGTCTAATGCGTACGCGGCGTTGCTGGCTGGCGCCGCTCGCGCGCCGGAGCTCGGTTAAGTCGATCCGCTGCGGCCGAAACCGCTTTCCGGTGACGGAAACGCACTGATTCTCGGATCGGTGACCGGCGTCACCGTCGACGCGCAGGATCACATCTGGGTGACGCACCGCGGCGTCGACTCGCTGCAGATGATGGAGAAAGGGCCGGCGCTCGAGCCGTGGGCCAGTAGCATGTGCTGCTTACGCCGCGCCGCAGGTGCTGGCGTTCGACGCGGCCGGCGAGCTCGTCGCGAACTGGGAACCGGAAGGTCGGACACCGGCTACGACTGGCCCGCGATCCGTCAGGCATCGCGGTCGACGGCAAGGGCAACGTCTGGATCGGCAGGCGGACTTGCCGACTCCGCGCGCGACGGCCGGACGCGGCGGACGGGCCGCCGCCGGGCGCGTGGCGCGGCGCCTGCCGCCGGGCAGACGCGGCCGCGGCCGGGCGCAGAGGCGCGCCGCGCGGGCGCGCCGCCTGCCGGCGCGGCGATGCGCAGGCTGCGGGTCGCGGTGGACGCGGTGCGGCGCCGGCCGGACCGCCTCCGCCCGCCGACGCGCAGGTCCTGAAGTTCGACAAGGACGGCAAGTTCCTGCCGCAGATCGGCAAGGCCGGCAAGGCCGAAGGCAGCGACAGCCAGACCGGCCTCAACCGCCCGCCGGCGTCGCGCGTCGACAACGCCGCCAACGAGGTCTACGTCGCCGACGGCTTCGGCAACCGCCGCATCGTCGGTCTTCGACGCGACGACCGGCGCCTTCAAGCGCAGCTGGGGCGCGTACGGCGAGAAGCCGACGACGACGCCGATGGGCCCGTACGATCCGAACGCGGCGCCCGTCGAAGCAGTTCCGCACGCGTCAGCTGCGTCAAGATCGCGAAGGACGGCATGGTCTACGTCTGCGATCGCGCAGAACGATCGCATCCAGGTGTTCCAGAAGGACGGCAAGTTCGTGAAGGAAGCGTTCGTCTCGAAGACGACCACCGGCGACGGCTCGGTGTGGGACGTCGCGTTCTCGCACGATGCGCAGCAGCGCTGCTGTACGTCGCCGACGGCCACGACAAGAAAGTCTGGATCCTCGACCGCGGCTCGCTCGAGACCGATCGGCAGCTTCGGCGACGGCGGCCGCTATCCGGGCCATTTCTACGGCGTCGGCAGCATCGCGGTCGACTCGAAGGGCAACGTCTACACGGGCGAGAACCTACGAAGGCAAGCGGTGCAGAAGTTCGTCAAGACAGATAGAGCGACGTGCGAACACGAAAGCTCGCAGAACCGAGAAGATCTGTGCTCTGCGTGTGCTCGCGAGCTTCGCGTTGATCTGTCGTTGAAGACACACATATGAAACGCAATCTGTTCATCGGTTCGACGCTGGTGGCGCTCCTCGTCGTCCTCGGCATCGGCCAGGGATTCCTCGAGAAGCAAGGCCGAGGCGCAGGCCGAAGGGCACGAAGGTCATGGTGCCGCGCTTCGAGGTGGATCCGACGTTCCCGAAGCCGCTGCCCAACCACTGGTATCAGGGCATGTCGATCGGCGTCGGCGTCGACGCCAACGATCACGTCTGGATCGTCCATCGTCCCGACACGCGTGAACGCGATCGAGGCGGCGGCAGACGCGAAGACCGGCGCGTGCTGCTCGAAGGCGCCGCCGATTCTCGAGTTCGACCAGCAGGGCACGCTGCTGCGCCACTGGGGCGGCAGCGACGGCGACGGCTATCAGTGGCCGGCGTCGAACCACGGCATCACCATCGACCACAAAGGCAACGTGTGGATCGGCGGCAACGGCGGCGGCGACGGCATGGTGCTGAAGTTCACGCAGGACGGCAAGTTCCTGATGCAGATCGGCAAGAAGGGCGTGCCGATCGACAGCAACAGCACCGGAGCACTTCGGCATGGTCGCCAAGATCTTCGATCGACAAGAAGGAGAACGAGGCCTACATCGCCGACGGCTACGGCAACAAGCGCGTCGCCGTGCATCGACGCCGACACCGGCAAGTTCAAGCGCTACTGGGGCGCCTACGGCAACAAGCCGGACGACACCAACCTCGGGCCGCTACAATCCCGACGCGCCGCCCGCGCAGCAGTTCCGCACGCCGGTGCACTGCGCCGAGATGTCGAAGCGATCGGCTGGTCTACGTCTGCGACCGCGTCGAACGATCGCATCCAGGTGTTCACGCCCGACGGCAAGTTCGTCAAGGAAGCGTGGTGTCAGCAAGAGCACGCTCGGCGACGGATCGACCTGGGACATCGCGTTCTCGAACGATCCGCAGCAGAAGTTCATCTACCTCGCCGACGGCAAGGACGAGAAGGTCTGGATCCTCGACCGGCAGTCGCTCGAGATCCTCACGAGCTTCGGCGACGGCGGCAAGATGCCCGGACAGTTCTACGCCGTGCACAGCATCGCCACCGACTCGAAGGGCAACATCTACACGACCGAGACCTACGACGGCCGCCGCCTGCAGCGCTTCCTCTACAAGGGCATGCAGACGCGTCACCGAAGGGCGAGGATCAGGGCACGGTCTGGCCGACGAGACGACTACAGTAGCAGCTCGATGGCTAATGGCTAAGGGCTGATGGCATATGGTCTGAGCTGGGTACAGCCGTCGCGTCCTAGCCTTCAGACTTCTCATGCGCCACGACGTCCAGCGCCGCTCACGCGTCGCGACCTTCTCTCCGCCGCGCTTCTTCGCCAGCCGCTCGGCCTTGCAGCACGTCGAACGCGCGATTCGTCGGCGTCGTGCCGCTGGTACCGCCGGGCAGCGCCGCCGCCGTTCGACGACTCGCTCGGCAGCGGCCTCGACGCGCGGCTGTTCACCGACCTCTCGACGCTCAATCCGCAATCCGCATCCGCAATCCGCAATCCGACATGGTCACGCCCAACGATCGGTTCTACGTGCGCACCGCGGCGCGCCGGCGACCTCCGCCTTCCCGGCCTCGCGGATCGCCACCGCGGTGCAGCGGCGCGGCAGGCTCTGACGGCTCACCGGCCATCGATTTCGCGCGGCTGGAGCGAACGCCGGGCCGCGTTCGGGCCGGGCCGTACCTGATGGAATGCGCGCGGCAATTCGGACCCGACCAACTTCGGCCTGATGAGCGCCGCCGACGTGGACGGGCATTCCCGATGGCCGGCAGTCATCGAGCAGCTGTCGAGGCGACGTCCGGCGCGCGCATCCTCGTCAACGGATGCGGATCCCACGGGCCCGTCGGCGACCTCAGCCGCGGGCGCGAGCTGGATCTTTTCGCGCGAGCGATCTGGAACACGCGCTGCTGGCGCGTGCAGATGAACGACGCGCCGCTCCCGCGCCGATCACGGTGGCGGCTCCGTTCGCGCTGGTCGTGCCCGGGCTGGTGCGGCTGCGCCTGCATCAAGTGGGTGGACCGGATCGAGCTCGTCGCAGACGAGGCGCCGGCGACGATCGCAGATGCAGGAGTTCGCGGCGCGGACGCACAGCCGACGGCGTGCGACCGGCGGCAGCCGGTAGCGCCGCGCGAGATTTCATCCCGGCCGATCGATCGACACCGCGGCGATGCCGGTGCGCGTCGAGAAATGGCGCGTCGACGGGCGCGCTCGAATGCCGGATCGCCGGGCATCATCTGGGGCGGATCGAGGCCGACCAGCGCGCTGTCGATCCGCTTCAAGTCGCGGCCGAGTCCGTGGGTGCGGGTCGAGCGACTGCCCGCTGCCGGCGTCGACGCTGCACGTGGAGTCTGTGGACGCACACCGTGGCGGCCGGAGCGCCAGGGCGATATCAAATCGTCCTGCGCGTCGACGATCCGTCGATCCCGCACGCGCAGGCTCGACATCTTCTTCTACGTGCGGGAAATCAGATTGGCGAGTCTGACGACGTCCGCGCAGAACTCGCGGAAATCGCGGAGAGATCAAACCTGCAGGTTCCTGCGGTTTCGGCGTTTATCGTCGTCGATGCCGTCGTTCAGTTGCGCGTAAGCTTGTTCGAGCGATCGAGTCAACACAATGGACACTTCCTTTGTGTCCTTTGTGTTGACACGGGCGGCGCTGCGAGCTTCGGCGAACCGGGGGGCTCGCTAGCGCCGGCGAGCCCGCGAGCTCCTTGCGTCACCTAGGTCGAGATCGCGGCGATGCTCCTCGTCGCGCGGAAACCGAGCTGCACGGCGGCGCGCGCGAACTCGGCCTTGCGCTTCAGCGGAGCTGCCCTCGCGCGTCGCAAAGGAACCCACCCGAGGCAGGTTGGCGACCGGTCGCCTCGCCGAGTCTTCAGCCGGACGAGCGCGCTGGCCTCGACCGCGGCCGCGCCGTCAGATCCCCGTCGTTGAAGAGCGCCCGGGCCAGGTTGATGGAGGCCGCGGCATCGCCAGGGGCGCGCCGCCAGATACGCGCGGTTGCATCGGGATGGCCTCCGCGGGCTTCCCGCTGGCCGAACGGCGCGTCGCCGATGAGCCCGGTGGCCTCCACGTGCGCCTTGCCTCGTGCCGAGGACGACCGAAGCTGGGTGCTCGATCGCCTCGGGCCATCGGCGCTGCAGCACGAACGCGCGCCCCATCCGAGCGTGCGCGCGCGGAGCGCCTCCGAGGCGGAAAAGCGGCTCCGCGGCGCAGGAAAGTCCTCGAACTGCGCGATGGCTTCGTCGAGGCCGGCGCTGGTTGTGGCACAGAGCTCGGCGCCGGCGGTTTGAACGCCGCGATCGGCATCGTACGGCGCGCCGAGGCGGAACTCCGCGATCGCTTCGTCGCGGCGGCCCGCGGTCGGCGGCTCGTTGCCGACCATAGGCGTGGGCGAAGGGCGCTCGGCCACGCGCGGCTGACACGGTCTGCCGGCATCCATTTACGGCCAGCCTCGACCGTGCATCGCGGTTGCGGATCGCCGTGCCGGTCGCCAGACCACAGCCGCGACGGCGGCCAGCGGTGCGAGCACGTGCCGGGCGGACCGGGCGGCGCGTAGCGCTTCCGCCAGAGCTTCCATGAGCCGCCTACCGCCAGCGTGACGAAGGGGGCCGCGAGCGGAAGAGATACGATCTCGGCGCTCGGCGCCCGACCTCGGCGTCGCGATCGGCGCGACGCTCGACGTCGGGGCGAGGGTGACGGTTCATGCCAGTACGCCGGCGAATCCGGCGAGCGGCCATCGGAACAGGGCGACGACCAGTGGCCGCCAGCAGCAAGGTGCGACGACCAGAAGGCCGCCTGCGGCAACGACGTCGGACAAGCGCGAGTCGGATGCGGCGCGCCGTGCCATGCACCAGCGGTGCGGCCACACGGCCAGCTGGCAGATACCTGCGTGATCATGACCGTCTGGTTGAGCAGGTAGGTCCACGAGATCGATCGGCAGTCGCGAAACCCGCCGTAAAGTATGCGCGGCCCCGACCAGGTGACGGTCCGCCAGCACGCCCACAGGTCGCCGCAAAAGGCCCGGCATACATCGGCCGCCGCGCTCGCGGGTTGCCGAACACGATCCGGTCGTGCAGCCAGACCATCACCGGAGCGGTGACCATCGACTCGCCTGCACGCCATGCTCAGGCCGCGCACGACAGGACAGCCAGCACGACGGGCCGGTTGCGCGCGCTCGCATGAGATCGTCTGAAGAGATAGCACGCCGCCATCATCGACTCCGGTGCGCTGCGTGACGTAGTCGACGACTTTCAGAATTCAGCGGGTAGACGCGTCCAGAGGAGCGCGGCGGCTGCAGCGCGAGCTCCGGCGCGCGAGCGGCCACGGCGCGAGAGGGCATCCGCGCGGCGATTCCAGGCGCCGGTCAGCACGCAGCCCATGAGCGGCAGGCCGCACTGCAAGTAGGTGGAGGATGAGGGTTGACGACGTGGTAGCCGCGCTCGTTCAGTCCGCCCCAAGCGCGTAGTTCATGCGCGATCGAGGCGTTGACCAGCGGCCGTGCCCGCCGTCGGCACCTCGCGGTGCGGAAAGAGCACGGCCGTACCGGCGGCTGCAGGCGCGGATGCTCTGGTTGGCGACGACCGTCGTCGTCGTCGTCAGGATGAAGGGGTTGGACAGGCTGTTTGGCGTAGACGAAAGCGCCGCCAATAAGCCAGCACGATCAGCGCGACACGCCACGCGGCCGCTGGCCTCGCGTGCGTGGGCTCCACCACCTGCTGCTTCACCGGTTCGTGTCCCTAGACGCTATCTCATAAACACGTTCGCCACGAAAAAACACGAAGACACGAAGCAAAATATTAGAAGTCTTCTTCACCTCTTCGTGCTATCCGTGATGCATTTGTGAGATGCCTGCTGTCTACCAGCGCAGGGTTCGCGCTTCTGCGATCTCCGGCCCGGCATCCGCGAGATACCACGCGGCGAGAAGTCCTTCGCGGCCTGCGCCGCCGCCGCCGGCCGGCCAGCCCTTGCCGCCGCGCGCGCGGGCCGAAGCGACGCGGCCTGGCGCGGCGTGCGCGCGGGCGAGGCCTGGAATTGCGCGGCCGCCGCGGAAGGCGTTGCCGGCTCGCAACAGCGATGATATGGCCAAATGAAGAGCTCCGCAGCCGGCTTCACGGGATACGGCGCGCGATGGGCTTCGCCCGCTTCCCCTCGACGCGGCCACGCGCAAACCTGCAACGCCTCGCCTTTTCGGCGCCCGCCTCCCACTGAGACCGTCGAGCTCTGCGTGCATGATCTGGGCAGTCTCCCGGGCGTCGGGTCCGGGACCGCCTTCGCGGCGGTGCCCAGGTGTTCGAGCGCCGCTCCTTGCCGGCTGATCGCCAAACCGCACGCTGGCGGCCCCTAGCGCGGCAGAGCTCGTCGATGTTGTCGAAGAGGCCTTCCCTTCATCAGCGCCCAATCACCGCTCTC
>ERZ1370068.6580-contig-5553_pt1 | contig 32220 bp, 56 predicted proteins | sample MGYA00561227_ERZ1370068 | MGnify/ENA primary metagenome ERZ1370068 (study PRJEB38410, sample SAMEA6850437) | metagenome | study: Metagenomic assessment of the ecological functions of the soil: analysis of the soil microbiota associated with the...
TCACCCCTCCTTGAAGCCATACTCCGGCACGTTGCCGCTGGCGCCGTAATATTTGTACGGCAGGAATTTTCCGGACATCGTGATCTTGACCCGGTCGCCCTTGGGATTGGCGACGCGCTCCATCGCCATGTCGAAGTCGATCGCCGACATGATGCCGTCGCCGAATTCCTCCTCGATCAGCGCCTTCCAGGCCGGGCCGTTGACCATCACCATCTCGTAGAAGCGATAGATCAGGGGATCGGTCGGCGGCATCGGCGTGCCGGTGCCGCGCATCGGCACCTCGTTCAGCATCGCGGTTTCGGACTTCGACAGCCCGAACAGCTCAGCCGCATTGGCGGCCTGCGGCTTTGTCAGCTTCATCTGGCCCATGATGGCGCCGACGATCAGCACCTCGGAATAGCCGCCGATCTTTTCGCAGATGTGTTTCCAGCTCCAGCCCTTCTCGCGCTTGATGTCGAGCAGCTTTTCGGTGAGGTCTTCGCGTTTCATGTATGGTCTCTCCTTTGTCAATGTCATCCGGCCTCGCGCGAGCGGCTTACATGCCGGCATCAGTCTGGTTTCAGGAAGACGCGGATGGCCGGGACAGGCCCGGCCATGACGCCTGTGTCTGATCGTCTGCCCCGAAGCAATCATCATTCGGCTTCGCCCGATCCGCACTGTCGGCACGTTGCGCGGATCGTGGTCGATCACATCGGACGGCAAACGTCTTGCTGCGGCTGACCAGGAAATCGACGATGTGGTTGCGCAGCGCGTAGTAATAGCGGATGGCGGTGCAGATCGATGCGGCCGCGATCCTTCGGCAGCGGATTTTCCACGATCTCGGCCAGCACGGCGCCCGGGCCGTTGGTCATCAGGAAAATCTTGTCGGCGAGATAGATCGCCTCATCCGACGTCATGGGTGATCATGAACGCGGTCTGTCCGGTCTCCAGGCAGATGCGGCGCACCTCGTCCTGCAGCGTGCCGCGCGTCAGCGCGTCGAGCGCCGAGAACGGCTCGTCCATCAGCATGATCTTTGGCGTGATCGAGAGCGCGCGCGCGATGCCGACGCGCTGCTTCATGCCGCCGGACAGTTCCGACGGCCGCTTGTGCTCGGAGCCGGTCAGGCCCGACCAGATCGATGAATGTCTGCGCATGCGCCTTGACCTTGGCGCGGTCCCAGTTGCGCCATTTCGAGGTGACGGCATAGGCGACGTTGCCGAGCACCGTGCGCCACGGCAGCAGCGCATGGCTCTGGAAGATCACGGCGCGGTCGAGGCTGGTGCCTTCGATCGCCTGCCCGTCGACGATCGACGGCGCCTTCGCTCGGCCTCGTCGAGCCCGGCGAGGATGTTCAGCACCGTGGTCTTGCCGCAGCCGGAATGGCCGATCACGCAGCCGAATTCGCCGCGCGCCATCGACGAGCCAGAGATCTTCGAACACCGCGATCTCGCCGCCGTCGGCGCCCGGATAGCGCTTGCGCGATGCCTTCGATGGAGATGAACTTGTCGGTCACGTCGCTTACTCCGGAAACGTGACCATGCGCGTGAACCGCGCAAGGATCTGGTCGAGCAGCATGCCGACGACGCCGATCAGGAGAATGGCGATGATGACGTTGGTGATCGAGAGGTTGTTCCACTCGTTCCAGACGAAGTAGCCGATGCCGGTGCCGCCGACCAGCATCTCGGCGGCGACGATCACGAGCCAGGCGATGCCGATCGAAATCCGCATGCCGGTGAGGATGGTCTGGCGCCGCCGCCGGCAGGATCACGGTGAAGGCGCGCCTGATGGTGCCGACTTCCAGCGTGCGCGCGACGTTGATCCATTCCTTGCGCACGGCGGCGACGCCGAACGCGGTGTTGAGCAGCATCGGCCATACCGAGCAGATGAAGATGACGAAAATCGCCGAGATGCTGGAGATCCTTGATGGTGTAGAGCGCAAGCGGCATCCAGGCCAGCGGCGAGATCGGCTTCAGCACCTGGATGAACGGATCGAGCGCCTTGCTGATCAGCGGCGACATGCCGATCAGGAAGCCGAGCGGGATCGCGACGAGCACCGCGAGCAGATAGCCGAGGCCGACGCGGCGCGATGGAATAGCCGAGCTGGATGCCGAGGCCCTTGTCGTTCGGCCCGTTGTCGTAGAACGGCTGCTTCGAGGTGCTCCCACAATTTGGCGCCGACATCGAGCGGCCCCGGCATCGCCGATTTGCCCTGCGGTCGCGGTCAGCCCCATCAGCTTGGCGTATTCCGGCGTCACATTGGCGATGGTCGCCGGTGTCGCGCGCGTGGCGAGATGCCAGATGCCGAGGGACGGCCGCGAGCGCGATCGAGATTCTGACGGCGGCGCGGAAGGCGGAGGGAGAAGGTCAGCGGGAAACAGTCTCTCAACATGTCGTCCAGAACGCCGGGACCCATACGCCGTGTCAAGTCTGTAGGTGGCAGATGTTTAGAAACTTCTTCACTATTTATCTTCTTCATTGAGCTATGCTCAAGAGCTGGTTGTAGAGGATTGATTTGTTTAGCATATGCCTTCTTAATGAATCTTCTCCTTGAAACCCAGCTGAAAATGAGTCTGTCTGAGCCTCTGGTCGATCATCACAACAAGACACATAAGAGGTAACGATCCTTTTGACAGTCAGCAAAGAAAGAGTTCTATCCTTACATATGTTTGTTTGCATCTAGCAGCCAACAGGTGCCGCCGCAGATATGATCTTGCCCCGGCTCACGCCTCCCACATTGTTCCGATCCTGGTTTTAACACTTGACCACATCCCACTTATCTAGCTTTTACCAAGATTTGACACTTAGGCCGATGCACTGAGTTGATGCCCCACGCCGCTGAGGCTCCGTAGTAGGCGCGCGATTAAATTCCATCCCACAGCATAATGATGGTGGCAGGCAGATGGAGTTACGGCGTTGACCACGCCCGCGATGCCAGCCAGAGCCGCCTTTATTTATAGGTGGTGTCAGGCTCCATGATAGCCGCCAGGTTAGGCAGCTGGCTCATATCCTGATGAATTGTGGCGATGCCTTCCAGCTGGTGGACATCTGTCCCATGATTTCTTCGAGAGAGGCTGCATGGCTGATTTCTCAGCCAGAGCACGTAATGCCTTAGGAGCGCGAGCCAGGCAGCGCCCCTCTCTGATTACCCTGTGGGCAGCCTCTGCATTTCACGCTCCGTCTGGCGGCGCACGGAAAACTGATGGAGCTGCACGTCGGTATCGGGATCGAGGCCGTGTTCGGCCAGGTAATAGCGCAGCAGATAATTGTGCATCGAATAGTCGAACGGAACGGCGAACTTCATGCCCTTCCAGTCCTTCGGATCGCGCTTGTCCTTGTGCTTGATCGGCGAGCGTGATGCGCCTGCCCGTTGATGTTCTCGATCGCCGGCACCGTGAAGGGGATCGCAGTTGGCGCCGAGCGCCCAGCGTGATCGCGATCGGCATCGGCGCCAGCATGTGGGCTGCGTCGTATTCCTTGTTGATGGTCTTGTCGCGGATCACGGCCCAGCCGGCGGTCTTGACCACTTCGACGTTGAGGCCGTGCTTGGAATAGAAGCCCATCGGGTGCGCCATGATGATCGGCGTCGCGCAGGTGATCGGAATGAAGCCGACCTTGAGGTCCTTCTTCTCGGGCGCGCCGCCTTGCGCGAACACTTCGGTCGCGGTCTTGCAGCGGGAAGAATTGCGAGATCGCGGCCAGCGCGGTCGAGGCGCCGACCGATTTCAGGAAGGCGCGGCGCGCCGCATCCTTCGGAAACATCGCCCGCATCACGGCGGAAGCGACGACGCCCTCGTAGCGCTTGTCCTCGGTACGGCTGAGGCTCGCAGCGCAGCGACAAGGCGGCATGCTCGTGCTCGGCTTCGCTGACGTGCTGGCCGCAACGGCAGCCTCCGGCACGAAGACGGCGATCGGGATCGAATGGGTTGTCGAAGGTGGACATGAGGCCTCCTGCACCGGCGTTGCCCCTGCATTAAGCAAGGCGCATGCCAGCCCACTTCTTCGGCGAATTGCGCATGATGTCGCAGGCGATTGTGCTGATATTGGCGACTACGAGAATTCGTGATAAACGAAAACTCGTAGCGTGATTACGAAATCTCGGAGTTTTGGCGTGATGGATCTTGCTCACGGTTCTGCCGGCTGGACCGCAGGATGTCGATCTCACGCCGGCTGCGTTCGAGTTCGCAATCGAGCCGGCGCTGCTGCTCGATCCCCATGCCGACCTGATCCTCGACGCCAATCCCGCCGCCTGCACCCTGCTCGGCTATGACCGCGCGCTGCTGCGGCAGACCAGGTCAGCACGCTGCATGCAGGCCAACTGCCCGCGCTGATCGTGTTCACGCAGGCCGTGCTCGACAGAGGGCGCGTACTGGACCAACGCGCTGACGCCGCGTCACGCCACCGGGCAAACGCTCAGGCTCGAATATGCCGGCGCCCTCGTGCCGGGTGACGGCCGCCCGCTGGTGCTGCTCACCATGAGCGACCTCGATGCGCCGCCGCCGCCGCTGATGTCGATGCGGCGGCCGAGGACCACATGCGCGGCGGGATCGCGACCTGGCAGCGGGTCGAGCGGGTGTTCCAGGATATCGAACGCGAAAACCAGCTGATCCTGCGCGCCGCCGGCGAAGGCATTTACGGCGTCAACGCCGAGGGCAAGACCACCTTCGTCAATCCGGCGGCCGAACGCATGCTGGGCTGGGCGCGCGGAAGAACTGGTCGGCAAGGAAATCCATCCGATCGTTCATCACACCCATCACGACGGGCGGCACTATCCCGACCACGACTGCCCGATCTACGCGGCGTTCCGCGACGGCGCCGTGCACCAGGTCGACGGCGAGGTGTTCTGGCGCAAGGACGGCACGCCGGTCTGGGTCGAATACACCTCGACGCCGATCCGCGACCGCGGCGTCGTCGGTCGGCGCCGTCATCGTGTTCCGCGACGTCAGCCAGCGCCGCGAGGCCGACGAAAAGCTGCATGCGGCGCTCGCCGAGGTCGATCGCCTGCGCGAGCGGCTGGAGCTGGAAAACGCCTATCTGCAGGAAGAAATCCGCATCGAGACCAATCCGCGCGGCATCATCGGCCAGAGCGAGGCGATCCAGAAGACGCTGCGCCAGGTCAAGCTGGTGGCGCCGACCGTCGGCAGCCGTCATGATCACCGGCGAGATCCGGCACCGGCAAGGAACTGATCGCGCGCGCCATCCACGAGGCGAGCAGCCGCCGCGACCGGCCGCTGATCCGCGTCAACTGCGCGGCGATCCCGCGCGAACTGTTCGAGAGCGAGTTCTTCGGCCACGTCCGCGGCGCCTTCACCGGCGCGATGCGCGACCGCATCGGGCGGTTCGAGCTCGCCGACGGCGGCACGCTGTTTCTCGACGAGGTCGGCGAAATTCCGCTCGAGCTGCAAGGCAAACTGTTGCGGGTGCTGCAGGAGGGCAATTTCGAGCGCGTCGGCGAGGAGCACACCCGCGCCGTCGACGTGCGCCTGATCGCCGCCACCAACCGCGACCTCAAGCAGGAGGTGCAGCGCGGCCGGTTTCGCGAGGATCTCTATTTCCGCCTCAACGTGTTTCCGGTGGAGTCGGTGCCGCTGCGCCGAGCGGCGCGAGGACATTCCGCTGCTGGCGCAGCACTTCCTCAACAGCGAGAGCAAGGCGCTGAAATCCGAGCTGCGATTGTCGGAAGGCGATGCGCGCAGGCTGCCGCGCTACGACTGGCCCGGCAACGTCCGTGAACTGCAGAACGTGATCGAACGCGCCGCGATCCTCGCGCAGAACGGCCGGCTGCGCATCGATCTGCCCGATGCGTCCGGCGCGCAGCCTGCACCCGGTTCGGCGCGCGTGAAAGCTGACAGCGCGCCCGGCTGTCTCTGACCGCCGTCGAAATGCGCGCCCACGAGCGCGCCAACATTCTGGCCGCGCTGCAGGCCTGCGCCGGCAAGGTATTCGGCCGCCGGCGGCGCCGCCGAGATGCTCGACATCAAGCCGACCACGCTGGCCTCACGCATCAAGGCGCTGGGGATTTCCAATGCGCGTGGCCTGGCTGGCTAACTAGGGCGTGTACTCATAAACGTCGGCTTCCCAGAGGATAAGCAGAAATTTTCTGCTCAATCGGTGCATTACCGGCTTTGACCCTTACACGGCCAATCTCGACCATGCACACGGCCAAGACCCAAATCGTTCGCCAGCCACAACGGAACCGTTTCCTCTTGAGGCCCATAGCGTATTACCGGCACTACGGGCCCGCCGCATGGATCGACCCGGTCGTCCTCAGGGCGATAACGATATCGTGGAACAATATAGTAATCCCAGTAAGGAGTTGTCCTTACCACGGGCACCCTGATGATAGGCCTTTCCCGTGGTTCACGAACGACTTTGGCCTTCTGCGCATGCGCTGCGACACTAAACGTCCCCAGGTTACACAGCACCAGAGCCGTTCCGAGAGCGAACGCTACGGTCATTATCCTCATGCCTTGGCCTCCTTGCCACACACAGCCTAGACCCAACTCGGACATCCGGCGACGTTCGACTTCGCGCCGCTGTTGAGGGTATATCGGACATCAAAGGCACCTGATCCGCAACGTCTCATTTTATGAAGACTAGCGGCTCATCTGGCTTGGCGAAGGCCGCGCGGCCCTGGGACGCCTCGGCATTTTTGACGCGCGAGAGCAAGGCACTGAAATCGGAGCTGCGACTGTCGGAGGGCGATGCGCGCCGGCTGAAATCAGGGCTTTCCGGCTAGATACACTTCGCCAAGCAGCGACGAGTTCGACCAGGGCACCTGCTTGCCGTGGGTCGCCGAGACTCACTTCGGCGCGCACGCGGGTCAGCATCTGTTGAACTTCGAGGCCGGAGTGTTCCAAGGTGGCGGGCGAGCCCAGGCGAAAACGGCGAGGTTTGCGCCATCTCCATCAAGAGCGACCTGGCCGCGGGGCCGTGGCGAAGGCTAGCAGAGTGCCCGCCCCCGTGGTTCGCGCCTTTGCTCAGACTTGATGGCGAGAGGCAAGGCCGGTAGGCACTCCTGACCGCGCGACTTCGCGTCTGTCGACCGAACGACCTTCTGGTGCAATCGGATTGTCGCGGCAGGCATCGAGAAAGACGATGTTGGCGCGGATGCCTGTCGTCGAGGCCGGCGAGAATGGTGCTGACATTCATCATTTCGCTCGTGAGGTCGCCGACGCCATTGAACTTGACGTCGATCGGTAGCAGAAAATTCTCACCGTCGATCTGGACGCCATGTCCGGCGTAGAACAGGACGGCGGTGTTCGCCGTTGCGGCTGCACGCAAGAAATCGGCGATCAGGCCCGTCATCGCCGCGCGATCGAGATCAATACCATCAGACACTTCGAAGCCCATGTCGCGAAGATTTCTTGCGATCACGCGGGCATCATGCGCCGGATTGACCAGCTGAGGGGTATGGGCATAGAGCGCCGTTGCCGATCACGAGAGCAATGCGGCGGCCGAGCGTCGACGATGGAGGAGCAACGGTCGCACCCGGCGCAACCTTCGGATCAAGCGGACCCGACGACACCGCCGCGGAGTCGCCCAGTGCCGCGAGGCGCGTCCGCGCAGTGTACTGTTCGCGCCGAAACGACTCGGTAACCGGACCGATAGCGCCGATCACGCTGATCCGAGGCGGGCAACGCCACAGCCTGCTCGGGCGTTGCGGGCGCGGTCGATCTGGCCCTGCGCTTGAAGACCAGCCCCTCGGAAACGAACGAACGCGCGGCACGCGGACTGGATCCGGATCGCCTGCTGGAAATCGGCAAGCGCCCGTTCGAGCTCGCCCTTCTTGCGCCAGACGGTCACCGCGGCCGGTGAAGCCAGCCCAATAGGATGAGATCGATCCGGATCGCCTTGTTGAAATCGCTCAGGGCGCTGTCCAGCTCACCCTTTTGAAACCAGACGACACCCCGGTTGCTGTAAGCGACCGCAAAATTGGCGTCCAGTTCGAGCGCTCGGTTGCAATCAGCCAATGCGCTGTCTAGCTCGCCCTTGGCCGTCCAGACCCAGCAGCGATTGTTGTAGGGGACGGCCTGCGTGGGGTCGAGCTTTATCGCCGTGTCGAGATCGGTGATGGCGCGGTCGGTTTCGCCATTGGCGTTCCAGACCGTGGAGCGGCTTATGTAGAGCCACTGCTGCTTTGGATCCAGCCCGATACTCTTGTTCAGCGCGCCGATGGCCAGATCGAACTGACCCTTCTGACCTGAGAGCGTTGCCACGCGCGGCGTAACCGAGGACGTAGTTTGGATCAAGCCGTATCGCCTGGTCGGCGCTTTGCAACGCGTGATCCGGGTCGCCAATCTGGTTGTAGACGACGGCCCGCTCGGCGTGGGCGATCCGCAAAGTTGGGATTGCGCTTCAGTGACGCATCATAGTCCTGTAGTGCTCGATCAGAATTGCTGAAGTCGAACGTAACCCTGCGCGCGCTGCAAGTAGAGGATAGCTTGCGATTTGGCCGGCAAGTTTTTGCGGGCGAGGAGCCTCGTGCAACCAGCGACTCTGGCATCCAGATCCTTGACGTTGTCGCAAGCCGCAATATCAGGGTCCGTGTTCGCCCCGTTTGCGACCGGCACGCCGACAAGAAGACACAAAGCAGCAAGCCAAATTCGGTATGCGACCTTTCAGATCATGGACATTGCCCTCGGCCAGGACAACAGGACGCAGAGTATCACTTCTCGATTGTGGCTGCGCTCACTGCGGGCAAATGCTGCGCGGGCGCAAGACTTCTATGGGTCCCTGAAGCCGAATTTTAACTCTTACCTAGATAGGCGACGGCTTCTATCTCCACCAACACTTCCGGCTTTGCAAGGGACCGCACTTCTACAAGCGTGGAAGCTGGAAAATCTCCGGTAAAGAACTCGCGGCGCGCTCGCCAGACCTCGGTATTGTTCTTGATATCGACTACGTAGATCGTCATCTTGACCAAGTTGTCCATCGTTCCACCGGCGGCTTTGATGATGCGATCAATGCGTGAAAATATTTGCCTGGTCTGTTCGTACTCATCCTTCCCGACTATCCCGGTGCCGCCTTCAAAGGGACGGGCTACCTGGCCGGAGATGAACAGCATGTCGCCTGCGCGTATGGCGTTTGACCACAGACCGGGGGGACTTCAGCTACATCAGGGACGGACACCTTTGTCCTGGGCATGGCATTCTCCTTGTGAAGTCAATCTCGGATACGCTTCGCTATTCATTTATCATCCAAGCATTGGCAAGCCCACCGCGCTGGTATTGCCACAGATCAAACATCGCGATTGGCTGAGGCTGCTCACCCGCGCAAACGAGACGATCGAACATCAGCTACTGTTGCTGAGGAGCATTTAGCCTCTTCATGGCCCAAAGGCGCCATGCATCAACGATTGAGCTTGATAATCGCCTTCCGACAGTAAAGCGGACCTGACTTGAATTGCGGGTCCACGCCCTAGTAGCGGCGGCCGCCCACCGAGAACGACGAGGCGCCGGGCAGCGAATTGATCTCGCTGTCGATCCGGCCCGTCTGCTGGACGACGCCGACCCCGAGCGACAGGCTGAGATTGGACGTCGGCTGGAATTCGACGCCGGCATACGCGCTGCTGACGGGCAGCGTGCCGGACTTGGAGTCGAACGGCGCGAATGCGTTGCTGCCGATGCCCGAATTGTATTTCAGCGTGTCGAAACCGGCAAAGAAGGTGACGGGCGGCCCGCCGCCGTTCTTCAGGCTGTAGCCGAACTGCACGCCTTCGCTATAGAGCGAGCCGAAACCGCCGAAGGCGCTCTGGCTGAGACCGCTGAAGCCCATGGTGTTGCGCTGGCTGCCGACAAAAAAGCCGTTCGAGAAATTGTAGCGCGCATAGGAAGGAACCGTTTCCGACGTCGCGGAAGTCAAAGCTCGGAAAGTTCCCGTACGCGTTCGGGCTCTGGTCCGTCGCCGGATCTCCCAAGCCCATCGGGCCAGCCCGGGATCAATAACCCACAGGCCCGGTTTGGGCGTGGGCCGCTTGCCCGCCCAGACAGAGCATCGCCGAGGCAAATACGAGACCTAAACTGCGTGTGAAAATAGACATTCGCGCGACCACCAAGTGCTTCCGCGACTATACGCTCCCTGACCAATGGAATGCCAGAGTGGCGCTGTTGGCGGTTGCATCAGTTCCCGCAGCCGCATCGAGAGATCGCCAGGCGGCAGGTGATCACCGCTGGAAGCCGGTATCCATCGGGTCATCCCGACGTTGAACCGGGGGTGAACTCAAAATTCAAAGCGGTCGACGGACGTCCGCTTTGGTCCGCATTCCGGACTCAAGTTGGACATTGCGCCACTTCCGAAAAGTGCCAACACCCGGACTTTTAGCTTTATTGAGCGTCGACAGATCTGTCCGTCGGATGGGTTTAAGTGCCCCGACCGCGAAACCTTCGGCCTAACTATCGGTGTCCCGCAGCAAACAGCCTGACACTTTCTTCCAAGCCCTTCAGATGGTGGCTACCTTCATCCCGAAAACGAATGTTTGATCCTGCGACAAGGTCGCGAACGGTGCCTGATACGAGAACCTGCCCTGGCTGTGCCATTGCCGCAATGCGCGATGCGATGTGGACTGCAATACCGCTCAGGTCATTGTCTGTCATTTCGACTTCGCCCGTGTGAAGTCCAGCCCTCACCTGCAAGCCAAGGTCCTCGACCGGCCTCGCTTATGGCCAGCGAACACCTGATTGATCGCGCTGGACCGTCGAAGGCGATGAGAAACCCGTCTCCGGTCGTTCTCACTTCACGACCACGATGGCGCAGAATCTCTCGCCGTACGATCTCATTGTGTCGATCGAGCAAGTCACGCCAAGCCCGATCCCCAATTGCCTCCGCTCGTCTTTGTCGAGCCTACGATGTCCGATGCAACAGAACGGTAGCAAGCCACGGTCAGGCTCTGGTGTATGCCGCGATCCCGTCAAGAACTCCTCGACCTCGTCCATCACCGCATTCCGTGTTGCCGACCCACAAGTAGGTGATCATTTCCAGGCAACTCGACATACTTCGCGTTTGGGATTTGATGAGCCAGAGTACCGCCCCGCTTCAACGTTGACGCTAGCATCTCCTTCTCGATGGACAATAAGCGTGGGTACTCGGATTGACGGAAGGATTGGGCGAACGTCGATTTCGCTGTTCATGCGGATGAGTGCAGTGGCCGACGACGGGCTCGCACTGAGGCGCTCGAAAGCGTGCGTGGCGTCGCTTGTACGCGTCGTCATGAGAGCAGGTTAAGGGGCGAACAGAGCAAGAGCTTTCACCCGTTCCCCAGTTTTCTCTCAAACGTTCAAGGGACTGCCTCAGGAGTTGGTCTGGGACTGCACAACCCAGGAGCGAAGTGGCCATAGGCACCATACAACACCATCGACCGGGTGCGGTCCGGATAGGTGGCTGCGAACAGCATTGACATCGCGCCGCCCTCCGAGGCGCCGAAAAGAGCCGCCTGGCGCGAGCCAGCTGCATCCATCACTGCGCGCATCGTCCATTCGCTCTTCAGAGCGTTGGCACTCCACCTGTTCGGTCGGACAGCCCGGTACCCCGCTTGTCAAACAAGATGAGGCGCGAGAAGGCAGCAAGGCGGGTCCAGACCTGCGCCCGGGCTGGATCCTCCCACGCCAGATCGAGGTTGGAAATAAAGCCAGGAACAAACACGGAGATCGAACGGTCCGTCCCCCACGACCTGATAAGCGATGCGAACGTGACCGCTCTTGGCGTATCGAGTGTCCGAGCCAGCATCGGGACCTCCGCGCGAGGCGTTAAGCCTTCGAGGCTTACTACTTTCCGACGCGGTTGCCACACTGCGCTGGGCCTAAATCCCCGGCCCCAGAGATCATTGGCTCACAACTCGCCAGACGCGATCAGGCTCACATGTCCGAGTTGGTCATTCGCGTCGATTTTGGCATGTCGCGTCATGTCCGTTTGGGGCAATCTCGAGGTTTATGAGTTCGCGGTCCAACCTCATCCCTGTTCGCGGCCTGCCCATGGCTTGACAGTCCGATCCGCCGGGATCGGACTGCAGCATCGGACGCGTCGTTACGCTGCCTTGGTGGTGAGCTTGACTTCCGTCGGCAGGCCCTCCTCGATCGGCAGCGACGGATCGCGCGACCATTCGTTCCAGGAACCGAAATACATCCGGACATCCTTCACGCCGGCGTTCTTCAGGCGCGAGGAACGTGTTCGAGGCGCGCGCCCCCTTGAAGCAGTAGAGATAGACCGGCGTATTCTGCTGTGATGCCGACGGTGGCGCATTCCGCCAGGATTTCGTTCTTCGACTTGAAGCGCGGCCCCTCCGCGGTCGGCTTCATCATGCGGTACCATTCGAGCCACACGGCGCCGGGGATGCGTCCCTTGCGCGGGCAGAAATCCTTCCCGTACGGGCGAAGAGCTTTCGCCGATCCACTCGTCGATGTCGCGCACGTCGAGCAGCGCAATGCCGGGCTTGCCGACGGCGGCGAGCATGGTCTTGGCGTCGATCAGGATGTCGCCGGCTTCCGGCACGACCGTGAACGACGCCTTCACCGGCGACGGCACGTCCTTGGTCACCGGCAGGCCGGCAGCCGCCCAGGCGTCGTAGCCGCCATGCAGCACCTTGATCTTGGGATAGCCGAGCATGGTGAGGAGGTAATAGCCGCGGCAGGACTGGCCGAAGCCGGAATTCATCGACTGTTCGTAGATGACGGCGGTTTCCTTGCCGGACAATCCGGCGGCGCCAGAACGCATCGGCGAATTTCGTCTTCAGTTCGTGCATGCCTTCCGGCGTCGAGGTCGCGAGATACGTGAAGATTTCGTGGACATTGACGGCGCCGGCGAGATGCCCCGCGCCGTAGGCTTCGGGATTGCGGGTGTCGATGACGACACACGGCTCTTTCGTGAGGAATTCCGCGAGTTCGCCGGCAGTAATCAGAACGTCCGTCATGGCAGGCCTCTCCTGTTTTATGGTTGCTGGTTGGGGTCGGATCGGAAATCCCTCTAGTGCTCGTCGCCGGCCAGCATCTTGCGAAGCTGCTTGGTGGCGGGCGTGACGATGGCGACGAAATAGGCTTCGCGGAGCCTGCGCTGGGCGCGGTGGCTCTTCAGGTAACCGCGCGCGCCGCAATGGAGCATCGCCGCATGCGCGGCCGCGACGCTGGCGTCGCCGAGCCGCAGGCGAAGCGCGACGACGCGACGCCAATAGCTGTCGTCGGAATTATAGGGATCGCACGCCAGCGCCATCGCCTCCTTCTCGAACTCGGCATGGAGCTCGCGGAACTGCGTCGGCTGCTGCGGCAGATAGCGGTTGACGTGGCCGAGTGGCGGCCCGACCTCATCCATGATGCCGATGCAATCCTGATCAGGCCAAGCCCCATGCCGGCCTGCAGCAGGATGAAGACCGGCTGCGGATTTTCTTCACGAACTGCCCGGCCTGTTCGGCCAGGATCAATTCATCCGGCACAAACACGTCGCGGAACTGCACGCCATAGGTGCCGGTGCCGTCCATGGCCAGGAACGGCTTGCACGGCTGCAGGAGATCGCCGGGATCGGAGCAATCGGCAGGAACATGACGATGTCCGACCGCTGCAGTGCCGCCATACCCGCCCTTTGCGGTGCCGCCGCCCTCGTCCTCGCGCTCGAAGATGGTGCCGAAATAGTGGTCGGGCCGAGATTGGAGACCCAGGGCAGCGCCCCCTTGACGATGTAGCCGCCCTCGACCTTGCGGCCCTTCAGTTTCAGCCGCTCAATGCCGAAGAAACTCTTCATCGGATTGGAAAGGCCGGTGCCACCGAGCACACGTCCACTCAAGCTGTCGCCGAAGCGCCTTGCAAGCGTCAGGTTGGTCGAATTCGCGGCGTACCAGACCAGCGTGTTCTGGCACCAGGCCATGAAAGCCGTGGCGCCGCAGACCTCCCCGATCACGGCCATCGACTGGATGGCGCAGCGCAGATCCGCAGGTCCCTCCTGCGGGACATGGCGCTGCTCCACGCGCCGACTTTGCCAAGACTACGCAGCAACTCACCCGGATAAACCGAGCCTGCATCGATTGCACCTGCAAGCGGTGCAAGCTCCTGACGCGCGATCCTGGCAACTTCGTCAGCAATCGTAGGTGCGGGCCGATCTGCAGCTTCGAGCCGCGATAAAGCTAGTGAACCCATGATCGTCTCCCGCACCCTGTTGCGCTGCGTCGCGTTCCGTTAGATGCTGACTTCGAGATTGACCGGGCCGGGTAAAAGTGTTGGCGACCGGCGACCATTTCTTGACGTGGGTCACCAGCGCGTCGATCTCGCTCTTCGGAACGCCCTCGCATTCCATGTCGACCTTGACGCGCACATCCGGTGAAGCCGACCGGCTTCTCGCTGACGTCGCCGGTGCCCCACACTGCCGTGATGTTGAGGTCGCCCTCGAGCTCGAGCTCGAGCTTATTGACGATCCAGCCGCGGTGAACGGCGTTGGCGTGCAGGCCGACGGCAAGGCACGAGCCGAGCGCGGCCAATGATGCCTCCGACGGATTGGGCGCGGTGTCGTCGCCCAACAAGGCCCGGCGGCTCGTCGACGATGTAGGGCGCGAGGTTGCGGATGTAGTTGGCGTGGCGGAACTTGCCCTCCGCCACCGTCTTGCACTTCAAGGTCTTGATGACCTTCGGATTGGCCTTGCCGTTGGCGATGAGCTGTTCCAGCCCACCTTTGTCGATCGGGGCCAGGCAGCCGGTGAGCACCGTTTTTTGAGCGACCGCAGTCATCTTTTCTCTCCCTAGGGGTAGGATACCGAACGTTCTGTTTCCTGCATGAAGCGTGCCAGATCAGCGCCAAAACCAAAGCCAAACTCTCTCGCCGCTTAGCGATAGCTGCCCGGAAATTGATCAGCGCCGCGCTGCACAGGCGCGCAGCAGTTGCCGCGTGCGGTGCGATTATTTTCAGCGCAAAGATGCGACTTGATGATTGCGCCGCGGTTCGATTAACTAGCGCGCATGGGCAAATCGGTTTCGAAGAAGAAGCTGTCGCGGCACGCGCTGCAGGCGACGAGAATCGGCGCGCGGTCGCCTGCTCAGCGCCGCGACGCATCTATTCTGCAAGAACGGCATCAACGCCACCGGGATCGACGCCATCATCAACGAGGCCGGCACGCGCGAAGACCACGCTCTACAAATTGTTCGGATCGAAGACCAACCTCGTCAACGCCGTGCTGGAGAGCGAAGGCAAGGCGTGGCGCGAATGGTTCATCGGCGCGATGGAAGACCGGCGGCGGCGACGCGCAGGCGAAGCTGACGCGGATCTTTCCGGCGCTGAAGCGCTGGTTCGCCGAGGAACGCTTCTACGGCTGCCCCTTCATCAACGCGGTCGCCGAGCACGACAAGGACGCCAAGCAGTTCCGCAACATCGCGCTACGGCACAAGAAGGTGGTGCTGGCGCATATCGAAAAGCTCGCCGCTGAAATGGGCGCGGCCGAGCCGCAGATGCTGGCGCATCAACTTGCGCTGTTGATCGACGGCGCCATCGTCGCCGCCATGGTGTCGCGCGATCCCGCGTAGCGGACACCGCCGGGCCTCGCGGCGGGTAATCTGTTCGGGCCTTCGAAGGTGAAGAAGCCGAAGCGGACTGGCAGCCCCTGCGGAGCTTTGTCGCCGTCTGAGGTGAGCTATAGCGACGCGGGCGCCGTGACGGTCAGGTCGTACGCGAGGACAACTGCGCCGGACACGATCAGGCCAGCGCCCGCGATGCGAGCTGAGCCATGGGCTGCCGCGGCAGGCAGCTTCTCGAGGGCGACATAGATCGCGACCGCCGCGACCCAGGCGAGGTTCGTGACACCCGGACGAAAGCAGCTGGCCATCAGGAACCAGCGACAGCCGACGCAGTAAGCCGCCGAAAACCCATGCGCAGCGCGCGCCATAGCGTTCGGTTGCCAAGTACGTTGAGAGGAATAGCACCGGGCTCTGGCAATATCGAAGACAGGCGCGCTTGATCGGCGTGAGTTGGTAGAGCCCGGCGGCAAGCAGAGATGATCCCGGCAAGCAAACTGCTGGTGCTCGCCATCATGCCGGACAGGAGCCCGGCGTGTTCAAGTCCCCACTGCACCGAGACCGCGACGGGACTAAAGCCTGCCCAGATCACGAGATAGCCGGCGAGAAACAGCCAGCTTGAGATGACGGGACTGTCATGGCCGATCGCCTGCCTGCGCTTGATCGTCGCGAACAGCAGGATCGTGGGCGCGGCGCTGGGCACCATCATCGCGATCATCATCACCCACCACATCGCGAACATCAGCAATGCCTGGGCCGGCGACCACGGCTCGGGGTCCATCGGCCACGTCGGCCATGCACTCATGTCGATGCCAGCGCCGGCAAGCAGATAGCCCCAGAAGAGCACGCAACCACCGTGGCTAACTCCGATGGCCACGATCGACGATCGTGCTGCGGGTCTGCCTTCCAGCGCTGTGGTCCTCATCATGAACCCACCCGCTACTGGGCGCGCGAGATTAGGACGCAGCGCTAGGCCGCCGACGCCCTCCGGCGTCTGGACGACATTGGCGAGCGAACCATGGATTCGCCACTTGGTGTCGAACTTGATGGCGCCGGTCGAGGCGGATGTTGGCCGAGGCAACCTCGGCCGCCCTGTCAACTCGAGCCTCCGGGCATCACCACCTGAATACGGTGAGGCTCTCCGGTTACCGGATTCTTGATCAGACTCGACCTCGGTCTCAGCACACCCTTGGCCACCGGCATACGCCGCCACGCGCCCATCCTTGTCGAACGAGAACGTAATGGGCACAAACGGGGGATCGTGAATCTTGGTGACGATCAGGCTGAATATGCTGGAACAGCGTGCCTTCAGCCGAGAACTTGCCCGACATGATGTTGAGGAGCGCTTCGCGCTGCTCCGCCGTCGCGCGTTCGTCAATGATCGGCTGCGACTGGCCATTGCCCTCGTGCAGCGCGCCGGGAAAATCGACGGTTTCGCAGAAAACAAACCATCGAGTTTGGTCTTCTCAGTGTCCCTTAGTGATCCGCATGCCGACCATGCCCTTGCAAAAACCCTGGGTCGGCAGGGCATTGAAATCGCACGGACAGCCGAACAGCGCAGGTGCAGTTCTTGATCCATTCGCCTTCGAGACGCCAATCGGATGCAGCCATGGCAAACCTCCGCGTTGCGTTGTCGATTGACTGCAGCCCCTGGCACTGCTTGCCGGCGTCAAATGCGCGATCGATGCGGACGGGTCGCGGTCAAGCGCATCGACGCCACTGCGATCGGCGTAGTGCGACGTGCTGTCCCAGCGAAGCAAGCCTACTCCGTTTGTGTGCGGAGGACAGGAGAGCCGACGGGCACAACCTCGTGACAATATGCGGCCACCGATCTGGCAACCTAACCGCGTTCGAGCAGGCTCGCCTCCAGCCGCTCAAGTTCCGTCGCCAGATCGCCCTCGACATCACCGACCCGCATCTCGATCACGCGGTAGTCACGCGCCTCCAGCCATGCCTGCCGGCCGGCGCGGTCGGCGACGATCGCCTCCGACTCGTTCGCGATTGACCAGTTCGATCGCGAGCCGGTGCACGAACGAGACGAAATCCGGGATGTGGCGGCCGACCGGGGTCTGGCGCTTGAACTGTCCGGCAAAGCGGCGGTCGCGTGGTCAGCGCCTGCCACAGGATCCGTTCGGCATCGGTCGGGTTTCGCCGCAGCAGCCGGGCGAGCCCGCGCACGGTGCCGCTGTCGCCGACGGCAGCGCCGGCCCCTGCCCGTGCTCGGCCAGCAGCGCGCGCAGCCTGTGTCGCCTGTTCGCCATCGAGCACGCCGCCCTTGGCCGGGCCCTTGCGGCCTTCGGCGATCGCCATCACCACCCCGTGCAGCGTGTGCATGTCCTGCTTGGTCGGGTCCATCCGGGTGAAGATGTTGCGCAGGTTGACCAGCATGGTCTCGCGCTTCTCCGCGCGGGCGCAGGAATTCGACCTTGTCGAGTTCGCGGACCAGATTGTCGAAGAAGGCCTGCATCTGGTGCTGCGAGGCCGGCTCGGAGCGTTCGGGCATCGCGAACGGCAGCGCACCGCCGGTCGACAGCTTGAACCACTCATAGCCGATCAGCAGCACCGCCTGCGCCAGATTGAGCGAGGCGAAGCCCGGATTGACCGGGAAGGTGATGATCCGGTTGGCGAGCGCGACCTCCTCGTTCTGCAGGCCGTAGCGCTCGCGGCCGAACAGGATGCCGACCCCGCCGCCGCTGCCGACATGGGCCACGATCTCGCGCGCGGCTTCCGCCGGCGCGACCACCGGCTGGCCTGGTCATGGGCGCGGGCGGTGGTGGCGAACAGCAAGCGTCAGGTCGGCGACCGCCTGCTCGACGGTGTCGAACAACTCGGCCTGTTCCAGAATCTGGTCGGCGCCGGCCGCCGCGCGCTGCGCCGCGATGTTCGGCCAGCCGTCGCGCGGATTGACGATCCGCAAACGCGACAGCGCAAAATTGCCCATCGCGCGCGCGGCCATGCCGATATTCTCGCCGAGCTGCGGCTCGACGAGGATCGACAACAGGTCCGGCTAAGTCCCAACCAGACTTGGTTTTATCGGTGCCCGAACCGGACATTCTGCAACTTCACTTTCTGATTCAACTTCTGGAGTTGATTCGACCTCTGAAGATTTTGAACAGGCCGCGCGAAGCGCGCGGCTGATTCAAGATCGCGGCATCGCCCGGCTCGGATGGCGGGTGGAATTCGCAAGCCTGCTGCGCGGCTTAGTAACCTCTCCGAACGCTCGCTCAAAGTCTCAAAGAGGGTCGATCCCGTCCCGCCGCTTGCGCGCGTTCGACTTTCGGATAGGCTAACAATCACAAACAAAGCGAAGCTGCAAACGAGCCCGAAAGCCGGTTCAACGGCGAGGGAATCTGAGAGGGAGGCGTCCATGCGCGGCAGGTGGTCGTTGGCGATTTTGGGCGTGGTCCTGATCCTGGCGGGCGGCCTGCTCGCCCATTTCACCCAGACCTCAGGCGGCATCCGGATCCAGGATGTCCGCTTCACGGGCGCCAAGGGCAACACCATGAGCGCCCTGCTCTACATCCCGCCGCAATGCCACGCCGCAGATCCCCGCCCCCGGCATCCTCGCGGTCCACGGCTACATCAATTCGCGCGAGACCCAGGACGGCTTTGCCATCGAATTCGCCCGCCGCGGCTATGTGGTGCTCGCCCTCGACCAGACCGGCCATGGCTACAGCGACCCGCCCGCCTTCGCAGGCGGGTTCGGCGGGCCCGATGGGCTGGCCTATCTGCGCAGCCTCGAATTCGTCGACAAGAACAATATCGGCCTCGAGGGCCACTCGATGGGCGGCTGGACCGTGCTGGCGGCCGCGACCGCCAGCCCCAACGACTACAAGTCGATGGTGCTGGAGGGCTCCTCGACCGGCAAGCCGTTCGCCGCCGACGGCACCCCAAGCTGGCCGCGCAACGTGGCGCTGGTGTTCGCCCAATACGAAGAGTTCTCGACCCTGATGTGGGGCGTCGATCTCGCCCGCGACGTCACCCAGAGCCCGAAACTGTGGGCCTTGTTCGGCACGCAAGGCCCGGTCGGAACCCGGCAAGGTCTATGGCGACATCGCGCAGGGCACGGCGCGCGTGCTCTACACCCCGCCATCACCCATCCGGCCGAGCACATTTCGCACGAGGCGATCGGCTACAGCCTCGACTGGTTCGCCAAAACCCTGCAGGGCGGCACGCCCCGCCCGGTCGACGACCAGATCTGGTTCCGCAAGGAGATCGGCACGCTGATCGCGCTGATCGGCTTTGTGGCGCTGCTGATCGGGCGCGTTCGATGCGCTGCTGGAAGCGCCGATGTACTCCCGCCTGCGGCTGCCCGAAATCGCCGACGGCACCATGCCGGAGCACACAGCGCGGCCAGCGGCCGGCGCTGGACCACGGCCTTCATCCTGTCCGCCTTCATCCCGGCGCTGACCTATTATCCGGCGTTTGCACTGGGCGGCACCTTCGTAACAGCCCTCCGCTTTCCTGCCGCAGGGCATTACCAACCAGATCCTGGTCTGGGCGGTCATCAACGGCCTGATCACGCTCGCTTTGATGCGGTTCGCCCCCAAGCGCGCCAGCCGGAGCGGCATCGTCCTGCAGTCGGTCGTGATCGCCGTCGCGTCACGTCGCGATCGGCTATGCCGCGCTATGGCTTGCCGACCTCGCCTTCAAGATCGACTTCCGGTTCTGGATCGTCGCGCTGAAGCTGATGAGCGCGAAGCAGTTCCTGATCTTCCTGATCTATCTCGTGCCGTTCACGGCGTTTTTCGTGATCGCGCTGCATGTCCTGCACCGCAATTTCTCGACCATGGCCGCGGCCGCGGCGCGCTTTATCTGACCAATATCCTTGGCGCTGACGCTGGGCTTCATCGTGCTGCGTCGGCGGGCAATACGCCATCCTCTGGCTCACCGGAAAGCTGTTCAACCCGCTGCCCGACCCCGGCTTCGTGCCGCTGTCGACCATCGTCGCCATCCAGTTCGTGCCGCTGCTGGCGATCTGCGCCGTGATCGCGACCTTCACCTGGCGGCGGACCGGCTCCAGCCTGCCCGGCGCCCTGATCTGCGGCCTGTTCGTGACCTGGTACGTGGTGGCGGGGACGGCGACCCAGGCGGCGTTCTGACCTTAAGGCGTTCTTACCTAAAAGATGGGCTGAAACTGCATAACGGCTTGGCTTCCGCCGGCCGGCCTTGCAGTGCTATAGGCCGCGTATAATCACCCACCCGCCCAAACGCGCGGTTTTCCGAAAAAGGCCCCTCCGTCATGGCAAAAATCAAGGTGACCAACCCCGTCGTCGAACTCGATGGCGACGAGATGACCCGGATCATCTGGCAGTACATCAAGGACAAGCTGATCACACCCGTTCCTCGATGTCGAGCTGATGTATTTCGACCTCGGGATGGAGTACCGCGACAAGACCAACGACCAGGTCACGGTCGACGCCGCCAACGCCATCAAGAAGGTCGGCGTCGGCGTCAAATGCGCCACCATCACCCCGGACGAGGCCCGGGTGAAGGAATTCGGCCTGAAGGAAATGTGGAAGTCGCCGAACGGCACCATCCGCAACATCCTCGGCGGCGTGATCTTCCGCGAGCCGATCATCTGCAAGAACGTGCCGCGCCTGGTGCCCGGCTGGACCAAGCCGATCATCATCGGCCGCCACGCCTATGGCGACCAGTATCGCGCCACCGACATCAAGTTCCCCGGCAAGGGCACGCTGTCGATGAAATTCGTCGGCGAGGACGGCACCGTGATCGAGCGCGAAGTGTTCAAGTCGCCCGGCGCCGGCGTCGCGCATGAGCATGTACAACCTCGACGATTCGATCGCGCGATTTCGCCCGGGCATCGCTGACCTACGGCCTGAGCCGCGGCTACCCGGTCTATCTCTCGACCAAGAACACCATCATGAAAGTCTATGACGGTCGCTTCAAGGACATCTTCGAGGAGGTCTACGAGAAGGACTTCAAGAAGGATTTCGAGGCCAAGCGCCTGACCTACGAACATCGCCTGATCGACGACATGGTGGCCTCGGCGCCTGAAATGGTCCGGCGGCTATGTCTGGGCCTGCAAGAACTACGACGGCGACGTGCAGTCCGACACCGTGGCGCAGGGCTACGGCTCGCTCGGCCTGATGACCTCGGTGCTGCTGACGCCCGACGGCCAGATGGTGGAAGCCGAAGCCGCCCACGGCACGGTGACGCGGCACTACCGCGAGCACCAGAAGGGCAAGGAAACCTCGACCAACTCGATCGCCTCGATCTTCGCCTGGACGCGAGGTCTCGCCCATCGCGCCAAGCTCGACAACAACGAGAAGCTGGCGAAGTTCGCCAAGACGCTGGAGAAGGTCTGCGTCGACACCGTCGAGGCCGGCTACATGACCAAGGACCTCGCGCTCCTGGTCGGCGCCGACCAGCGCTGGCTGTCCACCACCGGCTTCCTCGACAAGGTCGCGGACAACCTCGACCAAGGCGATGGCGGCGTAAGCCGCCTTCCGATCTCCTCCACATCAGTGCTGGCAGGCGTGCGCAGAGCGACAAGACAATCCGTGTCTCAGCTTGAGGCACGATGATTGCCTGGAGCCTGTCGTCGGCTGTGCGTTCGCGCGGCCCGCTGGCTCGCAACAATAGATAACCAATAACAACGGAGCTCTACCGTGCTGTTCTCCAAGAGCATCGCGCTCACTGCCTTTTGCTGGCCGGCGTCGCTCGTCAACGCGACCGCCCAGACAGCACTTCCCGAGGCCATCGCAGCTCCGGGTGAAACCGCAATACTCACGCTGCATGCCGAAGGCGCGCAGGTCTACGAATGCAAGACCAGCGCCGACGGCGCACTCGCCTGGGCGTTTCGCGAGCCGATCGCGACGCTTCTTTCGGACGGCAAGACGGTCGGCCGGCATTATGCCGGACCGACCTGGGAGTACACCGACGGCAGCGCGGTGGTCGGCCAGGTTCTCGGCACGGCCCCAGGGCAGGTCGCAATGGACATTCCCTGGCTGAAGCTCGGAGTGACTTCCGGCGCGGCAGCGGTGTTCTCGGTCCGGCGACGACAGTGCAACGGATCAACACGATGGGTGGAAAGCTTAATGGCGCCTGCTACAAGCCAGGCACCTACGAGAGCGTCCCCTACTCGGCCGATTACGTGTTCCTGCGCAAGGGCTGATACGACGCTGCCATCCGGCGGTTTCGGACAACCCTCGTCAAGGCGATTGGCATAATTGGCTGATAATGGTGTTGGTCTTTCGGGGCCAACACCATGGATTTTATGATGCCGATTGTCCGGAATGCCGCACTCGCTCTGCTTTTGTCATCGGCGTCAGTTTTGAGCGCCTCCGCCCAGACACCGCTTCCCGACGCCATCGCCGCGCCCGGCGAGACCGATCGTGCTGCACGCTGCACGCCGAAGGGCGCACAGATTTACGAATGCAAGGCCGGCGCTGACGGCAAGCTGGCCTGGGCATTCCGCGAGCCGAACGCGGCCTTGCTGCTCGACGGCAAGACCGTCGGCCGGCACTATGCGGGGCCGAACTGGGAGCACATCGACTCCAGCGCGGTCGTCGGCAAGGCGGCTCGGCAACGCGCCCGGCGCGACAGCGAACGATATTCCCTGGCTGAAGCTGACGGTGACGTCCGGGCGCGGCAACCGGCATCCTCTCCGGCGTCACGACGGTGCAGCGGATCAACACGGCGGGCGGGCAAGCTCGAGGGCTGAGTGCGACAAGGCGGGCAATCTATCGCAACGCGCCCTACTCCGCGGATTACGTTTTCCTGCGCAAGAGCTGAACGCTTTCTCCGTCGCGGCCGGGATGCCTGGCGCGAAGACACGCTTCGAAGCGGCTCTTGGACTAGTCTAGTCCCGTTCGGCTTGCGCGATTTCGGCAGGCGCGAGATCGCCCTTCAGCAGCTCCGCGCGGTATCGGCAAGCCGCGCCTTCGGCGGTGTCCTGTCACATGGGCTGCAGAGATCGGGCAGCGCGCTCGATCAGCGCGTGAAAATCCTGCGCGTCGAGCGCCAGCAGTTTGGTCTTGCGCGTCGCCGTCACCGTGCCGCTGCGCTTGGTACGGTGCAGCAGCGCGATTTCGCCGAAGAACGTGCCGTTCGAAAGCCGGACCCGCTGGCTCGGCAGTTCGATCTCGACCTCGCCCGCGGTGATGAAATACATCGATGAGGCGCGGATCGCCGCGCCGCACCAGCACTTCGCCCGCCTCGATGGTCTGCGCCCGCAACAGCCGCATGATGTCGGCGATCTCGGAGGCGCTGAGATGCGAGAACAGCGGCACCCGCGCCAGCATGCCCCAGGTGACGACGAAATCGCGCCGCCGCACTTCGTCGGCAAACGCGGTCGAGATGATCGCCACCGGCAACGCGATCATCGTCAAAGCCGACGACGATGGCAAACACCGACACGATCTTGCCGAGCGGCGTCACCGGCACCGACGTCGCCATAGCCGACCGTGCCGAGCGTCACGATCGCCCACCACATCGCCTGCGGAATGGTGCCGAACTTGTCGGGCTGAACGTTGTGCTCGATGGCGTAGAGCAGCGAGGCGAACAGCAGCACCGCGCCGGTCAGGATCACGACGCAGCCGAACAGCGTGCGCCGCTCGGCATGGAGCGCCGCCAGCAGCGAACGCAGCGCCGGCGAATAGCGCACCAGTTTGAGAAACGGCAGCATGCCGAACAGCACCAGCGCGTGAGCGGTCGCCCGCGATCAGCGCGATCGCCGACGGCAGGAAGGCCATCGAGGTCGATGATGCCGAGGCTGCGAGAAGGCATATTCGAGCCGCGCCCTGCGCCGGCGACAATCGCACGAAGCGAGTGGCCGGCCACGCTCCACAGCCGCGCCAGCATATTCCAGCGCGAACGCCACGACCGCGCTGACTTCAATGATGGTGAACAGCCAGCCGAACCTGGCGTCGAATTCCGGCACCGACGCCAGGATCATCGCCAGCACGTCGAGGACGATGATGGCGACGATCAGCTGGGCGAAGCGCGAGCCGACCGAATGCGGCAGATGATCGTGTTCGAGCAGTTCGTAGAGCCGGTCCCGCAAATCCGGGTCGCTGATCGCGCGCTTGCCCGGAACGATGGCCACGATCTGTCTCTCCACGATAACGATGCGTGTCGGGTGATCTCCCTCGCCCCGCTCTTGGGGAGAGGGCGTAGTCGACACTATGGCCGCCGTCACTTAATAACAAAGAACGCCGATGCGAAGCATCGGCTATGGTGAGGGCTGCCTCCGCAAATCGAGAGAAGAGTGCGCCGAGAGTCCCCACCCGGATTGCTACGCAATCCGACCTCTCCCGCAAGCGGGGCGAGGTGACCTCAACTCAACTAAATCGGTCGCGCAGGCGTCGGCGATGGTATTTCAATGGCCGACAGCGCAAGACGCCTTGGGCGGTCGTACGTCTCAATCGAGGGCGCGAAACGGCATCGCGACCGGCTAGCCTGCCACTTGTGCTCATCCACCTCAGCGGAGCGAGACCGTCGCCGTCCCGCTCATTCCAAGCACACGGGCGGCCCCGGTGGATAAGTCGATGCACCGTCCCTTCACGAACGGACCACGATCATTTATGCGGACGGTGACGCTTCGCCCGGTCGAATGTGAGGTGACCGTGACGTGAGAGCCGAATGGTCTGGCGCGATGCGCTGCGGTCATCGCGTTTGGCTTCATCCGCTCGCCCGATGCGGTTTGGCCGCCACCGTAGCCATAGTGAGAAGCAACACAGGTTTCGGCGAATGCCGGCGCAGACAAACAGGTGAGCGCCAAGTGCGGCGCATATCGGGCGGATCATCGTCACCCTTCCAAAACTGAGGCTCAATCTTTCAAAACTGAGGCTTAATTTGCCAACTTTTCCCAGGCTTCTAAGTTCCAGTAAGAGCGTCAGAATGACGAAAGCGGTACGGCATCGCGCAACAGCATGGTCTGAGCGCAGGAGAACGGCCGTATCAGCCGGCGCTGGACCATGGTTCGATCGATTGGGAGGTGGTGTCCCTGCCTAAGGCTCGACAGGTCGCGGCACCTTCAAGTTCTTCCTTGAGGAAACCGCAAATCAGGAGGGCCCAGATGGTCGCGCTGAATGTGCGCAGACGAAGACGAGCTTCATCCATCAGCTCTGGATGCGCTACGAGATCAGATGAGACGCCCGGACAATCGGTGCCCTACCTCTTGGCTCCCAGGATACGTCGTCCATACGGCGCTGGCTAAAGTCTGGGATGCTTTCCGAGCGCATGCCTTTTCGACTTCCGCCACGATCGACGACATACTGATCTTCGGCTGTGTTTGACCACTCGCCGCGGCAACGTAATTAAGTCCCGTCCAGAAACCGTGAGTCCAGACAGTCCCCTCCAAGTGATGCTCTTCCGTAGACCGCCAGTGAGCGCAACTCATGCTCCCTATTCCGATCATGTCGACTGAAACCTTGGCGTCCTCCGCCGAGACCAGGCAGACCGAAGCGCCAAAGACGATCGACGCAAATAGAGATCGCTTCATCATCCACCAGGTCATCCTGGCACCTCTCGCCTGAACGCCAAAAGTCGGCTGTCGTGTAAGTCCAGCGATCGGGTTGTCTACGGGAATGCCGCTACCAGATGATGCCCGCAAGGTCCGCGGCACCATCGAGCGTTCGATCAGCGTGGATTTTCAATAGCATCACCACGAATTAGGCCGCAGCGTGACGAGTGAAAGTTGCGTCAGCCCATTCTGTTCCCACTTTCAGACACGATGTGGAGCTTCGAAGGCACATGCCAGCGAGCGCGCCGCCGTCAGGCCGTCTGCTTGGGGAACGATGAACAGTCTGGAAGGTTATGTCCACGTGCCAGGTTTTCCTGGCACCTCCGTGTGAATGGACCGGCGCTTTAGCGCCGGGGCTCCCCTGCGTTGCGTGATGAGGGAAGCATGAGCGCCATGGAGCGGACGACACATCGCCGGTCGCGGGGTTCGAATGCCTTGGCGTTCGACGAACCGCGAGGGATCCGCGGCCCGCACCCGACACGTCGGCGCCGTCAACAGATCCTCCCTTCAGATGATCCCATTCCATTGTTTCTATCCGAACTCCGGCGTGAGCCTGACCCGCAGCTTGCGCCTTTGGTGGCAAGCCAGCGAACCAGCATCCTGACGCGGGTTGTGGCTGGTGGACTGGCGGTTTTGACGTGCGCGATCCTGGTCGCGGTACTTAATTCCGATGTCACGCGCGCCCTTGTATCCAACTCCGATGTCACGCGCTTCCTTATCGACAAAGCAAGAGCCCCCTGGGCGGCGCGTCCAAGAATCAATTAGCGGATCAATCAGCGGATCAGTCAGCGACTCAGGCCGCCTCGAAAGAGCCGGCTGTGCGCCAAGTACTGCTGGAAGATCCGGCTCGCGCATCAGACACTAGTGCCGCAGAGTCAGGTCCCGGCCGCACGTGCAGGGGAATGAAGCCGCTGCGCCGTCGAAAACGCTCGATGCCGAAACATTGGCAGCGCTGATGACACGCGCCAGGAGCATGCTGACGCTCGGCGACATCGCCGCGGCGCGATTGCTGCTCGAACGCGCCGCCAATGCGCAGGACGCAACTGCGGCTTTCCTGCTGGCACAGACCTATGATCCGGCTGTGCTCGGCGTGCGCGATACGCGAAGCATCACACCCGACCCTGTGATGGCGCGCGACTGGTACCGCAAGGCCGCCAGCTTTGGCTCGGCGGCCGCGCAACAGCGTCTCACTCAATTTCAGAACTAATCTCCACACATTTGGAGGATGCCGTGCGTCAGTACCTTAGAATGTTTGCCGCGATGATCTTGATGGCTTCCGGTGTTGCGGCCCATGCTGAACCGACCGAGTATGACCCGGCCAAGGTCAGCGACAGCCTGAAGGCGATCTTCCAATTCGGCTCGGTCTCGACCACGAAGGCGCTGAACGCCAACACGGTCACGCTGCTTACCGGCACGATCGGCGGCACCTATGTGCAGTTCGGTGCCGACCTCGCTTCCGTGCTCGACGACGACGGTAAGTCTGCGCGTCCTGCCGATCATCGGTCGAGGTTCGGTGCAGAGCGTCGCCGACATCCTTTTCCTGAAGGGCGTCGATCTCGGCATCGTGCGCGCCGACACGCTCGACTACCTCGAGAAGAAGGGCTTCGCCAACGACATCAAGAAGCAGTTCACCTATGTGACCAAGCTCTACAATGAGGAGATGCAGGTCGTCGCACCAAAGACCATCAAGAGTCTGAACGATCTCGAAGGTAAGACGGTGAGCGTCGACCTGCCCAATGGCGGCACGTTTGTGACTGCGCTGACAGTTTTCGAGCGGCTCGGGATCAAGGCGAACTTCGTCTATATCGAGCAGCGGATCGCAATGGAAAAATTGAAGAAGGGCGACCTCGACGCCGTCATCGTGGTTGGCGGTAAGCCGTACGTGTCTGTCACCACCTTCAACAATGACGGCCGCTTTCATCTCGCTGCGGTGGACTATTCGAAGCCCCTGCAGAGCGATTATCTGCCGGCGACGCTGACGTCGAAGGACTATCCGAACCTGATTCCCGACGGGGAGACGGTGGACACGATCGCAGTGCCGTCGGTGCTTGCAGCGTACAATTGGGCACCCAACACTGAACGCAGTCGCAAGCTTGCTCTGTTCGTTGATGCCTTCTTCACGAAATTCGCCGCTTTGCAGAACCCGCCCTTTCATCCCAAGTGGAAGGAGGTCTCCCTGGCGGCACCGCTCGCCGGCTGGAATCGCCTGCCGCTCGCGCAGCAATGGCTCGACAAACACGGCGTCGAACCGGTAAAGCGACGCTTTGAGGCATTCCTGCAAGAGAACCCGGCCGCCGCTAACATCCAGTCAGAGGCCGACAAGGAAGCACTGTTCAAGCAATTTCATGCTTGGAGGCGGAAGGAACGCACAGGCAAAGGTTGACACGCAGGTAGGATCCAAGAAGGTTCGAGACTCGAGACGAAGCCTCCCGCAACGCAAGTTGCCCCTCGCCGCCACTCCGCCCTGCCGATCGCAGCCTGCAAGGCGGACAATGGTACCTTGGCCGAGCAAGGCGCGGTGACAGAATGCGAGCACCATGGCTACCGCGGCGACCCGGACGCCTGCAACCGAGCAAGCGAGGAAGGCTGGGGGAATTGGTTCTCCGGCCCCACTCCGCCCCCTGGCGCCACTCAAGGCATCTCAACTACCGATCGTCCGTCCAGCGGCTTCTCTGGGAGAAAGCCTGACTTTAGATAACGGAGGCGCTCCGATCGCGAGCTGAATGTTCGTCAGCGGGCGCCATGGCGCAGGACGGCCAAGTCCTTAGGGCGGCGCCCAACTAGCATAATCAAAACGTCCTACGATGCGGCATTGCCCTCTGGGGCGGTGCCCCCACTCACCACGGCATGCGCGAAATCTGCCGCCGGGAAATCGCAACTCGCTACGCGCCTATGAGGCCACGCGCCGGCTTTTCTGCCCGTCTTTGTACGCAGATGGCGGGATACATCGAGAACGCGGAGACGCCCGAGACCGCGTAGACCGCCCCGGCGTCGAGCCGCCGCTATGAGAAACAGGATCTCCGCTCAACCAAAAGCGGCTATGTGTCGATCTCGTTCATGAAGATGAATGGGAACTCGATGGGACGGTTCGCATCTTAACGCACAAGCAACCCTTGCGCGCCGGATTTGCCGAGCGCACACTTGCCACCTCAAGCAGAACTTACGGAGGATGCAGACCATGCCACGGGTCAAGCAAGCTTCGAAGCAGAAACGCACAACCAAAGCCGCCGCCGTGACGGTGCTGGGTGCCACCGGACTGGGTTTTTCGCTACTGGGTAGCGCATCAGCATCCACGATGCCCGCTGCTGATATCGCGCAATCTGACAATACCTCGCCCAATCAGCGCTTCGTTCTTAGCGAAGAGGAAATGGCCGACGTCAGTCTCGCCACGTTCCATCTCTTCGATAAGGAAAACGTTGGCAGCGGCGTGCAGCCTAGCCCGCGGATGCGGTGGCTGCCGTGGCTGCGCGGCCCGTGGCTGCCGTGGCTGCGCGGCCCGTGGCTGCGCGGTCCGTGGCTGCGCGGTCCGTGGCTGCGCGGTCCGTGGCTGCGCGGTCGGCTGCGCGGCCGGCAGCTGTTGCGCATCTTGGGGATATTGCCGCGTGTGCTAAGTCCCACGACCTAACGGCCCGACGCTGAGAAAATTGCATCCAACGGGCTCAATAGCCGATTTTCCCAAGGTCGCCTTCGGGTCGAAAGGCGACCTTCGGGCTGCAGCTGATTTAGGTCTGTTCTAACCCCCAACAGCGGACGTCGGAGGACTGCCGCGGTACGTCCGAAAAGTGCCCAGAAGCAGACATCAAAGCTTGCTGCACCCAGCGTCCAAAACTCGTAGATATCCTCGCGGATTATACGCCTGCGCAAATTGGGATTTGATCTGACGGACGGGATTCGTAGCGAAATTCCGCCAAAGGAAACGAGTCACCTCCCGCACCAAGCGCGTTGCAGCTGACCAGAGAACCAGGTCGACATCTGACCTTTGGCCCTTGACCTCGATGAGTCCGCGCTTTTCCAAAACGAACTCCTCCCTTCAGCTGCTCATGGATATCTTGCGGGGGCCCTGAATCTTGCCAAGCTCTCCGGTCGACTCACGGTGAGAGCCCACGTTCACTGCATCGCCCCACACGTCATAGAAAAATTTGCGGGTACCCACGACGCCGGCCACCACCGGGCCGCTGGCGATCCCGAACCGGATTGGCACGCGGCGTCCGTGCGATGATGAAAGGCAATCGGCACGGCGAGCGGGCCAAAGCGGTGAAGCAGAGGATCGCCGCCAGCACCAGCGAGGTCACCCGCGTTGACGCAAAAGCGACCATCCACAGCTCGCGTGCATCATCAAGGAGCTGGACGACTGCGAACCCGCATGTGAGCCGCCGACCCACGTCGAGATGTTAAGCGCCCGAAGCCTTCGCGCCACTTTCTCAGGATAGCGTTCAGTACCGTAACGGATGTTCGGAAGAGTCGCAAGCTCAATGCCGCCCTCGCACTGGCCGGGATGGTATCCGCCGGTGAACCGAAATCTGGTAAGATCATCCCTCAATCAAAGAGAATGTCCGCTTCGGTCAATCGCGTCGGCATGACGCCCAGCCGGCTACTTCCGTTTATCCGACTAACCGACATGGCAAAGAGCCGGCCGACTGGTCCGGCTTGGGCCACGAGCTGACTTGCACTTCCAACAGCCTAATCGATCATTGTTTGTGATGACCATCACTGATTTCCTGCCAGGAAGACAATAGACCAACTGTTGCCTGTCACCGACTGGCCGCCAAACACACGATCGGATCAACGATCGACTGAGACTGACGAGGAAAAGTGACTATCACCACGGAAAATCAAGCCGTCATCCCCATCCATAAGTGGCAAGGGATTGCGCCTCATCCATAATCAGGGTAACCTCCATCATTTTCAACTTTCTGCTGGTCAGGATGGTCATAAGGCGGTACCGAACCACCAAGGCCCATGAGTACCGCCCACGTCGATTGCTTTCCAACGGAGATAACTGTGCGTCAACCTGATTTGGAATCGCGTTGGGCTTTTTGGCAAAGATAGCTCGTCGAAAACTCCTATCCGCTACTCGGTCTTACCCTAAACGTCGCCATCTTGATGACCCTCACGGTGCTTGCCCTTGTCGGATATCGATGAAAGCTCCCTGACTTCGTACTGGCGTTGGACCAATGTCGCTGATGGGTCATTCGCGTCCGGTTTGGCCGCGTACGGACGACCGCTCTACCTATAAACGGGGTCGTTACCGTGCGTCGGGATGTCTCAAAGGTGCCAACTGCGGACTCACGCACCGCAACAAATAGCTCTGTATTCGATCACCTCGTCGGCTGAGCAGCAGACCGATTCCGAGATGGTGAGCCCGAGCGCCTAGCTCGGTGGCTACCGGACATCGGCAATCCAGTTGCGCTTGCGCCGGCTCAGGCGGGCTTGTTCATTCTCGCCCTCGAAGGTTGCCGGCGCGCGTCGGAGCAGCGCAGGTTCTACGTTCTCGAATGCGTTGACGCTGACGACGGCGTACGAGGCGGCCGTCGATTCGGCTGGTGACCACCGGCACCACGCCACAGCCGGTGCACACGTGAAACTCGGCAGTCTTGGTGCCGAACGCGTATTTTTGATGCGCGTGTGCGATCCTTGACGCTCACCGTGAGCGATCCGGTCGGGCAGGAGGTCCAAACACCGCCATGCTTCGCGCAGAACGAGCAGGTGCAGGCGCGAGCCGGGATTTCTGACGGCTCCGGCCGCCAGTCGAGCGAAAAAGATGTTGCCGCAATGGCAGCGACCGGAGATCAACATGGCACTTCCGCGGTCGTGAGGCTGCACTCTATCACATTGGTTGAACTGAGTATTGGCGGCAACTCCTGCCAACCACTCAGCGGAAATTTACTGGGTCGCCCGTGCGGCGGCGGTGGCCATGTATTTCGAATAGAATTGCAGCAACCCGCTCGCGCCACATTCCGACGAACGCCCCCGATGTCAGCTTATCCACCGATTTCCACGCGTGTTTGACGGCCGGAAGAGTATTCCGCCAGATCGCGCGTTTGCACCATTTTTCGCCTTTCTCCCTGCCTTCGCTGGTGGCACACATGGATTTCCAAGCGATGCGATCAGGTTGGCTGATGTGCTCGGCGGCGCCTTCCCAGCCTTGTTGATGGATCAAGTAAAGATCGCTCAAGGTCGGCTTCTTGTGCGTCACCCACTCGAACAGAATGCCTTCGGTAATGACCTTGTAGGCTGCCGCAACGGCATTGTCGCGGGAATCACGAATCTGCCCG
>ERZ1370068.5066-contig-4104_pt1 | contig 32218 bp, 45 predicted proteins | sample MGYA00561227_ERZ1370068 | MGnify/ENA primary metagenome ERZ1370068 (study PRJEB38410, sample SAMEA6850437) | metagenome | study: Metagenomic assessment of the ecological functions of the soil: analysis of the soil microbiota associated with the...
GATCGCGTCGACCCGGCACCACTGCGCGATCACCGGCGAGAGCGGCACGGGCAAAGAGCTGGTTCGCGCGCTGATCACGCGCGCGGAGGGCGCGGGAGCCAGCCCTTCCGGCCCCGGCCACGGACCTGGTGCTGCACTGGGTGCTGCGCGACTTCGAGCCCGACGAGCGCGACCCCAAGGACGGCTGGCTGCCCAAGGCGCTGGGCGCGCTGGCCGAGGATCGGCGCTGCTGGCCGAGGGCACCGGCAAGGCCGACGAACGCTAGCTATGAGCCGGGTGGCGCATCTGCGCCGCCTCCGCCCGCTCCCAAAGGGCCCCCGGTCGAAGAGTCGAAAGCGTAGAAGATGGGTTTCAACTTGCGGAATCGTCGGCCTGCCCAATGTCGGCAAGTCGACCCTGTTCAACGCGCTGACCGCGACCGCAGGCGGCGCAGGCGGCGAACTATCCGTTCTGCACCATCGAGCCCAATGTCGGCGACGTGGCGGTGCCCGATCCGCGGCTCGACACGCTGGCGGCGATCGCCAAGTCGGCCGAAGATCATCCCGACCCAGCTCGACGTTCGTCGACATCGCCGGGCTGGTGCGCGGCGCCTCGCAAGGGCGAAGGCCTGGGCAACCAGTTCCTCGCCAACATCCGCGAGGTCGACGCCATCGCCCATGTGCTGCGCTGCTTCGAGGATGACGACGTCACCCATGTCGAGGGCACGGATCGATCCGGTCGCGCGACGCCGAGACGGTCGAGACCGAGCTGATGCTGGCCGACCTCGACAGCCTGGAGAAGCGCGTCTGCCCGATCTCGAGAAGAAGGCCAAGGGCGGCGACAAGGAAGCCAAGCGAAGCTGCCGGTGCGTGATGAAGGCGGCTCGACTGCTGCTGCGAAGGCAAGCCGGCGCGCGCAGCGCCGCGATCACGGCGGAAGAGCGGCACGGCCTTCCGCCAGCTGCAGCTGCATGACCGCGCAAGCCGGTGCTGTATGTCTGCAATGTCGAGGAGGCGTCGGCCGCGACCGGCAACGCACTATCGCGCCAAGTCGCCGAGGCCAGGCCAAGGACGCGCGGCATGCCGGCCGTGGTCATCTCGGCCGCGCATCGAGGCCGAAGTGGCGCAGCTGCCGCGGCGAGGAGCGCGGCGACTATCTCGGCGACGCCTCGGGCCTCGGAGGAGACCGGCCTCGACCGCGCGTGATCCGCGCCGGCTACGCAGCTGCTCGATCTCGTGACCTTCTTCACCGTCGGGCCGAAGGAAGCGCGCGCCTGGACGGTGCGACGCGAGCGCCACGCGCGCCGGAGGCGGCCGGCGTCATCCATACCGATTTCGAGCAGCGGCTTCATCCGCGCCGAGACCATCGCCTACGACGACTACGTCGCCTGCAACGGCGAAGCGGGCGCGCGCGATGCCGGCAAGCTGCGCGCTCGAAGGCAAGGACTACGCCGTCAGGACGGCGACGTGTTCCACTTCAGGTTCAACGTGTGACTCGACATTGTGTTCCCCGCGCCTTTGGGGGAGAGGCGCTGAAGCGATGTACGGTGACAACTCTGACTCTCCCCTAAGGGGAGACGCGCATGCGATCCAGCCATGATGCTCAGGATCGGCACTTTCAGCCGCCGCGGCCGCGTTTCGATCAATAAGGCGTTGCGCCATTACGAGGCGATCGGCCTGCTGAAGCCCGCGCATGTCGGTGGCGCCACCGGCTAATCGCTGGGCACCACGAGCCGCCGCAGCTCGGATGATCTGCACCGCCTGATGGTGCTGCAAGCGCGCTCGGCCTGCCGCTGGAGCGCATTCGGTGCTGTCCTGCTGCAGGACGACCCTTCGCCCGCGCCTGATGCGGCATCTGCTGGCCGAGCGGCGGGCCACCGTCGCGCGGCGCATCGACGCCGAGCAGGCGCAGCTCGCCGCCATCGAGGCGCGCATCCGCCACTCCGAAGACGCCCAACCGACCTGCGACATCGTGCTGCGCGAGGTGCCGGCGGTCATTGGTCGCGAGTTCGGCGCTTCGGGTGGTGCCCGGACTATGGCGCCGTCGACTCGATGCTCGACGAGATCGGCCAGGACACCGCCCGCGACCGCGCGCATCGCCGGCCACGGCGCGGTTTGGCATCACTGCGCCCCGCACAAGCGGCAGAATCGACTGCCAGGAAGCGATGGTGCTTCTGGAGCGGCCGATCTCCGCGCCGCGCAACCTGGTCTCACCAGCTGCCGGCCTGCCGCGCGGCCTGCGTCGTCCATCCCAGCAGACGATGGAAGCCTTCGTCCTCGGCCTGTACCGCCGCCTGGGCAGCCGTCGCCGACCAGCCATTCGTGCTCGAAAGAGGTCTCGATGCGCGAGCGCGCTACTACTCGAGCGCCGGCGATTCGCGCTTCGACCTCACCGAGATCCAGTTTCCGCTTCGTCCGTCCACAGGAGCCATCGGCACGACTGTCACCCTCTCCAGCCCCAAGACTCATGCCGCCGCCCACGGGCTATTCCCAGATCGCCGAGGTCACGAAAGCGCAAGATCGTGCTGATCGCGGGCCAGGCCGCGCCACGACGCGGCGGGGAAGCCTGGTCGGCGAGGAACGATTTCGCCGCCCAGGTCGAGCAGGTGTTCAAGAAATCCCCGATGCCGCCGTCCGTGCCGCCGGCGGCACGCTGCACGACATCGTGAAAATCAACAACTACTGCGACTGGCCTCGATCGATCCGGCGCAGTTCGCGGCCTTCCGCACGGTGCGCGACCGCTATGTCAACACCGCCGCGCCGCCCGTCAGCACCTTCGTCTTCGCTCAGCCGCCTGGTGCAGTGCCGGGCTGGCTGTTCGAAATCGACGCACATGGCGGTGATCGGCGGCTGACGGCGTTTTCACCACAGGCGGCGTCCGCAAAACCGTAGCGTCGCCGCAGTAGTCCGCACTGTCGAACAGGGAGAGTCATCGATGCGCACCCAGCTGCTTTTCACCGTCACTGCGACGGCGGCGCCGTCAGCCTTGCCATGACGGCAGCCGGCGCAGACCAAATCTCGTCGTGTGCTGGAAGGCCACGCCATCCTGCCGGCCATGACCTTGGTTCCCGCGCCGGCCGACGCGCCGCCGGAGCTGCAGATCTCCGGCCGCTTTCGCCGGCCCGCCGGCAGACGAGGATCGACACGCCGGAGAGCGTGCCCGGCGCATCTCGGCGCTGTCCGACAAGGCGGCGCCGCGACCTGACCGGCATCAGCCTGCCGCTTCAGGGCCAGCCGGTGCAGGGCCTGTCGGGCATCAAGAACCTGAAGGACGGCACGTTCCTGACGCTGACCGACAACGGCTTCGGCTCGAAGGCCAACTCGCCCGACGCCATGCTGATGTTCCACGTCGTCAAGCCCGACTGGAAGAGCCGGCACGGTCGAGCGCGTCTCGACCACGCTTCCTGCAGCGATCCCGACCGCAAGGTGCCGTTCCGCATCGTCAACGAGAACACGCCCAGCGCGTTACCTGCACCGGCTCGCGACTTCGACATCGAGATCGATCCAGCCGATCGGCGACGCGCTGTGGTTCGGCGACGAGTTCGGCCCGTTCCTGATCAAGACCGACAAGAGCGGCAAGGTGCTGGCCGTGTTCGAGACCAAGGTCGACGGCAAGGTCGTGCGCTCGCCCGACAATCCCTACCTGGTGACCGCCGGCGCGCGCCCGGCGCCGGTGAAGTTCGAGGTCCGGCGCAGCAAGGGCTTCGAGGGCATGGCGGCCTCGCCCGACGGCAAGTTCCTCTATCCGCTGCTCGAAGGCGCCGCTGTGGGCGAGGCGGCCAACGAGCCTCGAGACGCAAGGACGGCAAGGCCTACCTGCGCATCCTGGAGTTCGACGTCGACAAGGGCGCCTTCACCGGCAAGAGCTGGAAGTATCCGCTCGAGGCGCCGACCAACGCGATCGGCGACTTCAACCTGATCGATGCGACCAGCGGCCTGATCATCGAGCGCGACGACAGCGAGGGCGATCCGGCGCAGGCCTGCCTCGAAGGCGCCCCAAGCCCGACTGCTTCAACGTGCCGGCCAAGTTCAAGCGCATCTACAAGGTCGACTTCGCCCAGGCCGACGCCGACGGCTTCGTGAAGAAGGTGGGCTACATCGACCTGATGGACATCGACGATCCGCAACAAGCTCGCCCGCCAGGGCGGCAGGGACGGCAAGCTCACCTTCCCGTTCTTCACCATCGAGAATGTCGACGTGGTCGACGCCGACCACATCATCGTCGGCAACGACAACAACCTGCCCTTCTCGTCGGGCCGCGCGCTCGGCAAGTCCGACGACAACGAGCTGATCCTCGCTCAAGGTGCCAGACCTTCTGCAGGCGAAGTAGCTCGCTGTCTGCGGATAGAGTCGTCTCGCCGCGCTTCAACACTGGCGACGAAGGTCTCGATCTTCCTTGCGTCGACCGCTCGACGTCTTCATGTTCTCGGTGGTCAGGACAGATGAGCGCGAAGCGGTTTCTGGGGCCGCTCGAGCTGTCTCGAATGGCGACGGGCGCTTCGGGCTCGGCGTCGCTGAAGACGATGACGGCCTGCAGATCGGCGGGAATCTCTCGAGCGCCCTTGCTGCGATAGGCGCGGCGCCCAGCGCCGTCGGCCTTTGGCGGCGGCTCGAGACCTGCACTCGAGCTCACGGGCCGAGCGATCATGCCGGGCACCTTTCGACGATGCAGCCGGCGCGACGCATCGACGCTGCTGCGGCGGTCGACCTGGCTCCAAGCACGCGCTGACCCTGGGCAATGTGTCGTTCGAGCGAAAGCCGGCAAGCCATCGGTCGCGGGCAAGCTGCTTTTACTGCCAGCCGCGCGAAGCGGAGGTCCGTCGGAGTCCTGCTCCACGCACGGCTACACCGTCTCCGGATGCGCTGGCGAGCCAGGTTTTCGGAAGTCGCAAACCGTCTCGTCGAATGCGATCGAGGTCTACGTTCGTCGGCTGCGTCGCATGCCTGCCGACGCCAGGTGCCAACCTCGATCCAGCGATCTCGAGGCGTCGGTACCTGATGGACGGCGAAGGACCGACCGACCGGAAGAGCCATAGGGCAGCACGCGCTTCATCCAGTTGGCCGTCGCCTGCGCGTCCTGGCTGTCGCTCGCCTCGAGCCTGGCGATGACGCGCTGGCGGTCTTCCAGCTCGCGGTTCTGGCTGAGCTTGAGCTTGGTCTCGACCCGCGTGAGCGGGATGCGGAAGGCGACGATGCCCCTGGTCTGCGCCTCGGCATTGCCCGGCGGCAGGCGGCCGAGGCTCCAGGCCTCCGCGCCGGCTGCCTTCGTAGACCGCGGCCAGCCTGGCCAGCACGTCGAGCGCGCCCTTGGTGTCCTCGATCGACCTGCGGCCGGCCGTAGGCATGCACCGTGACGTAGTTCCAGGTCGGCACCTTGACGCCCGGCGTGTACCAGGTCGGCGAGACATAGGCGTGCGGGCCCCAGAACAGCGCGAGTGAGTCGGCGCCGCGCGCGAACAGCTTCCAGTGCCGTTGGCGCGCGCCATGTGGCCGATCAGCGAGCCGTGCGGGCTGCCGTCGTCCTGCCAGACCAGCGCCAGATGGGTGGCCACCGGCGCTGCATCGGCATCGGCGGTCATCAGCAGCGCCCAGCCATGGGCCTGCATGATCTGCCGGCCGGTCGCCTCGTCGCCTTCGAAGTGCTTGGGAACGTACATGATTTTCTTTCTGCGGCACGGCCCACGGGCCGGCGGGTTGAACGGCGCCGCATTACCATGTCCAATGCCGGCCGCAACCGGGAGGAATTCTCATGGGTGAAGATATCCGTCTTAAGTCGAAGGCCGGCGAGATCGGCGCCTACCTCGCCACGCCGAAGGGCACGGCCAAGGGCGGCGTCGTGGTCATCCAGGAGATTTTCGGGGTCAACCACCACATCAAGGCGGTCACCGACAAGTTCGCGGCCGACGGCTACCTGGCGCTGGCGCCGCGCTTCTTCGACCACATCAAGACCGGCATCGAGCTCGGCTACACGCCCGACACCATCGCCGAAGGCCGCAAGTACGTGACCGAGCTCGGCCTCGACAAGCCGGTGCAGGATGTCGAGGCGGCGATCGAGGAGCTCAAGAAGCGCGGCGCCAGGAAGGTGGCGGTCACCGGCTACTGCTGGGGCGGCACCATCGCCTGGCTGGCGGCGACCCGGCTGAAGCCCGACGCGGTGTCCGCCTACTACGGCGGCGGCATCCACGGCACCAAGAACGAGAAGCCGACGGTGCCGACCATGATGCATTTCGGCGACAAGGACATGCACATCCCGATGACGCACGTGAACGAGCTCCGCAAGCTCCATCCCGACGTGCTCAGATCTACGACTATCCGGCCGACCACGGCTTCCATTGCGACGAGCGCGGCAGCTACGACGCGGCGGCCTCCAAGCAGGCCATGGCCCGCACCTTGGAGTTCTTCGGCAAGCACGTTGGCTAAAAAGCCTGCAAAAAGACCTTCACGCCCCGGCGCGCGGCCCCTGAACGGGGTCCGCGTCGTCGACCTGTCGCGCCTCGTCGCCGGCAACATCCTGACCCTGCAGCTCGCCGATTTCGGCGCCGAGGTGATCAAGATCGAGCCGCCCGAGGGCGACACGCTGCGCTCGTGGCGGGTCAAGGGCATCGAGACGGCGTGGAAGGTCTATAGCCGCAACAAGAAGAGCGTGGCGCTCGACCTGCGTTCCGACGCCGGCCGCGCCATCGTGCGCGAGCTCGCCCGCCTCGGCGCAGATCCTGGTCGAAGTTTCCGGCCCGGCGTGCTGGAGGACATGGGCCTGCGCGCCGGCCGAGCTGCACAAGCTCAACCCCAAGCTGGTGATCGTGCGCATCTCCGGCTGGGGCCAGGACGGCCGCTACCGCCACAAGCCGGGCTTCGGCACCCTGATCGAAGGCTATAGCGGCTTCGCCTCGATGAACGGCTTCGGCGACCGCGAGCCGGTGCTGCCGCCGATGTATCTCGCCGACGCCATGGCGGCCCTCTACGGCTACGGCGCGGTCATGGTGGCGCTGCGCGAGGTCGAGATGAACGGCGGCACGGGCCAGACGCTCGACCTGCCGCTGTTCGATCCGTTGTTCTCGGTGCTGGGCCCGCAGGCCGCCAACCACAAGCTCACCGGCGAGGTGAAGGTGCGGACCGGCAGCCGCTCGACCAATGCAGCACCGCGCAACGTCTACCAGACCAGGGACGGCCACTGGGTCTGCCTGTCGGCCTCGACGCAGGGCATGGCCGAGCGCGTGCTGGTCAAGATCGGCCGGCCGGAGCTCGTCAAGGATCCGCGCTTCGCCACCAACATCGAGCGGGTGAAGAACGGCCTCGGAGCTCGACGCGATCATCGGCGGCTTCATCGCCCAGCGCGACCTCGCCGACGAACCTGCAGTTACTTCGACGAGGCCGGCGTCACCATCGGCCCGGTCTACGACATCGCCCAGATCGTGCAGGACGACTACGTGCTGGAGCGCGAGGCGCTGATCGAGATCCCCGACGAGGAGATGGGCGAGCTGCCGACCCATCCCGTGGTGCCGCGCTTGTCCGGCACGCCGGGCGCGCTGCGCACGGCGCGGCGCCCAGGATCGGCGAGCACAACGAGGCGCTGCTGAAGCCGCTGCTGGGCGACGCCGAATACGACAAGCTCTGCCAATGCCGGCGCCATTTCCAAGGGAAGAAGAAGTGACCGCCCTCGTCCCAGTGCCCGCCCGTCTGGCGCTCGATCCTCTACGTGCCGGGCAATGTGCCCAAGTTCATCGACAAGGCGCACGAGCGCGGCGCCGACTGCGTGCTGGTCGATCTCGAGGACAGCGTGACCGTGGCCGAGAAGCCGACGGCGCGCGCGATGCTGCCGGAGACCATGAAGAAGGTGGCGCGCGGCGGCGCCGACGTCGCGGTGCGCATCAACCGGCCGCTGCGGCTCGCCATCCCCGACATCGAGGCGGCGGTGCGGCCCGGCCTGTCGGCGCTGTTCATCACCAAGACCGAGGGCGTGCAGCATCTGAAGCTGCTCGACGAGGCGGTGAGCGAGCTCGAGCGCGAGCGCGGCATGCCGGTGGGCAGCGTGGGCTTCGGCGCCATGATCGAGCATCCGCGCGCGCTGGCCCATATCGACGACATCGCCGAGCGCGCGCCGCGCGTGATCGCCATGATGCTGGGCGGCGAGGACTTCGCGCTGGAGACCGGCTCCGATCCCGAGCGACGAGATCGCTCGAACTGCCCAAGCGGCTGGTCGCGTTCGCCGCCCAGGCGCACGGCGTGGCGATGATCGGCATCCTGGGCACGGTGGCCGACTACTCCGACCCGCGTCGCCTACAAGAAGAGCGCCGAGCGGGCGCGCGCTTCGGTTTCTCGGGCGGCACCTGCGTGCATCCCGGGCCTGGTGCAGGCGCTGAACGAGGCCTTTACGCCTGCCGCCGAGGACGTCGCCTACGCCAGAAAGCTGATCGCGGCCGATGAAAAGAGCCGCAGCCGAGGGCCGCGGCTCCTTCACCGTCGATGGCAAGATGATCGACATCCCGGTGATCGACCGCGCCCGCCGCCTGCTGGCAGCGGCACGACGCGATCGAACGCCGGCTCAGGAAGTCCTAGGCGTCGACCAGCTCGCGGCGTCGGCCGCGTTCCGTCCCGGACCTCGGTCAGATCGAGGCGGAGCGCCAGCGATCTCAGGTCGTGATCCCGGCATTGAGGCTCTGCAGCAGGACCTCCTTGCCGTTGGCGAACCTGCACGGCGTCGCGGTGCGCATGGCCGGTGACCTCGAGGCGTGTCATCACCACTTCCTCGACAGGGCCGACGGCGAAGGCGCGCTGCACGGTCTCGCCGATGCCCTTCCAGCCTGAGATGCGCATCGGCTGGCATGCAGACGCGCGGTCTCGCAGTCGTGTCCGGCGACGAAGCCCATCGTGCCGCTGGGGAAGCGGTGAAGCGGTGTATTGCTCTTCTTGAACTGCAGGTCGTGAACGATAGAGTTCCAGTGAGTAATCCACATGACGTCCTCCGGTTAGGGAACGTCCTTAAGACGTAGTACGAGCCGCGATTCGGTTCAAGCCGCGGATCGAAACAATCCAGAACTATCGGTTCGCACGCGTTCTCCTAATGTCAGTGACCGTCAGTGCTTGTCGGACCACACCTGACCGCTTCACGGCGTACATCAGGCCGGCCATCGCCAGCAGGAAGAGGATGACGCGAACGCCGGTGCGCTTGCGGTCCTCCATGTGCGGCTCCGACGCCCAGGCGAGGAACTCGACGACGTCGGCGGCTTCCTGGTCGAGCGTGGCCTTGGTGCCGTCGGCGTAGGTCACCTTGTCGTCGGCCAGCGGCGGCGGCATGCGCGATCTTGTGGCCGGGGAAGTACTTGTTGAAGTTGTCGTCCTTGGTGACGCTGAACTCCTTGATCTGCGCCGGCGTCAGCTTGTCGAACGGCACGTAGCCGGTCAGCAGCGCGTGGATGTAGTCCGGCCCGCCCTCGCGCGCCTTGACGATGACGCTGAGGTCGGGCGGCGCCTTGCCGTTGTTGGCGGCGGCCGCGGCGGCGGCGTTGGGGAACGGCTTCTTGAAGCGGTCCGACAGGCGCGCCGGCCGCTCGATCGGCTGGCCGTCGTCGCCGAGGTCGGGCACCTGGATGTCCTTGATCAGGCCCTTGACCTGGTTCTCGGTGAGGCCGAGCTCCATCAGGTTGCGGTAGGCCAGCAGCGACAGCGAATGGCAGGCCGCGCAGACCTCGTGCATAGACCTGGATAGCCGCGCTGGGCGGCGGCGCGGTCGTAGGTGCCGAACGGGCCCGTCGAAGTGCCAGTGGCGATGCGGCGGATGCTGCTCGGTCTCGGACGCGCGACGGTCTCGGCGGCGACGGCGACGCGCCGGCGGCGAGGGCGGCGAGCGCGATGGCGCCGGAAACGATCGAGCTTGCGCATGGATCCTAGCCCGCCTTCTTCTTGAGCACCGCGTCGGCGATGCTGGGCGGCAATGGCAACGGCCGTTCGATCTTGCCCAGGACCGGCAGCAGGATGAGGAAGTGGAAGAAGTAGTAGAGCGTGGCGACCTGGGCCAGCGGCACGTACCAGCCTTCCGGCGGGTTGGCGCCGCAGACAGCCCAGCACGACGACGTCGATCACCAGCACGAACATGAACCACTTGTAGATCGGCCGGAACGTGGCACGAGCGCACGCGCGAGGTGTCGAGCCACGGCAGGACGAACAGCACGGCGATCGAGCCGAACATGGCGAGCACGCCGCCCAGCTTGTCGGGGATGGCGCGCAGGATGGCGTAGAACGGCAGGAAGTACCATTCCGGCACGATGTGCGTCGGCGTCACCAGCGGGTTGGCCGGGATGTAGTTGGCCGCATCGCCCAGGTAGTTGGGCGCGAAGAAGGCGAAGCCGGCATAGACGATCAGGAAGACCATCGACGCCGAAGCCGTCCTTCATCGTGTAGTAGGGATGGAACGGCACGGTGTCCTGCGGGCCCTTGGGATCGATGCCCAGCGGGTTGTTCGAGCCATGCACGTGCAGCGCCACGACATGCAGCGCCACCACGCCGACGATGATGAACGGCAGCAGGTAGTGCAGCGCGTAGAAGCGGTTGAGCGTCGGGTTGTCGACGGCGAAGCCGCCCCACAGCCAGGTGACGATCGAATCGCCGACCACCGGGATGGCCGAGAACAGGTTGGTGATGACGGTGGCGCCCCAGAAGCTCATCTGGCCCCACGGCAGCACGTAGCCCATGAACGCCGTCGCCATCATCAGCAGCAAGATGACGACGCCCAGGATCCACAACAGCTCGCGCGGCGACTTGTAGGAGCCGTAGTACATGCCGCGGAAGATGTGGATGTAGACGGCGATGAAGAAGAACGACGCGCCGGTCATGTGCAGGTAGCGGATCAGCCAGCCCTGACGGCACGTCGCGCATGATGCGCTCGACCGAGTCGAAGGCCATCGTCACGTGCGGCGTGTAGTTGGTCGCCAGCACGATGCCGGTCACGATCATGAGCACCAGCATCACCGTGGCGATCGCGCCGAAATTCCAGAAGTAGTTGAAATTCCGCGGCGTCGGGAAGTGGTGATACTCCTTCTCGATATACGAGAAGATCGGCAGGCGGTGATCGATCCAGGCGATCACCTTGTTGTTGAAGACCGGCGGCGTGCCGTGAGACGAGGCCATTCTGCGAACTCCTGAGCGATCCCTGGGCGATCAGGCAATCAGCCGACGCGGACGAGAGTGTCTGACGTGAACAGGTAACCCGGAATCGCGAGGTTCAGCGGCGCCGGCCCTTGCGGATGCGTCCCGACGTGTCGTAGCGCCGAGCCGTGGCACGGGCAGAACCAGCCGCCGAACTCGCCCTTTGGGATCGCCCGGATTGTTGCCGAGCGGCACGCAGCCGAGATGGGTGCAGACGCCGATCATGATCAGCCACTCCGGCCGCACCTTCTTGGCGGTGTCGGTGACGCCGCGAATTGTCGGTCTGCGGATCGCGCAGCTCGACAGCGGCACCGCCTCGGCTGCCTTGATCTCCTCGGGCGTGCGGTGGCGGATGAACAGCGGCTTGCCGCGCCACTTCACGGTGATCGCCTGGCCGACCTGCGACCGGCTGCCACGTTCACCTCGACCGTCGACAGCGCCAGCGTATCCGCGGCGGGGTTGAGATTGTTGATGAAGGGCCAGGCGGCGGCGCCGACGCCGACGGCGCCCAGGGCGCCGGTTGCGACCATGAGGAAGTCGCGCCGGGTCGGATCGCCGTGCCCGCCGGCCGGGATGCTTGATGACAGCCATTGTTTCTCTCTTCCGTCCCCCGAGGAGATGCAGTCTTAGACCGCAAAAGCCCCTTATGTTTCAAGGCTCTGTTGGTCGCAGGCTGCGGCGCACCCCGTTATGTGACAGCGTGCCGCACGGACAGCGCGCTTTCGCGACGCGGACGGGAGTAGAACAGGCGCTCATGCGCGCCTTGGCCCTGTTCGAGCCCGATATTCCTCAGAATCTCGGGGCCTTCATCCGCCTGGCCGCCTGCCTGGGCGTGCCGCTGGACATCATCGAGCCCTGCGGCTTTCCGGTCGACGACAAGCGCATCCGCCGCGCCGCCATGGACTACTACGACCTGGCGCAGCATCGTCCGCCACGCCTCGTGGGCGGCCTTCAAGCGCGATCGCGCACGCCCGGGCCGGCTGATTCTGCTGACCACGTCAGGGGCGCGAGCGCTTTCCCGACGTCGCCTTCCGGAGCAGACGACATCGCTGCTGCTCGGCCGCGAAAGCGCCGGCGTGCCCGACAGAGGTGCACGACGCGGCCGACCTCCGGCTGCGCATTCCGCTGCAGAAGGGCGCGCGCTCGCTCAATGTCGCGCTGGCCGGCGGCGATGGTATTGAGCGAGGCCCTTCGCCAGACCGCAGGATTCTGATGCGCTCTCCGACTGAAGACTCCCACCAGCTGCCCGACGACGCCACCCTCGCCCAGCGCAAGGACGCGGCGCGCGCCTGGTTCGAGGGCCTGCGCGATCGCATCTGCGCGCGAATTCGAGCGCATCGAGGACGAGCTTTCGGGCACGCATCGCGAGCTGCGCGCCCGGCCGCTTCGAGCGCAAGGCGTGGCAGCGCGAGGCCGGGCCCAACGGCGAGGATCGCGGCGGCGGCACCATGTCACATCATGCGCGGCCGCGTGTTCGAGAAGGTGGGCGTCAACGTCTCGACGGTGTTCGGCGAGTTCAGCCCGGAGTTCCGCAAGCAGATCCCGGGCGCCGAGCAGGATCCGCGCTTCTTCGCCACGGGCATCTCGCTGGTGGCGCACATGCGCTCGCCCAAGGTGCCGGCGGTGCACATGAACACCCGCCACATCGTGACCACGCGCGCCTGGTTCGGCGGCGGCGCCGACCTCACGCCCATGGTGCCGCACGACGCCGATACCGAGGCGTTCCACGCCGCGCTCAAGGCCGCCTGCGATGCCACGACGCGGCCTACTATCCGCGCTTCAAGCAATGGTGCGACGAATACTTCTATCTGCCGCACCGCGGCGAGCCGCGCGGCGTCGGCGGCATCTTCTTCGACGATCTCGACAGCGGCGACTTCGCGCGCGACTTCGCCTTCACGCGCAGCGTCGGCGAGGCTTTCCTCGAGATCTATCCCGCGGCTGGTGCGCCGCGCACATGAACGAGCCGTGGACGGCGGCCGAGCGCGAGCACCAGCTGGTGCGCCGCGGCCGCTACGTCGAGTTCAACCTGCTGCACGACCGCGGCACCAAGTTCGGCCTGATGACCGGCGGCAATGTCGAGGCGATCCTGATGTCGCTGCCGCCCGAGCGTGGCCCTGACTGGCCGCGAGCGCCCCGCGCGCGTCACGACGATCAGCGGCGCGCCAGCAGGCGCACCGGCGATCAGCGGCGCGGCGAACAGGGCGCATGCACCAGCAGCGGATAGGGCGCGCCCCACCAGAAGGCGAAGCGGTCCGAGGAAGGCGGCGGGATCGTCGGCGTAGAGTCAAGCGCGCATAGAGGAAATCGACGAGCACGGTGGAGGTCGGCCAGCAGCAGCGCGGCCAGCAGCGCGGCCTCGAACCAGCGCGGCCCTGCCGTGCGGCGGGCGTGGATGATGGCCAGCATCGCCACATAGGGCAGCGGCACCAGCGCCTTGTACCATTCGACGGCGCGCACCGAGAGCGTCGGCGCCGATCCAGGTGTCGCCCACCGACATCGTTCAGCACGACGAACAGCGCGATCGGCCAGCCACAGCGACGAAGGTGAGGCTAGGCCGGATCATGCCGTGCCGCGCGAGCCGCTTCAGTTCGGCGAGGCAGGCGGCGCGGTCGGCGGAGAAATCGCCGTCGATCCACCAGCGCTCGACGGCTTCGAGCAGCGCGCCGACCTTGGGCCTGGTTTCAGGCCGAGCGCCAGCGCATCGGCGCCGCTCGACCGGCAGTTCCGGCGGCGTCCAGCTGCCGCGCCAGGCCAGCGCGGCGCGCCAGTCGCCGGGCGCGTCGAGCAGGCAGCAGCGGTCGATGAACAGGCGTGGTGCCGAGGCGATAGAATCTGGCGCGCGCGAGGCGTTTGCCCGCGTGCGACGGCGGTCAGCGGCGTCCAGCATCAATTGCAGGCGCAGCGAGTCCTGGGTCGAGAGTTTCAGGCGCTTGCCGATCGCCGCGGCACGCGGCGGCGACAGATCGCCGGCCAGGCGGCGCAGCGGATCGGGCTGTGTCTTCGCGCGCGATCAGCGCCGCGCAGCGCGCTCGGTGCCGGCAATATTCCGGCAGCCAGTGATCGAGCGCGCCGGCCTCGGCCATCGCCTCGAGCGCGTCGGCCGGCGCCGGCGCCGCCAGCAGGCGCAGCAGCTCCTGGCGACGCCGCTCGCCCGACAGGCTGCCGCAGCGCGCCGGCATTGCGCCGGCAGGCGTCGAAGCCTGCAGCCGTCGAGCGGCGGCTGGCCGAACCAGGCGTGGAAGCGGAAGAAGCGCAGGACGCGCAGATGGTCCTCGGCGATGCGCTGGTCGGGATCGCCGATGAAGCGCACGCCGGCCGGCCGCGAGATCGGCGCGGCCGTCGAACAGATCGTAGATCGTGCCCGTCGGGATCGGCATAGAGCGCGTTGAAGGTGAAGTCGCGGCGCCCGGCATCGCTCCAGCCAGTCGTCGGTGAAGGCCACGACGGCGCGCCGGCCGTCGGTCTCGACGTCGCGCCGCAGGGTCGTGAGCTCGAACGGCCTGCCTGTCGACGACGGCGGTCACCGTGCCGTGCTTCAGGCCGGTCGGCACGACCTTGATGTCGGCCGCCTCGAGCGCGCGCATCACCGTCTCGGGCGGCTTGTCGACGGCGAGGTCGATGTCGTCGACCGCGCGCTCCAGCAGCCAGTTGCGCACGCAGCCGCCGACGAAGCGCGCGCGATGCCGCCGCGCGCCAGCCGCCAGCAGACGTCGCACCGGCGGCTCGTCCATCCACGGCTGGTTTCACCGCTGGAGCGCGCGACTCCAGTCGCGACATCTCAGCGACGATGAGCGGCCTGAAGGTGCGCGCGGTCCGGCACGACGGTTCATATGGCGCGAACAGGCCGCCGTAGCCCTGGTTCTGGGTGAAGAACATCACGAGGAAGCCGGCGATGGTGCAGACGCAGGCCCGCGATGGCGAGCCAGGTGATCGGCATGTCCTGCCACGGCCGGCAGGGTGCCGGCGAGCTTGCGCTCCTGCTTGATCTTGACCGCCCACGCCCACAGGAAGAAGGCGGCGGTCGGCGCCATCACCAGCATGAGGACCAACAGGACGACGCGCATGGACGTTGCCCCGATGCCCGCGGTCAGTCGACGGCGGCGGTCGAGGACGAACTGCAGGTTCTTCAGCATGCCGGCAGTGGCGCCCCAGATGTAGCGCTCGCCGTAGGGCATGGCGTAGTAAGCGCCGCTCGCGGCCCTGCCAGATGCGGCTGTCGATCTGGTGGTTGCCTCTCGTCGAGGAAGTGCTCGAGCGGCACCTCGAAGACGTCGGCGACCTCGCGCGGATCGGCGCAGGTGGTGAATCCCGGCGTCACGATGCCGACGATCGGCGTGATCTCGTAGCCGGTGCCGGTGCGGTAGAGGTCGACCGCGCCGATGACCTCGACGAAGCTGCCGCGCGAGGCCGACCTCCTCCTCGGTCTCGCGCAGCGCGGTGCGCCGCGGCATCGGCGTCGCTCGGCCTGGCGGCCGGCCGCCGGGAAAGGCGATCTGGCCGGCATGGCTCGGCATGTCGTCGGTGCGCTGGGTCAACAGCACGGTGATGCCGGGCTGCGCGATCGCACCAGCGGCACCAGCACCGCGGCCGGCTTCGAAGCGTCTCCGGCACCGGCACCACGCCGTTCAGCGAGAAGTCGCTGCCGAGCGGCGGCTGGTGGCACGGGCAAGCCGGATGCCAAACGGCTGCTGCGCTCACGCACCCGGCGCACAATTTCGTCAACTGTCATGCCCTTGTTCCGGCCTCAATTCTGGGCTTCCCTCAAACATAATTCCCCATCGACATCGACATGGAGCGCCCTGGTGGCCCCCGATACTTCGACCGCGACCGACGCTGACGCCCTTCGCCGCCCTGGCCGACATCGAACGGCCTGGGCGGCCAGTTGCGGCGCCGCCCGCGCCGCCATCGGCAAGGTCATTTATGGCCAGCAGGACGTCATCGATCAAACGCTGGTTGCGCTCCTGTCGGGCGGCCACCTGCTGCTGATCGGCGTGCCCGGCCTCGCCAAGACCAAGCTGGTCGAGACCCTGGGCATCGTGCTCGGCATGGACGCCAAGCGCATCCAGTTCACGCCCGACCTGATGCCCGCCGACATCCTGGGCTCCGAGGTGCTGGAGGAGAGCGACGGCGGCCGCCGCTCCTTCCGCTTCATCCAGGGCCCGGTCTTCGCCCAGCTGCTGATGGCCGACGAAATCAACCGCGCCAGCCCGCGCACCCAGTCGGCGCTGCTGCAGGCGCATGCAGGAGCAGCACGTCACCGTGGCCGGCAAGCGCTACGACCTGCCGGCGCCGTTCCATGTGCTCGCGACGCAGAACCCGCTGGAGCAGGAAGGCACTTATCCGCTGCCCGAGGCCCAGCTCGACCGCTTCCTGCTGCAGATCGATGTCGGCTATCCCGACGAGGCCGCCGAGCGCCAGATCATGATCGGCACCACCAGCGCCAACACGTGCCGGGCGCCACGCAGGCGCTGACGCCGGCCGACCTGATGGCGGCGCAGGCGCTGGTGCGCCGCCTGCCGATCGGCCAGAGCGTGGTCGACGCCATCCTGCAAGCTGGTGCGCGCCGGCCGGCCCGAGATCGAGCGACCTCGACGTCGTGCGCCAGCGCGTCGCCTGGGGTCCCGGCCCGCGCGCCAGCCAGGCCTTCATGCTGGCCGGCCGCGCCCGCGCCATCATCCAGGGCCGCCTCGCGCCCGTCGGTCGACGACGTCGTGGCGCTCGCCGGACCGATCCTGCGCCATCGCATGGCGGTGAACTTCTCGGCCCGCGCCGAGGGTGTCACGGTCGAGACGGTGATCGCCCAGATGTGCGCCCGGTTGGCGTAGTGCTGGCCTAGGCATTGCAAGCGTCGGAGCTGATGGCTCACGCCTTCCACCCTTCATCGCTCGCTCGAGCTCGCCGGAACGCTGCCTGCGCTGATGGTGGCGGCCGATCGCGTCGCGGCGACCGTGATCCAGGGCGTGCACGGCCGGCGCCGGGTCGGCCAGGGCGATGCCTTCTGGCAGTACCGGCCCTATCGCGACGGCGACAGCGCGCAGCCAGATCGACTGGCGCCAGAGCGCCGCAGCCGCCACCTGTTCGTGCGCGAGACCGAATGGGAGGCGGCGGCCAGCGTCTGGCTGTGGCGCGACGCCTCGCCCTCGATGCAGTACGCCTCGCTGCAGCAACACCGACACCAAGGCGGTGCGCGGCGAGCTGATCACCCTGGCGCTGGCCAGCCTGCTGGCCGACGCCGGCGAGCGCGTGGCCGTGCTGGGCAGCGGCATGCGGCCGATCTCGGGACGCGATCGCCGTGCGCCGCATCGCCGAGACGCTGTACGACGAGGACGCGCGACACGACGCAGACGCCGCCCAGCCTGCCGCCGCTGGTGCCGCTGCCGGCGCACGGCACGGTCGTGCTGGTCTCCGACTGGCTCGATCCGCTCGACAAGATCGAGGCGGTGATCCGCCACTACGCCAGCGGCGGCGTGCGCGGCCATCTCGTGCAGGTGCTCGATCCGGCCGAGGAAGACCTGCCGTTCGACGGCCACGTGAAGTTCGAGGGCCTCGAAGCCGAGGGCCAGCACACGATCCGCCGCGTCGAAGCCGGTGCGCACCGCCTACGGCGCGCGGCTGGCGGCGCAGAAGGAAGGCCTGCAGCGCCTGACGCGCTCGGCCGACTGGACGGTCCATCTGCATCGCACCGACCGGCCGCCGCAGACCGTGCTGCTGTCGCTCTATCTCGCCATGGCCGACCTGCGTCGGCTGGCGCGACATGGCGTGCTGAGCCGCATGCTCGAGTCTCGGCGCGTTCGCTTTCGCCGCCCCCGGCATGCTGGCGCTCGCTGCTGGCGCTGCCGGTGATCTACTGGCTGCTGCGCATGATCCCGCCGCTGCCGCGGCTGGTGCGCTTCCCGGCGATCCGGCTGCTGATCGGGCTCGAGCCCACCGAGCAGACGCCGATGAAGATGCCGTGGTGGCTGCTGCTGCTGCGCCTGCTGCTGGCCACCGCGCTGATCCTGGCGGTGCGCTGGCCGCTGCTCAATCCGCAGGCCGACCTGCCGGGCAACGGACCGCTGCTGCTGGTGATCGACGACGGCTGGTCGTCGGCGCCGGGCTGACGACGCGCATCGCCCACGCCGAGCGGCTGATCCAGCGCGCCGAGCGCGCCGGCGCCGCGGTCGTCGCTGGTCGGCACCGCGCCCGCGCCGCTCGATGCGCCGGCGATCGCGCAGGGCGCGCTGCGGCCCGACGAGACGCGCACCATCCTGCGCGCCTTCCGGCCCAAGCCGTGGCCGACCGATCGCGCCGCCGCCGCCAACGACGATCGACCAGCTGAAGCTCGATCCCGGCGCCTACGTCGTGTGGCTGAGCGACGGCCTGGAGGACGAAGGCGCGCGCCAAGCTCACCGAGCGCCTGCGCAAGTTCGACGGCCTGCAGGTCGTCGCTGCCCGACCAGCCGACCACGCCGCTGCTGCTGCTGCCGCCGGCCGCCGAAGGCCGCGACCTCAAGGTGCAGGCGCTGCGCCCGGTGGCCGACGGCCCGCGCAAGGTCGCCGATCCAGGCGGCCGACGACCAGGGCCGCGTCGTGGCCCGCATCGAGCTCGACTTCGCCGCCACCGCGACCAAGGGCGAAGGCGTCGCTGCCGGCGCCGCCCGAGCTGCGCAACCGCATGGCCCGGCTCGACATCGAGGCGCAGGGCGGCGCGGGCAGCGACCGTGCTGCTCGACGAGCGCAGCCGCCGCCGGCCTGTCTCCATCCTGGGCGAGCGCGCCGACCGCGACCGGCCAGCCGCTGCTGCAGGAAGTCTACTTCCTCGAGCGCGCGCTCGATCCCTATGTCAGCCTCATCGATCGGCGATCGCGAGACGGTGCTGACGCGCAACACCGCCGTGCTGCTGATCCCCGACGGCGCCGCGCCGTCGGCCAACGACCGCGAGGAGATCGCCAAGTGGATCGAGCGCGGCGGCATCGCCGTGCGCTTCGCCGGTCCCAACCTCGCCGCGGGCGGCGACACGCTGGTGCCGACGCGCGCTGCGCCTGGGCGACCGCGCGCTGGGCGGCGTCATGAGCTGGGGCCAGCCCAGCGCGCTGGCCGAGTTCCCGACCAACAGCCCCTTCCTCGGCATCCCGATCCCCAAGGACGTGCGCATCCAGCAGCAGGTGCTGGCCGAGCCGACGCCCGACCTCGCCGACAAGACCTGGGCGCGGCTGGCCGACGGCACGCCGCTGGTCACGGCCGAGAAGCGCGGCCAGGGCTATCCTGGTGCTGATCCACACCACCGCCAACACCGGCTGGAGCAACATGGCGCTGTCCGGCCTGTTCGTGAACATGCTGCAGCGGCTGGTCGACGCTGTCGCGCGGCGTGGCCGGCGACGGCGTCAACAAGGCGCTGAAGCCGTGGCGCACGCTCGACGGCTTCGGCCGGCTGGGCGCGCCGCCGGCCGGCGCGCAGATGCTGCCGGCCGACGCCAACGAGACCTTCAAGCCCAAGCCCACCACGCCGCCCGGCCTCTACGGCGACGAGAACGCCCAGGTCGCCTTCAACATCGGCGGCCACGTCGGCGAGCCCAAGCCGCTGGTGCTGCCGTGCGGCGTCGCGCACCGACCAGCTTGAGTCGGAAGGCGGCGAGACCGACCTGTCGCGCTGGTTGCCTGCTGGCCGCCGCTGCTGCTGCTGCTGGCCGACCTCTTCATCTCGCTGTGGCTGCGCGGCCTGATGCCGCGCGCGCGCTGCGGCATCGGCCGCGGCGCGACGCCGCGCGGCTGCTGCTGGCGGCATCTCGCCGGCCGCCGGCGTGCCGCCCAGCCGACGCCGCCGACCGGCCCAGCGCGCGTCCGACCGCACGCCGCGCCGAGAAGCCCGGACCGCCGCCGCTCAGCGAGGAGCAGGCGCTGAAGGGCGCGCTCGACATTCGGCTGGCCTACATCGTCACCGGCGACAAGGAAGTCGACGACCTCAGCCAAGGCCGGGCCTCGAGGGCCTGAGCGAGATCCTGCGCAACCGCACCTCGGTCGAGCCGGCCGATCCGGTCGGCCTCGACCTCGAGCAGGACGAGCCGCGGCTCTATCCGCTGATCTACTGGCCGATCACCTCGACCCAGCCCAGCCTCGTCGCCGCGCGCCTCGGCGGCGCTCGACCGCTACCTGCGCACCGGCGGCATCCTGTTCATCGACACGCGCGACCAGCAGCTCGAGCTTCGACCGGCCGGCCGGCGGCAATCCCGACCTCAAGCGGCTGCTGGGCGGCATCGAGACGCCGCCGCTGATCGCCATGCCGCCCGACCACGTGCTGACCAAGTCGTTCTATCTGCTGTCCGACATGCCGGGCCGCTGGCACGGGCGGCAAGCTGTGGATCGAAGTCGGGCAGCGGCCGCGTCAATGACGGCGTCACCACCATCGTGATCGGCGCCAACGACTATGCCGGCGCCTGGGCGGTCGACCAGCGCGGCCGCGGCGTGCATGCCGGTGACGCCGGGCGGCGAGACGCAGCGCGAGATGTCGTTCCGCGTCGGCGTCAACCTGGTGATGCATGCGCTGACCGGCAACTACAAGGGACGACATGGTCCACCTGCCAGGACATCATGCAGAGGCTGCGGCGATGAACCCGACCTCCGCCGTCTCCGTCGCCTTCGATCCGCTGCTGCCGCTGGCCGGTGCTGGCCGTGCTGGGCGGCGATCGGCCTGGTGCTGGTGCTGCTGGGCCTGCGCGCCGGCGCGCGCGGCACTGTCTGGCGGCTGGGCTCGGTCGTGGTCGTGCTGGCGGCGCTGGCCAACCCGTCGCTGATCGAGGAGCAGCGCAAGCCGATCGCCGACGTGGCGCTGGTCGTGGTCGACGATCAGCGATCTCGATGGCGATCGGCGAGCGCCGCACCGCAGGTCCAGGCGGCGCGCGAGGCGCTGAAGAAGCAAGCTCGGCCAGCAGGAAGGGCCTCGAGGTGCGCGAGGCCGTGCTGCCGCCCGTCGCACATCCAGCTCGGCAGCGAGCGGCCGGGCGGCACGCGCCTGATCGAGACCATGCGCTCGGCCCTGGTCGAGGTGCCGCCGGAGCGGCTGGCCGGCGTGGTGCTGCTGACCGACGGCCAGGTGCACGACGTGCCGCGCCAGCAGCCTGCCGCCCGAGCTGGGCGGCGCGCCCGTGCATGCCCTGATCGCCGGCAAGAAGGGCGAGCGCGACCGGCTGATCGTGATCGGAGCAGTCGCCGCGCTTCGGCGTGGTCGGCCGCCAGGTCACCGCCAAGTTCCGGATCGAGGATCCCGCCGGGCGGCACCGCGCCGGTGACGCCTGTCGGTCGGCGGCGAGGTGGTGCGCCGGCTCGACGTGCCGGTCGGCTAGCTCGGTCGAGCTGCCGATCACCGTCGGCAATCCCGGCGCCAACGTCGTCGAGCTCGAGGTGGCGCCCGGCCCGAACGAGCTCACGCTCGACAACAACCGCGCCCTCTTCACCATCAACGGCGTGCGCGACCGGCTGCGCGTGCTGCTGGTCTCGGGCGAGCCCTACCAGGGCGAGCGGGCGTGGCGGAACCTGCTGAAGAGCGATCCCGCCGGTCGACCTGGTGCACTTTCACCATCCTGCGCACGCCGCAGAAGGACGATTTCACGCCGGTGCGCGAGCTCAGCCTGATCGTCTTCCCGATGCGCGAGCTGTTCGAGCAGAAGCTGAAGGAATTCGACCTCATCATCTTCGACCGCTACGAGTCGGGCAGCCTGATCACGCGCGACTATTTCCGCAACATCGCCGAATACGTGAAGGGCGGCGGCGCGCTGCTGGTCTCGGTCGGGCCGGTGTTCGCCACGCAGCGCTCGCTCTACCGCACGCCGCTCGGCGCCATCCTGCCGGCGGCGCCGCTGGGCGACGTGCTGGAGACGCGGCTTCAAGCCCAAGGTCACCGAGATCGGCCAGCGCCATCCCGTCACCGCCAACCTGCCGCAGGCCGGCGAGCCCGGCAAGGAGCCGGAATGGGGCCGCTGGTTCCGCCTGGTCACCGCGCGCACCGAGCGCGGCAACGCCATCCTGTCGCGGCGCCGACGAACAAGCCGCTGGTCGTGCTCGACCGCGTCGGGCGAGGGCCGCGTGGCGCAGCTGATGTCCGATCACCTGTGGCTGTGGAACCGCGGCATCGACGGCGGCGGGCCGCAGCCCGAGCTGGTGCGCCGCGTCGCGCACTGGCTGATGAAGGAGCCCGACCTCGAGGAGGAGGCGCTGCGCGCCACGTCCGTCGGCGGCCGCATCGAGGTGACGCGCCGCACGCTGGCCACGACCTTCCCGCCGGTCACCATGACCGTCGCCCGGCACGGCAGCACCACGCGCACGCATCGACCTGCGCCAGACCAGCGCCCGGCCTCGGCCTGGCGGTGATCGATGTCGACAAGCCCGGCCTCTACCGCTTCGACGACGGCACGCTGCGCACCGTGGCGGCGGTCGGCAATCCCGACCCGCTGGAATTCTCCGACGTGCGCGCGACCGACGCCAAGCTGAAGCCGCTGGTCGAGGCCTCGGGCGGCGCGCATGATGTGGCTGGCCGACAGCCCCGATCCCGACATCCGCTCGGTGCGCCCAGGCCAGCCGCCGGCGGCTCCGACTGGATCGGGCTGCGCCGCAACGAGGGCTACACGGTGGCCGGCATCAACCAGCCGCCGCTGCTGCCCGGCATCCTGGTGGCGCTGGCCTTCCTGATGGCGATCGGCAGCGCCTGGTGGCGCGAGGGGCGAAGCTCACCATATTCTCGGCAGCTCAGCGAGATAGAGCAGCGGTTTCACGCAAGCCGGGGTCGGAGGTTCGACCCCTCTCGCGGCCCGCGTCCCCACCTGGATCATTGATGATCGGGGCCGCCGCCTTTCGAGATTCTTCTTCTCTCGTCACGGTGAACTTCCGTACAGTGTGCTTCTTCGCCCAGTCCCAAACCCTGTCTGCCGTCGTCTTGCCCAATTCTGATGGCGGGACACGCGAAAGCGCCGCGAGCCTTGGGCCGGACGTCGGCTTGGCTAAAGCCCAGGTCCGCGATGCGATTGTAGACGTCATCCTTGCAAGATAGTCGGGAGTATCGGCAGTTTTTGGAAAAGCGCGCGCCGAAGTCTCGATAACTGTGATTGTCCAGCACGTATTTCACCCATCGACTCAAGCTCAGGTTTCCCTTGCCATCCAAGCCACATCGGGCAGGTCGTCCTTGCCCGCAATTCCGTCGGCCTTCCTCCAGCATTCCTCGTGGTTGGCCGCTTCTCCTTGGTTACGTCGTACTTGTCCCAGGCTTCGAGCGGAAGCTTCAAATGCTTTCTAATTTCGATAAAGGCTTGGAGGACATCCATGAACATCGCATCGACCTTGTTTTCCGGTCATCCTGAAAAAACCTGCGGATCTGCGCTCACGGTGCTGCCTCCGCTGGCGGAAGAAGCGGACGGAATTTCGCGCTGAAAGAGTTCGCCGGCCGTGGCCTGGATGCGCTGTCGACGGCGTCCCTGGGCGGGCGCTGATTCTACGCCGCCGCTCGCCTTGTAGCGGCGGCACTCTAACCAGCGCGCGGACGTGGCCAGTCAGAACCGAGAAGAATATCTGGATTTCCAGGCGTCGCTGGCAGCCTTCTTTGACAGGGTGTCCCTGTAACCATTGTCGGCAATCTTGTAGGCCGATCCAGCCAATCGCGCCGCGATCGTCCAGCTCCTGGCACGGCGCGTCAGTTCGATCTGGAAGACGTCGAGTTTCCCATCCGATCTCTCGCTTCTCCATGCCCTGCTTCTTTCAGGCGTTCTTGATTCAAGTAAGCTGCTGGTTCGTCAGGATGCAGGGGCATTGCAGGCGGCTTGGGCATCGGCCTTAGACATTTCTTGATCCCTTCCTTGGTGGGCGAGGTAAAGTGAAATGCGAGCAGTCACGGGGGCGACCAGCAGGGGTTCACGCTCAAGGGCGAACTGCCATTTTTGAGAGCACGCCGCCGCAGAAAGAGCCGAGCAGCAGGACCGGTACTGACGTCACGGCGGCGACTAAGACCGCTGCCATCGCCAACAGGGCAACGTGTGTCGCATTCGGCGGCGCGAGCGCGCTTTCGCATAGACCACGAGCGCGGCAGCGCCTGCGCCATAGCGGGCGAGAAGCGCTTTTGGCGACCCGCCAACATCAGCCGCGCTCGGTGCCGAACTCGGCGGCAATCGGCCTGCAGGGCTTCGCCGCCGAGAGCAACGGCGCGCCGTAGGCAGATCGTCAGGATGACGAGGGCCGCGCCGGCAACGACCGAGGCCGCGCGGCTGTCCAGCGCCGCGGAACCGGCTGTGTCATCTTGTTCATCGTCGGATTACCCATGCACCGCGTATTTGCCGGGCGGCGCCCTTGGTCGGAGGGCGCTGCGTCGATCCAGGGTCATTTGAGCAAATCGAGACGCAGATGGAAACCTGCCTTGCCCGGTCCTTATCCAGTTTGCGGCGCCTATCCTCGGTGCGACATTCTTGCCGCCATCGGCCTTCAAAGTCGGTGCTGCCGCTGCTGCCGGGGATCCTGGTGGCGCTGGCGTTCCCGAGTGGCGATCGGGAGTGCCTGGTGGCGCGAAGGGGTCGCTGATCGTCGCCGGCGGCTGCGGACCAGAAACGCCTGAAATCGGGGCCGTTTTCGTAAGAGCGCATCGATCGACGGAAACATTGGTGGCCGAAACAGTGGTCACCGGGTGCGTGGCCTGCAGAGTTTCCGCTGCGTCTCGCTCGCTGCCGCATCCCGTTGAGTCCGCCAGGATTTCCGACTTTGTGATAACCGCATGGGGCCGCGATATTTTCGCGGAGGGCCGTGCTGGCAGTGCATGCACTCGCGTGGCCCGGCTCTGCGCCGCCGGCGGGGGTTTCCGACCTTTCCGCCCTTTCCGCCCTCATCACGCGCTCGCCAAGGCGGGGTTGATCTCCCAGCGCTGCGGCGGACGCCCGCCCTGCGGCAGCGGGTCACGGGCAGCCGGACGCACGATGCCGGCGCTCCACAGCCGCCCGAGCACCAGGTCGGCCTGGCCTGCATTCACGGTCTTGCCCAGGGCATGGCGTCTCACCTCCTCCCGGGTGGCTCCGCCTTGGCGCCGGCCTTCTTCAGCCAGCGGACGACGCGGCGCACCTGCCGCTCGAAATCCGGAGAGGCGCGCAGCGATCGAGCACGGCGCGGCCATGCGGCCGGAAGTAGTCCCGCCACAGGCGGGTCGCTGCCTGCAGGTGATCGGCCCTGACGGTGCCGGGCGGCCTCGCCGTCGGGGCGTGGCGCGACCAGTCGAGCAGCGCCAGGATGGCGGCCAAGGCGCACGACCGTGCCGCGCCCCTTGCCCAGCCAGCCGGCCTCGGCGCCTCTCGGTGCCGCGGATCTCCTCCTGCAGCCAGGTGAGGAAACGGTCGAAGGCTCTTCACCGCTTCTCCGTCGAAGACGAGCGTCAGCGGCCGGCTCGGGCGTGCCGACCGCGCCGCCGATGCGATGCAGCATCGTGCACCGCCTCGTCTTCGCGCGGCGGCTTGTCGCCGTGACAAGGCCGCGCTGTGCCGGCGGGCTGGGCCAGGCGAAGAGGAAAGCGCGCGGCCAGCGCCGTCGGGCGTGCCCTCCAAGCGCCTCGGCGAGCCCGCTCCGGATGCGAGCGAGCAGATGGACGCTGGCCGTGAAGCGCCTGCCGGCAGCCGACCGCTCAGCATCGACGAACGGGCCGCGCGCCTGCCGTCGCGCTGGCTTTCCGGGCCAAGCGCGTACAGCCACGGGGTGGGCTCATCGCGCCACAGCAACACGCCGGGCGGACGGGCAGCAACGGATCGTGTCAGCGCGGCGAGATCGGCATCGCGCACGACGACCTTCCGCTTTGCACGGGCCGGCCACGACTTGACACAGGGCTGGCCCCGGCGCCACCCGTCCCGCTGCAGCAGCTTCTCGACGCGTGGCGAGCGGGCGGCCGATCGCGTCCAGGGCCGGCGTCTTGCCGGCCGACGGCGCTGCCGACCAGCGCCTGCCACAGGACCAGCGGCTCCGACCATGACTGCGTCACGCAGCGCCTTCACGCCCGCCCCGCAGAGGCCCGCGACCGCAGCCCAGCACGGCTTGCGCCACGTAATCGACCGGGGCGCCGGCGCCGCCGGCGGTATCGCTCACCCACTTCGCGCCACGGCTGGGGCAAGGCATCGAGGGGAAAGGCGGGCACGACGGGGCGGCCGTCCTCCAGCAGGCTCGGGTCGAGCGCGGGCCACCCTGCCGGGGCTCGGGCAGAAGCCGGTCTGGCCGAGCCGCGGCCCGGCTCGTCCGGCGCTCTCGATTTGCGGCGCGGTCGTCGATTTGATGGGGCATGGTGCCGATCCTCGCAGTTTGAGTTTCGGCATATCCAGAACTACAACATTGCTCAGGACCGTCAAACCGAAAGAGGTGCAGGGTGCCTGCCCAACGGCGCACGAATACTGCCTTGCGCACCGTAGGAGGGCGCAAGTCATTTCGCGGCCGGGCCGGATCCACCACGAAGTGGCGTCGCCGCGCAGCACGTTGCTAGCAAAGTGCTAGCACTGACTTCGACGACGGCACGCTGCGTACCGTGGCGGCGGTCGGCAATCCGACCCCGAGCTGCGGGGCTGGAGCCGCGCAAAGGTCAGGCATTGGTCCGCACCCCATCGCTACATCACGGCATTGGATCGTTTCACGCCATCATGAAGGCACGCAAGGGGAAAGTGCATTGTCACATTCACTGCAACTAGCGCCGCCAGTTGTCGCGGAAGGGCTTCACGCTTCAAGAGATCACCACCTCCCCTGAAGCTATCTTCGCTCGGCCATTTCCCGTTGATCTCTGCCAAGGAGGTCCGGCGCAGGCGGCATGGCCAGGGTTCGTTCGCCGACGAGGATGGCAAGGTGCGATGTCAATTGCGATGTGGCCCAACTTCCATGAGTCATGGGCTACCGGCCTTCGATAAGTATGTTGGTGATCAACACGCCGCGGCAACCCCGACAACGCGAATAGCTCGTCCTGTCCGATGCCAAAAGGTCAAAACAAGGAAGAAGGCGAACGCCCAACGAAGATGTCGGCGTCAATGGCCGGCGGATTTGACTTCGGTTTCCGACGCCGCGTCATGTCGTTTCGGGTCTGACTTGTCCTTCCATGCCTGTGATGGCTTCTGAGGTCGTTGGTTGTGCATATGGCTATGACCAGTGGCCAGCTTTCAGGAAAGGTCCCGACGATCGCTCTAATCGGAAGGAATGCGGCTGAACTCAAAAAGGCGTTCGACTGTTTCGAACATTGGGGTGCGTTCCGCGATGGTGACGCCATTAACGTATCAATACTGCTATAAGGCGGACGGCTCCTATTTGTTGGCCATAGGTCAGATCTTGAACGCTTAGCGTATCGATTGGGTGGCAACTCTGAACTAACCGAAATGATGTCCACCGGCCTCACGTGGATTAAGCCAATCGATACGACACCCTCATCTGCTAGGCTGAAGGAGTATGTGAAATCTAACTTCACCAGTTGTTTTGTCTGCAACAACCTTTCTGTGGACCGCGCACTGCCGACAATCGGCCGAGTTCAACCCGTTGAAGGCCTTCCACTTTATATCATCAAATTTCGAACACGCATCTTCTAAGAACAGGAGGCAACAGGAAGAGACGAATGAAAGCTGGTTTCGAATGTCAAAGAAGCAAGGTATTGAACGTAACCGTCCGGAGGACTTTCGAGACAAGCCAACAGCAGTTGCCCAAACGCGGCGAAACGTCATCGATACCGCTTTTCCGATATCGAAAAGCCGAATTCATCGAGCAGGTATTGTGGCGAGAATTCGCGCAGCTGACCGGTTCGCTGCCGTTGACGACGTAAAATTATACAAGCTGCAATTAACGTTACGTTGAGTCACGAGCTGGCTAGCGGCAAGGACCACTATGGGGGCCTGGACGATCTCGCGGATACTATTTGGAATCACGTTTTGGGGGCGCTTCGAACGTGCGAATGGTATGAACAACTATGAAACTCTCGACATTGACGCGGTGATTGAGCAGCTACACCGCGATGTAGCGCACGTCATTAAGCACAGGAGCACCTGGCTGGAAGTCCGATTCTCTAGGAATCAGAAACTTTTCCTCCGACTTTCGGCTGGCGGCTGAACCTTTCACCACGGACTACCAGTCTACCGACAAGCTGCGGATCGCTTTGTCCAGCTCTCGGATTGAGGTGTAAGGAAGAACGCTCTGCTATTCGTCTGGCGAAGCGCACTCAACCATGAAGCGGTGCTTTTCGAACGCGTCGGAGCACGGCCTTTACCCACCACGACGCGTCTACCTACCTCGGCTGCGAGCGTCGCAGATCACGCTGGTCGCCGTCTATCGGGATGGTTACGGCTACATCGACATGCATCGAAAATGGAACGTCAATCTGGTACGAAGGTCTGGAAGACGAATATCGCATCGCAGACCAATATCACACTCCAATCTTTGCTGTATGTCCACAGCGATTCCCAGCGCACCGCGATCCAAGATTGAAGTTACTTATCGATGAAGCAAGCGCCAAGTTCACGCGGTTTACCTACACTACTCTCGATGAGTTGCGAGGAGTTCGTGTTCGCGACGCGACGTAACGGCCGTTGCTGCCGAAGGCTGTTTGTCGGCTGAAGCGCGCCAAGGCGTTTTAGCCGAAGTCAGCGACACAGAACTGCTTCGACGAGGCGCTCGTCGGCTCGGCTCGCTGATACAGCGGCCAGAGCTGATGGACCCAAATACAAAGACGCTCTGGGCTGCAACACAACCCGGTTTTGCATCTTGGACCAGCGCGAATCGGAAAAATGATCGCGGCCGCCCAGTTTTGCAGAACAGATTGGAGCGAGCTTTCTGCGCCTTTCTGGCCTGACTCCGAAAGATATATTCGCCGTCATCGCTGACGCGCTGGAAGTCTGCCGGAACTTCGCACTGGCGACTTCGCCACGTCCGCTGGCGCCAGGTGGAGCTTGTCCTCGGCTTGGAGCGATCGAAAATCCGCGAACTCTAGTGCTAGAACGAATGCGACTTCGCCGACGACGTCCTCGCAGCGTTGGGAGTTGGTGGCGGTTCCGCGGCAGCTAAACGGAGTCCTATTTACCTCTCAACTATATCCAGCGAGTGTCTACGGACTCGCAATCCCCGAACTTACCTCCGTCCAAGCAATGGCCTTAGTGGTCCGCAAATAGAGCGCGCTGCATGGCCGGAACACTTGGCGGATCACCTCTCAAGATCCAAGGAGGCGCTTCGCAAATGCCGAACCCCTTGCCGCCGGCGATACTGCACGCGCTCGCGAGAGATCTCGTGCTTACCTCGCGCTCACTCCTATGCCGTTGTCGGCCGACCAGCTTTCGACTACTTATCGAGGGACAATCAGCTAACGATTGAGGCACTCTGACAGCGAGGTGGCAGCGTTTGGGTCGAACCGTGGATGATGATGGTCCCCGCGGCTTTCTCAGCTACTACATGCTGAGGTCGCATCGACCATTAGACGAGATCTTTCGACAACACCGCAGCGGCTAAAAAATTCTACGCGAATCGTTTGGCGACGACTTTTGATCGGACCGGCGACGCACGACTTGCTTATCTAACAGCGAGAAATATTGGCGATGGCATCGGAAGTCTCAGTATGCCAACGCTGCTCTACGCCAGTCAGCGATGCTTGGCGACTGGCGTCTTGGAAGCCCGCGAAGACCCTGCCCGATCCTTGTCAACAGGCTGCGCAAAGCAGGCGGCATTAGAGATAGGTACGCTCACGCCTTGCGCAGCTACGCTTGCCTTGCCGACCAGATCGTGATGACTGAATTCTTTGGGGACGCCAGAAAGAAGCAAGAACGAAAGACGAAAACAACAGACGACTTCAATGCCGACACAGAGGTCGTGAAATCCATTAAGGCGACCGTGCATGGATACCTGTACCGGAATGAGCGGCCCAAACGATAACGGATCGCCGCGAACTCGGTGTCAGAATCCCGAAAGAAGTGGCGACTTGGCAATTGGCACGGTCCGGCAACAACGTCCGTCAGCTTGGACCGCTTCCTATTCGTCACCTGACCAAGCCCTCGTCGTGCGCCCAAGGCCCCTTACAACGACCTTTAGCCTCGGCTTCATGGCCGTCGCCGAGCCGCAGGATGCCCGGCATTGGGCGCGGCCGGCAGCCCGAGGCCGGGCGGGAACGGCATCGGCCTCCCTAGCTCATGGCCAGCAGCCCGATGCCATAGGCCGCCAGCAGCAACCGCCGATCCGGGCCATCCAGACGCCGAGCGGGAACAGCTTCTCGATCAGCACCACGGCGGCCAGGACGGCGACCCACAGGAGGTTCATCACGCCGACCGACGAACAGCAGCGCCATCAGGATCCAGCAGCAGCCGAGGCAGTAGAGGCCATGCGCGAGGCCCATGCGCAGGGCGCCGGCGGCGCCATCCCGCCAGTGGTTGACGACGAAATCGGAACGGCGACCGGCAGACCACCAGGCAGGCCTGCTTGATTGGCGTCAGCTGGTAGAGGCCGGCGGCGAGGAACAGGCACGCCGCCCAGCTGCGCGCTGGTCGCCGTCATGTCCATCGGCGAGAGCAGGGCGGCGCGCTCCAGGCCCCACTGGGCGAGCGTCGCGGCCACGCTGAAGGCCGCCCCAGGCCAGCAGGTGAGCCGGCGGCGAACAGGGCCGTCGGCGCATAAGGCCGGCCTGGGCGCGGCGGCGCCGGTTGATGGTGGCGAAGACGAGGATCATCGGCGCCGCGCCGAGTGGTTCAGTGTGTGTGTGGTTGCGCCGTGAATGACTACAGCGTCGGCGCCGCCCTCGTCCTGATGCCGCATATCGTGGCGCCGCTGGAGGAGCTGCTGGCCGAGCCACACGAGCTGGGGAGCTGCTCGCCAGGCACTGCAAGCTTTTCGTCTCCTTCGGCGGCGTGCCGCGCAAGAACGCCCAGATCAACGCCGGCGGCGCCATCGTGCATCAACGTCAAGGGTGGCCTCTTCAGCATGCGCGACGCGGGCGTGCGCTTCGTCAATGTGACGCCGACGGCCGACGATCTCGACACCGGCGGCGATGTCGAATGGCTGGCGATCCGGCCCAACACCGACGCCGCGATGATCCTGGCGCTCTGCCACACGCTGCTGGTCGAGGGCCTCCATGATCAGGCCTTCCTCGACCGCTACACGGTGGGCTTCGAGAAGTTCCGCCCCTATCTCAGCGGCGAGCAGGACGGCCAGCCCAAGGACGCGCGCGTGGGCCGAGAAGATCACCGGCATCGCCGCCGACTCGCATCGTTGCCCTGGCGCGCGAGATGGCGGCGCAGCCGCACCATGGTCAGCATCGGCTGGTCGCTGCAGCGCGCGCACCACGGCGAGCAGCCGTTCTGGGCGCTGGTCACGCTGGCCGCCATGCTGGGCCAGATCGGCCTGCCCGGCGGCGGCTTCGGCTGCGGCTACGGGCCGTCGAACCTGATGGGCAGCGGCGCGCTGCGCCATTCCGGCCCGACCCTGCCGCAGGGCGCCAACCCGGTGCGCGACTTCATTCCGGTGGCGCGCATCGCCGACATGCTGCTGCAGCCCGGCGAGCGCTTCGCCTACAACGGCGCCGAGCACCGTCTATCCCGACATCCGCCTGGTCTATTGGGCGGGCGGCAATCCGTTTCATCACCACCAGGATCTCAACCGGCTGCGGCTCGCCTGGCGCAAGCCCGAGACGGTGGTGTTCCACGAGCAGTTCTGGACGCCGGCCGCCAAGATGGCCGACATCGTGCTGCCCGCCACCACCGGCCTGGAGCGCGACGATATCGGCTACGCCGCGCGCGAGCCCTACCTGATCGCCATGAAGAAAGCCCGCGAGCCGATCGGCGAAGCGCGCGACGACCATGCGATCTTCCAGGCGATCGCCCGGCGCATGGGCGTCGGCCCGGCCCACTCCGGCGGCCGCGAGACCGGCGAATGGCTCTCCCACCTCTACGAGGAGGCGCGCGCCAGATCGGCCAAGGCTGGCGTCGGCCTGCCAGCCTTCGAAGAATTCTGGGAGGCCGGCATCGCCGAGGCCACCGGCACGCAGGAGCCGCCGGTGCTGCTCGACGCGTTCCGCGCCGATCCCGTGGCGCATCCGCTCAGGACGCCGTCGGGCAAGATCGAGATCTACTCGAGCGCATCGCCTCGTTCGGTTACGACGACTGCCAGCAATACGTAAC
>ERZ1370068.682-contig-10624_pt1 | contig 32216 bp, 58 predicted proteins | sample MGYA00561227_ERZ1370068 | MGnify/ENA primary metagenome ERZ1370068 (study PRJEB38410, sample SAMEA6850437) | metagenome | study: Metagenomic assessment of the ecological functions of the soil: analysis of the soil microbiota associated with the...
AATTGTACTTCGTTCAGTTACGTATTGCTGTGTGATCCGACGCCGCAGAAGTTGCCCGCGAGATCAGCGCGCCATTCACCACTTCCGTCATCGTGATCTGTTCGATCCGGCCGACGAAGGCGGCTAGCGCCTGACATTCGTGACGTCGAGGCCATAGTGAGGCGGCGTTTCGGTCTCGAAAGAGGATGCGCTCGCTCTTGAGTGTAAGCTTCGGCGGTGTACCGCGAAGCGAGTCTTGTTCTGCAGCCAGCGAAAGGTTTACTGAGTCAAGCCGAGATCGAAGCGAGTGCGGCAGGGGAAGCGCGCCTGAACTGCTTTCGGAACCGAGGATAGAGGATCAGAACCGGCGTTTGCCGCCGCAAGCGCGAATCGCTGCCGACTGGAACAAGGTGAACAGGCGCCATTCGCGCTTCGAGTAGCGGTCATACCAGTGGATCTGCTCTTCGCAGCGCCGAAGCTGCAACCTGTTCTCGTGACTCATCGGCATTCTGGCGGCTCCTTTCGGTGGATCTCGGTCAATAGACATTCTTGAACACTCCCGCAGACGAGGCTAAGTCACAACTCGCCGTCTGGCACAACGCCGCGGCTGAAGCTCATCACCTGCTCAGGGGTGAAAGGGGGGCGGAAAGCTCCTCGCCCAGGTGGAACGCGCGAACAGGTGCACGATGTAGTGCATCCGCTGGTGGATGCTCCGACCAGTCGCGCGCGCCGCCGGTCGTCGGGCGCTCGGCGGGACGGGCTCGAAGCGCGCGAGCGAGCTCGTTCAGCTCCGGGCTCCGCGGGCTCAGGCGGAGGGCACGTCCGGGTACGCGTCCGCGAGGTGCGTCCCTAGCGCCAAGCATCACCGCCCGGGGAGCGACAAGGCTCATGAACGAGTCGTGTGAAATGACCTCGCGCGCGAGCCTGCGCGAGGCTCGCTGAACTGCGCCTGCCTGAGAGATCTTGAGCCGCGGCGGCTGGCCGACGCCGCACGGACGGCCGCTACCGCGACGCGGCCGGCAGAGAGCGCCTCGAGCGCCCGCCGCCCTAGATCCTGCTGCGTGTCGTGGACGCGGCGTCGAGCGACGCTTCGCCGGATCTCCGGCTGCAGGCGCGTCTGCTCGTAAGGAAGGCCGATCTCGGGTTCGCTAGGACCATGAGTTGCGCGCGTGTTTTCGGGTCGTGCTCGAGCCGCTGGCGGTAAGTAATGCGTGAACGCCTGGCGTAGAGTAACGCTGCCGTCGGGCGGATCGCCGGGCGCAGGCGGTCGAGGAACCGATAGAACGGGACTCGCCCGGCGCATCCGGCCGGTGCTCTTCGAGGTAGCGGGCGAACTCGAGGCGATCTCCTCGAACACCTTTAGGTTTCCGCGTGCGACCGAGTGGCTGGCACGCTCAAACGCGTCAAACGGGTGCGGCTCGGCCGTTAGGCGCTGATCCGCGTATCGCCCTCGAAACCAAGTCTCGTACGTCTCGAGATACATGGCGGACAGCTCTCGAAGACTGGGTATGAGCGATCCGGGCTGATGCAGTTGATCGCGATCAGCGGCAGACCAGTTGGAGCTGTTGTTGGGCAGGTTCGACCACGGTTGTCGACGATGTTCGACAGAAGACCCGAAAACGCGACTGCATTCACCGTGCACTGGTCATCCTTTCGAGCCGTAAGCGGTTTCTTGTTCGAGCCGCTGTCAGTTTCGAACTCCGCGAACAGCGATTCCTTTAGTCAGCGATCTTGTCTTCCAGCGGCTCCATATGCGCTTCTCGCCTTCCGCGGCACCCACATAGCGGCCAGGGGGTGAGGGACAAAATCGTGACCGGTGATCGTCGAGGGATGCAGAGCGCACAGAAGCCAGGGATGTCTTCGTACGGGGTCCACCAGGTCATTTCCCGCACGAAGAGTGGTAGGCGCCGGAAATCGCGCTGATGTCGTCGATCAGGCATTCGAAGTTTGCGACTCACCATCGTCTGCCCAACTCGCGTGCGTCGATGAAAAGCACCTCGCCCTTTGCGTGCGCGCTGACCCGTTTCCGTGGCGGTTCTTCGAAACGAACCAGAGGCAGACCGGGATACCGGTGTTAAGAAAAAGCTTCTCCGGTAAAAGCGACCCACGCAGTCAACCAGATCGACTTCGACGAGTTGCGTCTAATGTCTCCCTCACCGACTGTTTGGAGAGTGATCCGTTAGCGAGCACGAAGTAGAAGCCGTGCCGTTCGGTGCGGGTGATGGATGAAGTGCTGGCAAGGCGAGAGTTGGCATTGCTCTCGCGGGCCAGGCCGTACTTCCAGCGCGAATCGTCCGCTAGAGCCTCGGGAACCAATCGTCCTTGTTGAGAGGGCGGATTAGTGACGAAGTCGGCGCGCAGATCGGGGGTGCGATCCCGATGAAACGAGTCGTCCGACCGATCGCCGAGATTGGCGTCGATGCCACGCAAGGCCAGGTTCATCTTCGCTAGGCGCCAGGTGGTTCCGACGAACTCCTGGCCGAGATGAGATGTCGTCCCGCTTACACTCCGTGCGCAGAGTTGAACTCCTCGGACTGAACAAACATTCCCCGAACCGCAGCACGGGTCGTAGACACGACCCTGGAATGGCTCAAGCATCTCGGCGAAGCCGGACGACTGGGCGCGGCGTATAGAACTCACCCGCCCGCGCCCTTCTTGCCCGGCGAATTTGCCGGAAGTACTCGTAGACCTTCCCAAGCACGTCGTCAGAACCGTGATCGACGTTGGTGAATCAATGAAGCCGATCAGAATCGACCAGCTCGCCTAGAAGGCGCTTGTCGAGGTCGGCGCGGCCGTAGTTCTTCGGCAACACGCCCTTGAGGGAGGATTCTCGTGCTCGATAGGTCACATCTATGAGCTGGCCGATCTCCGGCTGCTTGGCCTTGAGCTGCAGCTGTTCCCAGCGAGTAGGCTCGGGCGCCAGGCACGTTCTGGCTGGTGTACTATCGTCCGGCTCAGGATCCGCCTGCGGCGTTCGGCTTTCGGGATGTACTCGCTCGATGCCGGATCTGGCGACTTGCTCTAGCGTCAGTCGCCTAGTTGTGAACGCATCACAGGGCGTACTTGAGAAAAACCAAACCGAGACGACATGCTTGTACTCGGCTGCTTCAGTTGCCTCGCAGCTTGTCCGCGGCTTCCCAGAGGGTGGCTTCGAGCGACTTCTGCGTACGCATTCTCTTAACCTGGGCCATTGAATCCTTCTCTCATTCGCCTTGGCTTCGCGACGATTGCGCAGCTTGACCCGGCCGCCCACTGCAAGGCCCGAATCAGCCCTTCCTGCGCCTTAGTAACTCCAAATGGACGCCCGCGGGCAAAAGTTGGGCAAAAGTTTTCGGCCGGTGCCTTCGCGCCTGAACCAAAGGCCTCCGGGGCCTTTCCGAGGGCGCGAGGGCAGGATTTGAACCTGCAGCCTCCGGGTTACAAGGCCCGACATCATAGGCTGCGCTGACTCACTGGTCCCCGGGCGCCGCCTTCGCGAACGCGCGGGCTCCGCCCACATGGCACCTTGCGTTAGGTCGGGAGCGTAATCCGCATAGATAGGCGTTGTGCGCTGATCGCTGTGAGCCCATCCATTCTGGATCGCCCGCAGCGGGGCTGCCTGCCGCTGCCAACGTGCGCGGTCCCAAAGGTATGTCGCAGGTCGTGGAATCACGCACCGGCCGTAGGCCCAGCTCGTCGAGCGGCCGCCTGAAAACGCTTCAACTGTTCGCGGACAGCTTGGAAGGATCGAGCACGTGGCCGATCTGCGGGTGCGCGAGGACGAGATCCAGCGTCCTCTTGAGAAATCGCGAGCGCCGTTGGTGCTCCCGGGAGCGCTGCGACGACGCAGGTGCGGCAAGCGGCGCAGCTTTACGGCTTGAGCGTCGCGACTTCGGCGTGCCAAATTGTCCGCGCGAAAGCGTTCTGCGCACGCGTACGACACCGGACTCCCAGTCGACGTCCTGCCAGCGCAGTGGGCGAGCAGTTCGCCGCGGCGCAGGCCGGTCATTGCCGCTGTCAGGTAGAGCGCCTTCGCTCTCAGAGACTGGCCAAGGTCGTCGTCGGGGGTCGCGTGCAGGAGCAGTTCGAGCTCGTCGCCGTTGAGGTTACCTGATGTCGCGGCTGTGTGGGTTGCGCGGCTTGTCGACGGCCGCGACCGGATTCGCGGCGCACCACCCGCGCTTCATCGCGAGTGCGAAGATGGCGTGGAGCAGTCCGCAGGAAGTTGCGGATGCTCTTGATCGCCTTCCCTTCGTCACGCTTCGCAGCGATGAACGCCTCCGACGAGGATAACGACGTCGATCTCGCGTCGAGTGTGCGTCGGGCGACAGGCAAGGGAACGAGATGGCAGCGCAGATGCGACTCTCGTAATCCGCGAGAGTTCCCGGCCTTCAGGCCGGAGCATTTCGCGGTTGGTTAAGTATCTTTGGCCCGCCTCAGCGATGTCGATCGCATCATCAAGCGGCGGCGTCGCTCGACTTGCGACGATGGCATCACGAAGCGCCACCGCCGCCTCCTCTCCGGGTGAGTCCTCCGAGCCATCGATGTCAAGCGCGGGCCCGAGCGCGCATGACCTGGTGGCCGTCTGTGCGCCATTTGCCGTACCAGGTTTCTGCGCCCGTCCGGTGCCGGTGCCGGGTAGCGAGCCGGTTCGCGCGGGCGCGCGCCGATAGAGTCGCGCTGCATGGGAGCTAGTACCTCCTGTGCCACGGCCGGGGCTGTTTCGGCAGCGCCCGGCCACTTGTTTGAGCTACAAGTCTACCACGTCCAAGTCGCATGGTTGAGCCAAATGCGGACGCTCCTTCTGGTAGAACCGCGGGGAGAATCGCCTGGCCTGATCGACCTGGCCAAGCCGTCTACCTCCTGGTTGCGTGCCAGTGGTAGAAGCCCTCTCGAGTCGGCACACTTGGTCGCTTCCAGACCACTAGGTTCGATCCGTCACGCCCACCAGGGCGCCCAGGTAGCTCGGAGTTATCGCCGACCACAGTTCTCTTAAGCCCCCCTGGACAGATTGGGCCATTTCTTCGTTGAAGCGGTGTCTCCGCAAGGTTTCCCCGAGCTCTCCCACACCGGGATGCAGTGACGCGCAACGGTGAGAAGATGCGAAGGCAAAACGCAATCGCATCGCAGAAGAGCCTGATCCCCTCGCACACCGATCAGGTCTGCGGCTCGATCGCAGTAGGCCGTCTCGATCTCATTCTCGAGCTCGTTCCACTCGTCCGGTTCGAGGGCGATAAACCGACGCTGAAAGTCGTAACTTTACCGATGGCCGCTACGTGCTTCGTCTCACGACGGCACCGATACGCGGATTCGAAAGCCAGCTGAGCACGGAACAAAATATTCGCGGCAGTCAGGGCTACCACGATCGCCGCCTTGAAGCGCTCTCCGTAGTCAGCGTCGATGGCTAATAGCGGCGCTCAGGGCGGGAATCAGTGGTAAGCCCGAAGCTCATCATGGTCCCGCGGCCCAGCGCATGAATCGCTACCGAAGCACCTTCTATTGGCAGAGCTTTTCGTAGAGAGAAGGAGTTGAAAGTGCGCGACTTGTCAAGCGGCTCTCACGTCGGCTCGCTCAGGGCGCTTCAAGACAGCTTCTAGGGCCTCAAGACGGAGGATTGAATCTCTCAGGGCCTTTAGCGCCACTGTGATCAGTGAGGGCGATGCACCTTGCTTTCTCGAGGGTTCCCGCGTTTTGGATCCCGCCGGACGGCATCGATCTATCTTCGAGCAAAGCAACTAGATCTCGGGCGGCGTGTAGACGGAAAGAGCGCCGGGGAGATCGACGCTACCTGGCGGAGTTCACAGACCCATTCGTCGCGCACGTTGAACTCGCGCTGGTAAGGTCCACTTTGCTTCTCGAGATATTATATGGCGCGGGGTGCTCCAGGGCATTCTTTCCATGGTCTTAGTATCCCTCCGAACTCGGCGGATCCACTCGCCGCCCTTAGTCAGTTCGAGCGTGCGCCAATTCGTTGTCCATAGAGCGGCAGCGCTAATGCTTGGTGGGCGCAGCTCGACCGCGGTTTTGCAGGTTCGACGGATTTGGGTTACGGGTTCAACGAAGAAGACCGCATGCCAAGACGGGTGCAACGCGGTTGAGTCCACGGGTAGAAACCGGTAGATCGCGCCCACGCGCCAAAACCCGTCATCAAATAAAACCCTGCGCAGCAGGGGTTTTTGAGGTGGAGCTAGCCGGGCTCGAACCGGCGACCTCCTGGGTGCGATCCAGGCGCTCTCCCAACTGAGCTATAGCCCCGCGGTCGGCGAAGTGTAGCTTCCGTTTCGTGGAGACGAACCGCGTGGAGGCCTTCAGCGACGGCGTCTTCGCCATCGCGATCACGCTGCTGATCCTCGCCGTCGGGATCGACGGCGCGCCGCATGGGGACCTCGGCAGCTATCTCGACCGGCCTCTGGCCGCGCGTACCTCGCGCTACGCCGCCAGCTTCCTGACGATCGGGATCATGTGGATCAACCACCACCTGCATCTTCCGGCAGTTCGCACGGGTCGACGGGCCGATGCTGATCCTGAACGTGCTGCTCCTGATGTTGATCGCCTTCGTGCCGTTTCCGACGCGCATCGTCGCGGAGTTCGCGCGCTCGGAGCGCCGATCGTCGAGACGCGGCGCTGCTCTACGGGCTGACGATGACGGCTCACGGCGATTTGCTTCGTCGCTCGTGTGGTTCTACGGATCGCGCCGGCTGCTGCATCGCCGACGCGGATCCGCGTGTCGTCAGGGGCATCACCAGGAGCTATTTGCCGGGAGTGCCGATCTACGGGCTCAGCGACGCTGCTCGCGTTCGTCAGTGCGATCGGCGAGCCTGATCCTGTTCGGCCTGATCGCGATCTTCTACGCACTCGCGGCGGCACTGTTCTCGCGGACGCCCGCGACCGCCGCGGCCACGGCCGCCTCAGGAGACCCGCCGCTCGTAGGCGGCGGAGCCGAGCAGCACCATCACGCCGGACCGCGGTTCCCGCAGCCGCTACTTGCTCCGCGGCGTTGTCGGGCCCGACGCCTCCGCCGAGCACCGCGACACAGCGCCTCGCCGAACCAGGTGACACGGTGACACGCGACGATCTGCGCGCGAACTTCCTCCGGCGTGTCGTAGACGGTTCCGGTGAACGAGCCGACCTGGACGAAGTCTGCGCCGCACAACCGCGTGAGCTCCGCGATCACATCCGGGGCAACGCCGATGCGTGCGGTTCCTGGCCCAGCAGCGCCGCGCCGACGCGGTGGGCGAAGATCGGCACGCCGAGCTCCGCCTCACGCAGCGCGCGGAGAGAGTCGAGGCCCTGCGCGAACGCGTTCACCATCACGGCACCGGCACCGAGCTCGACGACGCGGGCGGCGCGCTCGGAGCAGCGAGTCGACCGGGCCGGTCACGTTCGCCGCGTAGCGAACGCCGTCCGGCAGTACGCGCACGCGACTGCGGAGACGCGCTCGTCCAGCGGGCACCAGGGCGGATCGCCGAGGAGCTCGTCGTCCTTGATCAGGATCTGCACCGCCCGCGGCGAGCTGCTGGCCGTCGCGGCTACCTGCTGCCGGCGACAAGCCGAGCGAGGGCTTCACGATCGCGCCGACCAGCACCTTCTCCGGCGCGTCGAACGCCGGCCCAGGTAAAAGACCGGCGGGCCATTCCACTCCGACCAGTCGGCAGCGACTGAAAACGGCGGCGTCCGCCCACTCGCCGGCGAGCAGAGAGGAGACGAGCAACGTGACATCCCCCCCAAAGTTGGCTGACGGGAAACTCGAGCACGGCGCGACCGTCCTCATGGTCGACAACACGCGCGCGCGCTTACTCGGCCCATCCGCGCGGCCGACGGACTCGATCAGGGCGAGCGTTTCCGCCGCCTCGGGTGGGTCGAGCTCGTAGATGGCACGGAGCACGGCCGTCAACGCTAAAGAGGAACGCGTCCTCACGCTGCGGGAGCTGAACCGAGCACTGCTCGAGCGGCAGATGCTCCTGAAGCGCAAGCGGCTGGGCGTCCAGGAGGCGGTCGAGCGCCTCTGCGCGCTGCAGGCCCAGTACTCGCTGTCGCCGTACATCGCGCTGTGGTCACGGCTGACGGGTTTTCAGAGGGAACAGCTCACGCGGGCGCTCGAAGGGCGCGAGGTCGTCAAGTCGACGCTCTTCCGGATCACGCTGCACATCACGAGCGCGCGCGACTACCCGTACTTCGCGGCGGCGTTCCTTCCGGCCGCACGGGAGATGACGGCGCGCGTCACTCCCGAGCAGACCGCGAAGCTGTCACGCAAGGTGCATGCGGCGTCGAAGAAGCCGATTGACGCACGAACAACTCGAAGCGCTCGCAGCGGAAGAGATGGGCGGCCGCTGGCGAACGCGCATACTCGCGCCGCTCCTGCATCTACCTCCGAGCCGGGACGTGGCGGTTCTGCGGGACGACCCACGCTCCTCGGCATGAAGACTTGGCTCGGCGTCGACCTGCCGGACCGCGAAGAGGGAGCGAAGCGAATCGTCGAACGCCATCTCGCGGCGTTCGGGCCGGCGACGCAGCAGGATCTTCTCCGCTTCGCGGGCGTCCGCGTGGGAGACCTTCGTCCCGGTCTCGAGCAGCTGGAGCTGCGGGCCTTTCGCGACGAGCGTGGACGCAAGCTCCTCGATCTCCCGCGAGCTCCGTTGCCGGACGGCGAGACGCCGGCGCCGATCCGCTTCCTGCCGAAATGGGATTCCTCGATCCTCGCGTACGCGCCGCCCGAGCGAACGCGGATCCTGCCGGAGAAGTTCCGCAGCACGGTGATCAGGAAGAACGGCGACGTCCTGCCGACAGTCCTGGTCGACGGCTTCGTAGCCGCGACGTGGAACATCGACCGGAAAGCGCGGGCTCGAGCTCGAGCCGCTGCGGCGGTTGACGAAGGCGGAACGCGCGGAGATCGACGAGGAGGGCGCGCGCCTCGTCGAGATTCTTCCGCGACTAGAGGGTTGATGTGAAATTGGGCCGCCGTCGGGGGCGCTCCAGAACAAGCCGGGCAGTGCGGTCGTTCGCGGTGCGTAGCGGCGCTATGCGCCGCGGGCGGGCGTGGCTGATCCGGCGCCGTGTCTGGTGCGTCATCCGGCCGGCCGGATTCCACATCAGGCCTCTAGGCGGAAGAACAGCGTCAAATCGGGTTCGCGCTCGCCGCGCAACACGGCGAGGTCGACCTCGACGCAGTCGATGCCGCGCGACTCGGCCAGCGTCCGCGCCTGCGGTTTGATCGCCTGCGCGGCAAGGATGCCGCGACAGTCGCCGATCAATACGCTCGAGATACCGGGAGAGCTGCTCGACCGCGTCGATCGTGCCGACGCGCTTGATCTCGACGGCCACCCAGTCACCGCTCTCGTCGCGGCACATGAGATCGACCGGGCCGATGTCGGTGGGCCATTCCCGCCGGACGAGCCGAAGCTTCGCGCCGAGAACGTCAGAGCCGCGCGGCAAGCTCTTCCTGCAGGTGCCGCTCGACGCCATCCTTTTGGAGCGCCACCGACTCGCCCATGTCGTGGGTCACATCACTCAACACCTCGGCGATTCGAATCTCGAGGCGGTCCTCCGACTTGCCCGCCCGCTTGCGCACGACGATGAGACCGTCCTCGTCTTCGACCATGGTTGGCGGCGTCATCCAGTTCAACGGTCTGAAACCACCTGCATCGTCATGCACCAGGAACGAGCCGTCAGCCTTGAACATGAGCAAGCGCACGGCCTCGGGGAGCCGAGCCGTAAGCCGACCTGTGTACAGCACTTCGCAGCGAGCGACGAGAAGGCGCATGCCCGCGGACCGTACTGTCCGTTTCGGACAGGGCGTCTGGGTCCTGCTCATTGAGGAAACCGGCGCGCGCGCCCTAGGCGCCCAGTTCCACCAATCGGCGCTCGATGCGATCCCGCGCGTCGGGATCGTTGACCTTCTCGGCGACGGCGGCCGCACGCGACCAGAAGTGTGCCGCCTGCGTGTGCGCACGAAGCGACGTCGCACGGTTCGCAGCCTGCTCCAGGTACTCGAGCGCCCGCTCGAGGTCCCCACCGCGCGCGAAGTAAAAGGCGAGCAATTCGAGCTTGTCGTCCAGCGAGTCGCCGAAGGCCTGCTGGTAGGCGGTGGCCACCAGGCGGTAAAGCTCGCGTCGGCGCGCTCGGGTCAGCGTTGAGAGCGCCGCCTCTTGGAGCAGGCCGTGCGTGAACGCGTACTCGCGGTCCGGAAGCGCGCGAGTCTCACGGATGATGTTCGCACGCAGAAGACGCATGAGGTTCCGTTCCAGCTCCTCCACCCCGTCGATGAGACTGAGCACCGCTGGAGAGAAGGCGCGGCCGAGTACTGCGCCGGCCTGCGCCACCCGCCGCGCGTCTCGCGGAAGAGCGGCGATGCGAGCCACCAGCAAGCTCTCGAGCCCGGTCGGCAGCTGGGCAGCCGGAACGGTGAGCGCCCACGTGCGACGCGCCGCCAGGCCGCCACTTTCGAGCAGAGACCGCAGCAGCTGTTCGAGGTAGAGGGGATTCCCTTCCGCGCGGGCAATCACCTCTGCGCGCGCCTCAGGGTCGAGCTCACCCGGCGCCAGTTGCGTGAGGAGCAGTTCCGCCTCGTCGCCAGTGAGAGGTCCGAGACTCAGCTCCACGAGACGGTCGCGCTGCGCAACGCGGGCGTGCTCTCGAAGTCCCCGGTCGTTCGCTTCAGGGGCAGCCCGGCTCGTGACGGCGATCAGCAAAGGCAGGTCGTCGAGCAATTCGACGAGCCGGTCGACCAGCTCGAGTGTCCAGTGGTCGGCCCAGTGGAGGTCGTGCAGGGCAAACACCACCGGGCGATCGCGGCAGAGAGCCGCGTATCCACGCAGCGTAGGCGTCACGGAGCGCAGCGCCGAACTCGTCCGCGGAGCCGTTCGCATCCGGAGTGGACTCGTCGCCCGCGTCGGCCGACAACAGCATGGCGAGGTACGGAAGCGCGCCCGGCTCGAGACCCAGTCGCTCCAGCGTGGACGTCCGCTGTGCCACGTCGTCCCCTGCGACCCAGCCGCGCAGAGCCTCCGCAGGCGCGTGGTAGAGCGGCTGGCCGCCGTATGAGACGCAGTGCCCTTCGAGCCACGTCACGTCGTCACCAACCTGCGTGCAGAGCCACTCGAGCAGCCGCGTCTTACCGATTCCGGGTTCTCCGTCGACCAGCAGGAGGCCTCCTCGACCGGCCCGCAGAGCGTCGGCGGCCGAGGCAAGCAGCGCGGTCTCGTCAGACCTGCCGACGAAGCCCGACGTCTCGCTCCGCCGTCGGTCAGAGCGCGGGCTCAACAGTCGCCAGGCCTCGACGGGCCGTTCCCTTCCGCGCACAGCGACATGTCCGGAGCGGGGCGACGAGGAAGCGTCCACGGAGCTTTCGCGCAGTCGCCCCGCCGATCACGATCGTGCCCGGCTCGGCGGTCCCTGGAGACGCGCGGCGACGTTCATCGTGTCGCCGAGAGCGACCGGATGGCGCTCAGCCGAACCGACAACGCCGATCGCGACCTGTCCGCTGTTCACGCCGACCCGGACGTTGAGATCCGGCAGCGTCCAGGTCTCCCGCACCTCGTCCGCGTAGGCATCGATCGCTTTCACGACAGCGAGCGCCGCGGTTGCCGCGCGCTCGGCATCGTCCTCCGTCGCGGCAGGGAAGCCGAAGAACGCCGCAATGCCATCCCCCATATACGCGTCGATGACACCACCGAACTGCTCGACCGCACGACACATCCGATCCACACAACCGCCGATCAAGGCCGCGTACTCCTCTGGGTCCAGCCGCTCCGCAAGCGGCGTCGAGCCGACGACGTCCGCGAACAGGACGCTGACAGGCCTCAGCTCGTCCTCGGCTTCGACGGGCGTCGGCGACGAGCGCGGCACCGAGGCAAGTCCTCGACCGCCCACCGCGAGCACCTCGATGCGCGTCGTGCCGACCTTCACAACGTCTCCGGGCGCGAGGACCGTGGGACTGCTGATGCGCTCGCCGTTCACCCACGTCCCGTTGAGCGACCCGAGATCGCGAATCTCCAGTCCGCCATCGGCGGGCACGAGGGTGGCATGAGCACGCGAGATCTCCGGGTCGTCCAGCAGCAAGCCGGCGTCGTCGTCACGCCCGACGGTGAGCTGCCCCGCAACGCGGATACGCCGCCCGTTCTCCGCGCCGTCCAGAACCGCGAGGAGCGCAGGCTCCTGCATCACGCCAGGATCTTGCCGATGCGGTGGTGCCAGAAGCGCCACCAGCCGTACAGGCCGGGGTGATCGCTGCCACCCTCACTCGCGATGCCAAGCAAATCGGTGTGGGTCGCCTGGCCGAACTTGCGGTGGGTCCAGACGATCACGACGTCGTTGCCCGCGAAATAGCAGAAGCGCGAACCGCCGGGCTTGGGTTTCGTGCCCGGCGCCGCGGGATTGTGCAGCCAGATCCCCTCGCCACCCCAGCTCAAGCCGGTGCACCTTCCTTGATTGCGCGCCACGCGGTGCCGGCGGCGCTCGGCCTCGTACGCCCGCTGCACCGCCGCCCCGCTCGCGAAAGTCGAGAGCTCGAGCCGATCGGGGTTGAAGGTCGTCGCACCCTGCGGTGGCAGGCACGTCGCGGTCTCGACGGCGCCCGCGCGCGGTGTCTTCGCCTTCGTGCAGTTTTGCCAGACCGGCGCGGGAACGAGGGCGGCAAAGAGTGTGGATGACAGGCCCTTGGACGACGGTCGGGGGCGCCGTCTTGTCGTCGCCGCGTACGAGGAAGTAGACGACAACGCCCGACGCTGCAGCGGCAATGACGACCAGGAGCAAAGTCAGCAGCAACTGCTTCAGCGGCGTCAGCCGGGAAGGTGGCGCAGGGCTCGGTTCCGGAGTGGCAGCTGTCGCCGGCTCGAGCGCGGGGACGGCGTCGGACGCACCGTCCGAGCCCGGAGGCGGCGGGCTCGCGGCGGGGCGGTATCCACGGAGGCGACAGTGTCGGCTCGCGCCGGCGCGGTTCCCTCGACGCGTCGTGCCTTGCCGCTGGCGGCATTTCGTGCAGCGTTGGCGAGCTCTCCGCACGACGCAAAGCGGTCATCGGGGACCTTGGCCATGGCGGTTGCAATCAGCCCGTCGAATGCCTGAGGCAGATCGGGCCTGAGCCGGCCGACTGAGGGTGGCGGATCAACGAGGTGCGCGTGCAGCACGGCATGCTCGGTGCTCTGCGAGAACGGCGGCGTCCCCGTCAAGCACTCGTACAGCACACAACCCAGTGCATACACATCCGTGCGCGCGTCGACAGGTCGACCCTCGATCTGCTCGGGCGCCGCGTACTCGACGGTGCCGAGGAAGTGTCCCGTCGATGTGAGACCTCGGGCGGTCGTCTGCTTCGCAACGCCGAAGTCGGTCAGGTAGACGTGATCGGTGCTCTCCTCGAGGAGGATGTTCCCGGGCTTCACGTCTCGATGGACGAGAGCGTGTGTGTGGCCGCATCGAGTGCGCTGGCCAGCTGTTCGATCAGGAAGATCGTGCGCCCGACGCCAAGACTGCCGCGCTTGAGGACCTCCTTGAGGTCCGGCCCCTGCACGAAACGCATTGCGATGTAGAGCAGCCCGTCCTCCTCGCCGGCGTCGTAGATCGGAATGATGTTGGGGTGGTCGATCGCCGCCGCAATATGGGACTCACGCACGAACCTCTCCCGGAATTGCTCATCCCAGGCCAGCTCGGTGGTGAGGACCTTGAGCGCGACCCTTCGCCCAAGGCGAAGCTGCTCGGCGACGTAGACGACGCTCATGCCGCCGCGGCCGAGGACCGACTCGATCCGAAATCCCGCGACTTCGGTGCCGATGCGTGTGGATGCCGCCATTTCGAGGGGGACGCCCATTATCCGCCCCTCAGCCGCGAAAGCCCAGGATGAAAGGACGGGAACTCCAGCCGGCGCTCCATATCGACATGACGGAGCGACCCGCGCTTTCCTTCCGTCCGCTCGGCCGGCGCCTGCGCGCGTTTACCGTTTTATGATTTCGGACCTGGCATGAGCGGAGGAGCGGACGCATAGCATCTGCCCGTCCATGGAACGACTGCGCTTTGCTCCGGACGCGGCCTTCATCCCTCGCGGTGAGCTTCTGGACGGTGTCACCGTCGCCCCGCTGACGGCCCGACCGGGAAGCGGGAGCCCGGTGCAAGCCGCGATCTTTCGGCTAGCGCCTAACGGACGGCTCCGGCGTCACCCCGCAACGCTGCCGCAGGTCCTCGCGGTTCTCGAAGGTTCCGGCCGAGTGAGTGGATCGGACGGCGAGTTTCAGCCGATCGGCCCCGGCGAAGCAGTGTTCTGGTCAGCCGGTGAGGAGCACGAGACGGAGACGGACACCGGCTTGACCGCACTGATCCTCGAAGCCGACGGGCTCCAGCCATGGCGTACTGGATCGTGAGCCCGGTGGCGCGCGCAGGGTCAGAAAGTCGCGACGATGAGCCTTAGTGATCGCCCCGGCTCGATGGAGCCACGGCGAGGCTGCGGGCAAGACGACCAGTGCAAGTGTCAGGCCCGCGACGAGGGCGAGCGCGAGGATGCCGGTGCGCAGGGCCGCTCCCGACCTGCGGCGGCTGCGCACCCAGTCAGCCGCGACGAGTCGCGGGACTCGGAGTGCGTAGACGAGGACGTGCAGCGCGAACGCGACGCCCCAGACGACGAAGCTCACCTTGTGCAGGCCCAGGACGATCCCGCCTTGAGGGCCGACCACGACGAGCGCGACACCCGTCGCGAAGACGGCGATCGTGGCGGCGACGAGGACCGGCGCGACGAGCATTCTCATGAGCAGCATCGGCGGTCCCTTGCGAACGTATTCGTCAGCGTGCAGGTAGTAGCGAACAAACCGGTAGCCGGTCACCGAAAGCTTGAGCACTACCGGTGGAATCAACATCGAGCCCGATGAAGACGTGCAGCGACAACAATGGGCGAATCGCGAGGATCGTCACCCCTTCGACCGCCAGCAGCACCAGCAGGACCACGCCCGTCGACGCAGTCAGCCGCGCGTTGCCTTCGGTGCCGCCGCGCAGCAGCCGCAATCGAGTCGAGGTCTGACCTGTCTCCACGCGCATCAGTGCAGCAGGCACGACTAAGAAACCGATGAGAGCTAGCTGCGCTGCACCCGGAGCCGCCCGTCAGGGCTGACCGCTCGCATCCGGCTCGTTTTCGCGATCACAACAGGGTAAGGTCACCCGAGATGCGTTACCTGCTGCTCGACGCGGCTGCGGGCATCGGCGTGCTCGCGACCATCACCCTTTCGGCGCGAAGGGCGCCGCAGAAGCGCTCGCGTCACATCCGCGCGCTCGGCTGGGTGCTCGTCGCCGGGCCCTGCCGCTCGCCGTCGCTCTGCCGCTGCCGGACGCCTGCCCCCGACGGCCGACCAGGTCGACCTTTCTCTCGGCTGTGGCTGCCTTCGCGATCGGGGCTGCCCTCGTCCTCAGCGTCGACGACGAAGAGGACCAGCGTGACGACGCGGACGATGATTCGCCGCCGTGGTGGCCGGAGTTCGAGCGCGAGTTCCGCGCCTACGCGCGCCGACCGCCGCGCGGCGGCGGACCATCAGTCGGTCCTGACGCTCAGTAGACGAGCGGAATGAGCTTGCGTCGCACGGACGAGCGATAGCGGTCGTACGAAAGTGTCCGACCGCAGGAGCCGCTCCTCTTCCCCGATGCGCACGAGCTGGAACGCCGTGCTCAGGCAGAGCAGCGCGAGGTTCGCAAACGACGGGTTCTCCGCGACGTAGCCCAGGTAGCTCACGAGATAGCCGAAGTACGCCGGATGCCGGACGAGGCGGTAGGGACTCGCGAGTCTTGACTCCCCGGTTGGCCGCGACGATCCCGAACGACCGCCCGAGCGTGCCGAGGACTCGCCAGCGCAATCAGGAGGCCGGCGAGCTGCACCAGCTCGCAGGCGAGATGCGGGAGGCCGGCGTCCGTCGGTCGCGCGAGGAGCATCGCGAAGCTACCGATGGGCGCGGCAAGCCACGCGACCGGCCGGACGCTCAGCTCGACCGGGGCGCGCCTGACGAGGAAGAGGACTGCAGCCCAGCCCTCGAGGAGGGTGACCCCGAGCCCGGAGGGTGCTCCCGTGGCACGCCAGTGCGAGAAGTTCGACCAGGCGAAGATGCGCGAACAAGCCGACCAGCAGGGCGCGCTGAAAGGAGCGCACCGACGCGGCGTCCCGTCAGGCCGGATTGTGGCGCTGCTCCGGAACTCCACCCGTTGCCGGGCCACCAGGTGGCGTCAAAGGACGCCATGGGATCCGAGAAATGCTGGGGCGAGAATCAGGACGAACATCACCGGCAGGATGAAGATCGCCATCGGCAGCGAGCATCTTCACCGGCGCCTTCTGCGCCCGCTCCTCCGCATAGATCTGCCGGCGATGGCGCAAGTCGCTCGCCTGCGACCGCAGGATCGACCCGAGCGGAGAGCCGAGCTGATCCGATGCGAGCACCGCGTTGGCGAATGCCATAGCGTTGTCGCTGCCGACGCGTAGGGCGAAATTGCGAATCGCAGCCCTTCGGGACTCGCCGACGCGCAACTCCGTCAGCACCCGCTTCATCTCTTCCCCCAGCGGGCCCTCGCTGACGTCTGCCAGGTAGGTGACGGCGGCATCGAAGCTCATGCCGGCCTCGATCACCAGCGCGAGCTGATCGACGAAGTGCGGCAACTCCTGGTCGATCCGCTCTGCGCGCCGTGTAGCCGCCTTGCTCAGAAGAAGCCCGGAAACAGGATGCCCGCGGCCCTGAACACGAGCCCGAGCAAGATCCCGTCCGGCCCCGTGGGCGATGAGAAAGCCCGCGATGAAGCCGACGACGGCGAGCGCCACGCGGCCCGCCATGAAGAGCTCCGCAGTGAGGCGCCGCGAGGCACCAGCTCGTGCAAGCGCGGTCGCGATCTCGTTGTCGTCCTGCTTGCGCCAGAGCTTGCGATGAACACCTGCAGCGACCGGGGCAGCCTTGGTTGCGAACAACGATCTGCGTGGGGCGTCAGGGAACGGCTGCCGTTGCGCCGACGGCTGTTCTCGCACTCGTCAGAGCCAAGCGCCGATCGCGGTCCGCGACCGTCCGTGTACGGGTCAACTGAAAGCCGCAAAGGGCCAGGCACGCGATTCCCGCGATGAGCAGCATCAACATCGTCTAGGTACCTCACGTTCACGATTTTTCGAAGGAGCAGTCCGCCGATGCGCCATCGACGCGATGCAGAAGCCCATCAGGAACTGTCCAGTCGACGTCTTGTAGAACGGCGCCATGTATCCCGGGTTGATCAGCGTCATCAGGGTGGCAAGGCCGAACGGGAGACAGATCAGGATCGTCGCCGAGGTTCTCCCCATCGAGGTCAGCGCGCGGACCTTCCGCGCATGCCTCTGACGCTCGCGGACCGTCTCGGAGAGTGTGTCGAAGAGCGTCGCCAGAGAGCCGCCTGCCTGCGACTGAACGTTGATCGCCGTCGCGACGTAATCGAGGTCCTCCGACCCGATTCGCTCGCACATCGCCGCGATCGCTTCGTGCAAGGGGCGACCCAATCGTTCCTCGCCGAGGACACGGGTGAATTCCTCCGGAGGCGGGAGGACTGCCATCGTCGGCGACTGCACGCAGTGCGATCCGGAGGCCGTGACCTGCGCGGAGCGTGGACGCGATCGTCGCCAGCACATCAGGCAGCTGGCGGTCGAAGGCCTTCTTGCGCTTCGCGGCCGCCACGCTGAAGAGCACGAACGGCAACCCAAATCCGATCAGCATCAGGAAGACCGCTGCAATCGGCCCGGCTCCCACGATCGTTCCCACGATCCCGAGGAAGAACGCGCTGATCAGCGCGAGGTACGGCACATGCCCGAGGCGCACCTTCAACCCCGAACGCTCGACGGAACGCGTCAACCGGTCTGCGCCCGGGAGATCGGCGAGCGCGCTCTCCGTCCAGGCTGTCAGCGCCTCGAGTCGGCCCCCTTGAGCCTGCCCCGCCTGTGTCTCGTCGCGCTGCTTGACGTGAGGCCGGAGCAGTCGCGTGATCTCCGTGCCTCGCCGTTGCCGGGTGACGGCCGTGCCCGCAGCGCCGAGCAGCAGAGCAGCCAGGGATCACCAGGACGGCGGCCGTCGCTCCCGTGTTCGTGAGCGAAGCCGGCAGCGGTCCCTCTGCTGGTGGCGCTTCTCCCAGGAACTCGGAGCTGCGAAACGGCCGTCGCCGTTCCCGCCTGCAGCCTGAACGTGAGCGAATCGCCGGGCCGTGCTCGCGTCAGGTAGGAGATCTGCCAGGTACGAGTCGAGCTCGCGGCCGAGCGCTGCGTAGATTGCACCCAGCTGCGAGATGTGGCTCGCATCGAAGAGCCTGCCTCCTGTTTGACCGGCCATTCTCTCGAGCGTCTGCGAGTCGGCCCTGCCCCCGCGGCGATCGCATAGACGACGACACTGGCACGTTGTGCGGCAGTGATCGCCCGATCGAGGGTTGCCTTCGACCCGACATCGTGACCGTCGGTGAGCAGCACGAGAATGCGCGTGCCCGTGGACATGCGCTCCAGCCGTGAGACGGACGAGATGACGGCGTCGTAGAGCGACGTACCTGTCTCGGGATCCGGCGCGAGCTGCCCCAGCGTCCGAAGCACATCGGCTTTCGTTTCGTTCTGGCGGGTGAGGGCCAAGGATTCATGGCCAAACGCAACGAGACCGGTGGCGGCCGCGCCCTGTTCGCCGGCGAGGAATGCCCGTGCCGCGCGCTTGGCCTCGTGCAACGGCGCACCGCGCATCGATGCCGAGTTGTCCACGGCGAGCACGAGCGCCTCTGCCGACGCGAGCTGGCGCACGGTTACAAACGGCGCGGGTCGACCGTTCTCGAACAGAGCGGGCCGAGCTCCTGCAGGTGCGATTGCTGTGATCCGCAACTGGGGGAAGCTCCCAAAGTCGACGTGGCGGATCTGAACGGGTGTCTCAGCCGCGGCGGCCGTCGACACTGCAAGGAGGACTGCGGCCGCGAGTGTGGCGAAAGCAACGCGTTTCATGCTGCGCCGATCCAGGCGGTGGGGTTGAGATCGACGCCGTTCGCCTTGAGCTTCATCAGGAAGCCGGGCCGCAGGCTGGTGGCCTGCCAGCGGCTCGAGGAGCCGTGAGTCCCAGCCGATTTGCGAGTCCGGCGCCTTCGCCACGAAGAGGTCTTGAAGCGTCACGACGTCACCCTCCATGCCGGCGATCTCCGTGATTTGCGTTACCCGTCGTGACCCATCCACGAGTCGCGAGATGTGGATCAGCAAATCGAAGCCACCGGCGATCTGCTCGCGAATCGCCTTCATCGGCAGCTCCACCCCTGCCATCAACACGAGCATCTCGAGACGGTGCAACGCGTCTCGCGCGGAGTTGGCGTGGACGGTCGTGAGGGATCCGTCGTGGCCCGTGTTCATCGCCTGCAAGCATGTCGAGCGCTTCTGCGCCACGGACCTCACCGACGATGATTCGATCGGGTCTCATACGAAGCGCGTTACGGACGAGATCTCGAATCCGTACTTCACCTTCGCCCTCGATGTTCGGCGGCCTCGACTCGAGGCGAGACGACATGACGCTGCTGCAATCGGAGTTCGGCCGCGTCCTCGACCGTCACCACTCGCTCGGCAGTCGGAACGAACGCCGAAACCGCATTGAGCAGCGTCGTCTTGCCCGTGCCGGTACCGCCGGAGATGAGGATGTTGAGCTTCCCGCGGACGCATTCTCCGAGGAATTCCGCCGCTTGGTCGGTCATGCGTTCCGAAGCGCGATCAGGTCAGGCAGCGAAAGCGCGTTCCGAGCGAACTTCCGGATCGTGAGCGACGGGTCCGCGCAGCGCCAGCGGCGGGATGATCGCGTTGACGCGGCTGCCGTCGGGAAGCCGAGCGTCCACCATCGGCGAAGACTCGTCGATGCGCCGCCCGACCTGCGACACGATTCGGTCGATGATGCGCAAAACATGGGCGTCGTCGAGGAATGCGGCCTCCGTCTCCTCGATCCGGCCATCGCGCTCGACGTAGAGCTGGTCGTATCCGTTGACCATCACCTCCGTGACGCTCGGGTCCCGAGAAACGGCTCCAGGGCCCGTAGCCGAGGATGTCATCCGCGATCTGCCGCTCGAGCTGTGCGCGCTCGCTCGGGCTGAAGGGCGTGTCTTCGAGCGCAAGCTGCTCCCGGATCCAGATCCCGGACACGTGGCCCGGAGCTCTTCCGATCCTTCGATGTTGAGGAAGGCGGCCCCCAACCGCGCGATGCACGCCCGGTGAATCTTCGTCTTGATCTCGGCGTGCGGGTCACGCGCTCCGCGCCTTCAGCTCGCCCGAGTCGAGCTGGAGCTGCTCCGCGAGCACCGACGTGTCTGTGCTCGGAGAGAAGCCGTTGCCGTCGATGCCGTTCATCGCCGCCCCTCAGCAGTGTTCGCTTGGGCTGCGCAGTCGCCATGGCGACCGGCGCTGCGCTCGAAGACCGACGTAGCCAGAGCGGTGACCGCCCGGCGCGAAGCGGTCTCTTTCGTCGGCAAGGACGACAGGCGTTGCACGGTTGATCGCCGACGGCACAGCCGCGTCATCGGGCAGCTCGAAGGCGATTTCCGCTTCCAATACTTCCTCGATCTCCTGCCGGCTGACGCCCCCGCCGCGCCAATTCGATTTGCCACGATCGAGACGCGATCGCGCGGGAAGCCCAGCCGGTCGATTGTCTCCAGACCAATGCTGCACGTTCTTCAACGAGGTCACCTCGGGATTGCAGACGATCAACAGCTGGTCAGTGCGGTCGAGCGCTGCAAGCATCGGCCCGTCGAAGAGCGGCCCGGTGTCGATGACGATCGCACTGTAGGCCTTGCGAGCGGTGTCGAGAATGGCGGCGAGGTCCGCCTGCCCCACCATCTGCGCCTCTTCCGGACGCTTGGGAGCAGCCAGGAGCGCCAACGAGGTTCGCGGGTCCGGTGCAGACGAACGCCTTCAGCTTGTCGATGTCGACGTCGCCGCTCGCCGCAGCGAGATCGGCGATCGTTGCGCGTGGAGAATCGCGAGCGTCAAGGCGGAGTCCCCCGAATTGCAGATCGAGGTCGATTAGGAGCGTCGACCGATCCGATTGCATCGAGGCCACCGCGAGGTTCGTGGCGATGACCGTCTTGCCGCTCCCACCCTTCGGCGAGAAGACGGTCACTACCTTGCCCGTTGCCCCGTTCGCACTGTTGGCGGTCGCGGCCTCTCCGCAGCGCGAACAACAGCGTTTCGACCGGCTGCGGCAGCACGAGCACGTCCGCGGCGCCGACCTGAGCCCGGCCTCCACGATCCCGCTTCGGCTCGCCGTAGGCCGCAAGGATGAGCGGTGCCCGCGAAAGCGTGCGGAGCTTGCCGATGTCTTCGGCCATATCGCGTCGACGACGAAGGAGACGACGTGGAGGGCGACGTCGACAGACGACGCGAGGCGCCGGCCGTTGCCATCGGTTGCCCGCACCATCGAGAGCGTCGGCTGGTCGGCCAGGCTCGGTGCGAGCTCGTCAGCGGCCGTGCCGCTCAGGAGCACCCGAAGCGTTGGGTTATGACCGTTACGGTGCATCGATGCTCTCCGGGAAGTTTCCGGCGATTTGGCCCGAAGCACCGGGAAGACCACGGCTGGAAGACGGAGAACAGAGTGTCGGCGGTGCCAGGACTGTTCGCCGGCTTGCTCGTCGGCCGGAGTGCGAAGAACCAGGTCGTTTGCTTCATCGCCCAGGCCATGACCTGTGCCTCTTTGTCCGTCATGACCAGAGTTGCCGTCACCGCCGGAGGTGCACCAACCGATGCCGCCTTCGGGCGCCGTCAGGCGCCTTCAGCACGAGGAGATTTCGCAGGATCACACGTGAAGTGGCCCGAGCGACATCGTTGACGTGATATTTGGTCGTCGCAACCACGTCGACTCGGTCGCCGTCAGACATGGTTCCGGCGAGCATCTGGTTCTGATCGCCTGGAATGATCACCAGTCGCTGTGCGCCGGAGAACTTGGCGAAGACCCTCCCTGCGCAACGGGCACGAACTGGCGCAGCGTGACTTGCTGTCCTTCGTAGATCTGCCCGGCGGTGACCTTCGCCGTCAGGGGCGCCGCAGTGGTGATCGACCCGGGCACGACCGCACGACGTGGCACGGTCTGTGACTTGAGATATCCCCCACCCGCGATGGTCGAGCCGTCGGTGCCCGCCGGGATGTCGCGCGTCGCAACCAGGACCGTCACGAGGCCTGCGCCGTGCGTCACGCGATTCCGGTAGCTGATGACGTACATGCCGATGAGCACGGCAGCAAGAGTGGCGAGCCCGAGCGGCAATGCGAGATTTCGAATTCGCGATTTGGTCACGAGAGCTTCCTTTCGGTCCTATGGATGAGCGAGATGACATGGACGCCGAAGTCGGTGGCGCCAACTAGCAGGGTCTCCTGCCGCAAGATCTGATGCGATGTACGTCACGAAGTGACCTGTGAGCTGACGGCCCCGGCCCCCACGAGTCGACGCTTTCGATCACGAAGGCGGCCCAGCCGATGATGTGGAAGAAGTAGCTCGAGCCGCTGTTGGCGGTGGTGTCGAAGACCGGAAAGAAGAGCGGCGTCCCGATCCTGTCGGTGAGCCCCTGCTTGACGGGGCCGACCGTCTCCCCGTCTTGACGCCGTACCACTGGTTGGCGGGTAGAGCATCGACGTATCCGTTTTCGATCCAATCCTTCAGCTGGCTACCGCCGATGCCGGCGGACGAGCCGCAAGCAGTCGAAACTGTCGAGTGGCAAGTGAGGTTGATCAGTCCGATCGTGCTCGAGGACACGTTGCTCTCGTCGAAGTTGAAGGTCACCCTCCGGCCGTAGCAGGCGCGGATTCGTGGCCGCGCATGCGACCTCTCGCTTGACTGCGATCGGTGCGACGTTCTTCAGCATCGAGGGAACGAAGATTCCGGCCCGGGCGTGCGCGCTGATCGTCACGTTGTTGAACGCCGCGCCGAAGATCTTGCGCGAGATAGCCCGGCGCTGTGGTCACGGCTGCCACGTCGATACAGCGTGTTCGTGGCGCAACTGGGCGCGGTCGACGGAAAGGTGACGGTGGGTGCCGGTAGCCCCGTGTAATTCGTCTGCGCGTACGGTAATCGCAGTGGACTGCGCGGTTGCCGCGAACGGCAAGTCCTGGGCGCCGGCGAGCGCGGCGGCATCCGCGGACGTCTGTAGATGCCGCTGGGCCCTGAACCATGAGCCGCCGTCGATGACGAGCGCGCCCATGCCGATCAGGATCGTGAGAATGGCGATGACGAAAACGATGACCTGACCGTCTTCCGCACGCAGCTGAAGGGTGATTGCCTTCATTCGAGCCGCTCCTGCGCGATGCCTTGAATCGTGAAATTTCGAGCGAAAGCCGGCACGCCGAAGAACCCCGGCAAGCCGATGCTGAAGGAGTAGGTGACCGTGACCCTCACCGGCTGCCCGGTGACTGCTCCGCCACTGAGAGTGCAACCGATGGTGCTGCCCGCCGGGATGATTCCCATGCTGTTGATCTTGGTCGACGCTGTGGCGCAAGCCGTCGTGCGGTGCGTGGCTGCTTCGCGGGCGCCGACGCGAGCCGCGTCGGTGATCGAAAGATAGTTGTGCCACGCTCGCCCAAACTGGACGATGCCCAGCACGAGGAAAACGAGGAACGGCAGGATGAAGGCGAACTCGACGAACGACTGTCCGCGGTTCTCGTTCAAGCGCCTTCGCATTCCGTTCCCTCCTTTCGTTTCTCGTCAAGACTTCCAGTCAGAGCCCCCGCCGATGTGGCGGAGGCTCTGAACTCCGAGTGCTTCGTCGCTTAGATCGCGCCGGAGACCGTGTCGATCGCCGCCTGAATGGCGTCGCCGAGACCGCTCCACGTGACGGCGAGAAGCACGCCCACCACAACCACAGCGAGGATGAGCGCGTACTCCACGAACGTCTGGCCCTGCTCGTTGCGTACACGCGTGAGCAGAAGATCAACCAGGGACATTAGGAACCCTCCCCGTTACTCGTTTCGGGGCTCTTCGCCCCCTCCCTAGAAGGTGTAGTCGCCGCCGGGCGCCCGCTGAACGAACGAAGGGCCGGACCGAGCTAGACCATCAGACATCGCTTCCGGCCCCTCTCGCGCCGCTCGGCAGACCGTCGTTCTTAGACAGCTCCCGAGACGGTGTCGATCGCCGCCTGGATCGCATCGCCCAGCCCGCTCCACGTGACCGCAAGCAAGACGCCCACGACGACCACGGCCAGGATCAGTGCGTATTCGACGAACGTCTGACCGCGCTGGTCGCGCACGTGCGCGCGCATGGCGTGAATCAGGGACATCACAACCTCCCTGCTTTCTTAGTGTCGAGGCTCAGTCGCCCCCTAGTCAATGTCTACTCGCCCGGAGGACCGCGCCTAAAGGTACGAACCGCCAGACCGAGCTAGACGATCCGTTACGGCTTGCTGCTTGCGGCTTCAGACAGCTGCGGAAACGGCGTCCATCGCCGTCTGCATGACGTCCGTGAGGCCGGCCCACGTCACCGTAAGCAGGACGCCCACGACGACGACCGCCAAGATCAGTGCGTACTCGACGAACGTTTGAGCGCTCTCCTGGACGGCACGGGCGCGCCCTGCCTGAAGCCGGGACATGTGGGACTCCTCGTTGTCGATTCGGGCTCTCGCCCCTTTCGCAACCAAAGATGTAGCTCGGGGAGGCGCCGTTGCTGAACCGCCGAACGACCAGACCGAGCTAGACCATCAGTTGCGGGCTCGACTCAAGTTCAACCGACGCCCGGCCGAGTATCGAGTAGGCTTGGCCTTCGGTTGAGGGAAGAGAGAGCATGAGTCCTCACAGCTTCGTCCTGGTACTGGTGGGAGCGAGCGCAGTTCTCGCCTTCTGGCTGGGTGCCCGCTTCCCCGGCCTCGGTCCGACCAGCCTCTCGTTCGCCGTCCTCCATCTCCCTGTGCGGATTCGCAGCGGTCCGCGCCATCTCCGGGCTGACGAATGCCGCGGTCGCGTTCTCCCCGGACGTGGCGCGCTACCTGGTTCCGTTCGGGATCGCGCTGCCTCTCTTCACCTATGCGTTCCTCGCCGGCTTCTGGCTGACGCGGCTCATTCACCGCGCGGCGACCGGCCATCCGCTCTGACGCCGGCGCGGCGACGCTTCCCGAGGACTAGCGGGAGGTCGGGCTGGGGCTAGCCCTGCGATCAAGGACAGGCTCGCGCCGGAAGGCTTAGATGGACGGCACGATGGCACGAGCTGCCGACTCGAGTACGGCTGGAACCGATCCACCCGCGAAGGTTCACCGACTGCGGCCGCTTCGCGTCCTCCTGGCACTGCGCGACCGGAAGTTCATGAGGGTCACCTGCTTTCTGCTCGAACAGCGCGGGTACGACGTCGTCCAGGACCGGAGCACGAGAGTCGTCGAGGCTGCCGCCCGTGTGCAGCCAGACATCGTCGTGTTCGAGGCCGAAGCCTCGAGAGGGTCTTCGGCGCGGATTCTCGCCGGACTCGCTGCTCTTCCCAGGGCGCCCGGAGTGATCACGATCGTCGAGCAGGAGCTGCACGGCAGCCTGCTCGGGGTGGCAGCAGTGGCGAAATGGACGCCGGTGGATGAGCTCGCGCGGGAGATCGAGGCGGCTTCTCTGTGCAGAGGCCGGACGATCGCCCGAGAGATCCCCGAACCGTGACCGCAGAACACTCTCCTGCCTGCGTTCGTGATCGCCATCCTCGTGGTGCTCTCGTGGTACGACCTCAGGCTTCGCATCATCCCGAACCGCATCGTGCTCCCCGCCTGGGCGCTCGTCCTCGCCTTCGAGCTGTTGCTGCGGCCGGGCGATTGGGTCGAATGGATTGCTGCGAGCACCGCCGCCGCAGGCCTGTTCTTGCTGCCTGCATTGGTGTACCCCGCCGGCCTCGGAATGGGCGACGTGAAGCTCGCGGGCCTCATCGGGGCGACCCTGGGCTATCGCGTCTTCACCGCTCTGCTCGCTCGGCACGCTCCTGGCCGGCGTGTTTGCGGGTCTGCTCCTGGTCCGTGACGGCTCTGCCGCAAGGAAGAAGACCTTTGCCTACGGGCCGTTCCTCGCCGCGGGCACCGTGGTCCTTCTGCTCGTCTGAGCGTTCAGTCCCGTGAACGCAAGATAGGCCCGTCGGCCCATTGCCGTGGGGGACGCCGCGACGACACTCCGTCGGGGATACAGGGAGGAGCGCGAGGAATGACTGCGGACTCGCTTCTCCCGTCGACTGCACACGCTCGAGGGGTCAAGCAGGCGGCTGGGGGATGCACACTTGAGCGCCGAACTCACGGCAGAGGTTCGGCTGCATGCGCCGGGCGCCCGATCAGGGCGCCCGGCGCATCGCGACCTGGGTTCGGTCGAACGTGCCTTCGGGCGCCATTTCTTTCGACCAGCGGGCGCGGTCGGGGGTCGAAGCCGCCCGGACGCGCGCTGATCGCCTCGGAGACGCCGCCGGGGGATGACCGAGTCGATCGGAATGACGTTCGCGAGCGACGTCTTCGTCTCGCTCGCGGTGGAGCGTCCCTGGCGCACGCGTGACGTCCGCCCGCTCCTCGAGAACATCGGCGACGCGTTGGGCCTCACGCCGGAGCAGGTGTCGGTGCAGCTCCTCAGCGGTTGCCTGCGGGCACCGCAGCTCTTCGAGCTCCTCCGCTGACGGCGCTCGAGGATCCAGCTCTCCGCGCTCGTCGCACTGTCTCCCGCCGTCGAGGCTTCCTCTGGCTCGGTCAGCCTGACAAGGCACCGATCTGCCTGCTCGCCCAGGGCGAGACCGCCGCGACCCGGCGATTCCGCACCACCGCGCGAGAGATTCTCGAAGGGCGACAACCCGAGCGAGGCCTGATCATCGGTGCCGCCGTACGCCGGTGGCAGAGGCCGTGGGCGGCGCTTGTCATCCGCGTGCGCAACCGAGATGTCGAGGCGCTCCTCGAAGAGGCCGCGAGCGCGATCAGCCCCGTTGCCGAGCGCGACTTCCTGCTCGAGCGAAGCGCGGAGCGAGAGCGGTTGCTCGTGAGCGCAGGTGAGCGAAGGCTCTCGCGGCTCGGGTTCGACCTGCACGACGGCGCCCTGCAGCATCTCGCGGCGCTCGGTGCTGATGTCAACCGGGTCCGGGCGGAGCTGCCGGCACATCTCGAGCCGACCGTCGATTCCTTGGACGAAGGGGTTTCCGAGCTCGACCGGGTCATCCGGAGCTCGCCCATTCCCTCGAGCCGGCAGGCTTGTTGCGCCGCCCACTGGCGGGCGTCGTCGAGGCCGAAGCGGCAAGCCTCCGCGAACGCGCCGGCATAGACGTCACGACGCGCGTGCTCGGCGACTTCAGCGCGATGACTGCGTCGCAGAAGATCGCGGTCATCCGTGTAGTCCAGGAGGCTTGCGCCAATGTCCGGGAACACAGCGGCGCGGCAAGCGTGGAGATCGCCCTCACGGCTGAGCCGGAGCTGCGTGGATCTCCAGATCACCGACAACGGTGACGGTTTCGAAGTCGCTCGGACCCTGCAAGACGCGGCGCAGCGCGGCCGAGCTCGGCCTCGTCGGGGGCAGCGAGCGCGTGCGCCTCCTGGGCGGAACGTTCGACGTGCGCAGCCGGGTCGGCGGCCCGACGACCGTGTCGGTCACCGTGCCTCGCTGGCAGCCGCTCGTTGCGGCGGACGAGCCGGGCCTGCAGCTCGCGTACTGAGCAACGCGGCAGCCGGCAGCGCGCTCAGAGGCGGAGGGTTAGTGCGCAACTCGGTACGCAAACCTCATCATCTTCGAGAACAGTCTCGTTGCCGTCGCTTCCAATCCGCGGCGATCCCATCTCCGCTGCGACCACCTCCTGCTCGAGCCAAAAGCGAGGCCCCGCGAACTGGATTCGCGGCTTCAGCCATGGAAGGTGACCGGGAGGCGCCGCAGAACTAGCGCTGGCGGCGGCGCCCTCCCAAGATCGACGGCTGCGGTTGGCGCTGCCGCACGACCCGTTTAGACAGAGCGGATGTGCTCGGTCTCCTAGACGGTCGCCCAGTTGCAGAGTCCGTCGCCGTACCAACGGACCGCATGCGTGAAGTCGACGAGATTCTCTGCGTCCGGATCAGCTCGCGGTTGGTCGCCGCACTGCACGGCCGCCGCACTGACCCAGTGCTCGTGACTCGAGCCGCCGTCGCAGTTGTCGAGCGCCGTTTGTGTCCATCAGTCCATTGAAGGAGGCGGCGGCGGCTGCCCCCGTCCGCGGGTGTTCTTCTGCCCGCGTGAGCGGGCCTGATGGAGTCCGAACCTGACTTGCGTGTGGCATGAATCCTGCCCGTCCGCTTGATGCCGCAGTGTCTCGCGACCGGCGCTCCCAGAGAGGAGTGTGGGGAACGATGGCTGCTGGTTTTCGTCGCGATTAGCCGTGACGCCGAGGGTGCGCGGTCTCCGCGCCCCCTGGAGCGTGCTTACTTCTGAACTGGAATAGCGCGGACTTGCTTTGGCCGTCGACGAGTTGGACGTCCAGCCGGCGGCACGTGCCCGCCCACGCCTTGTCTGTCTTCCAGACGTAGATGTACTGCCCGGATCGGCGGGTTCGCCGTCGAGTCGTACTGGAGCCCACTGTTCGACGCCGCGAGCGTCTTCAATCGTGTCGACGGCAGTCGACACCGACGGGCAGGTGACGAGCGTCACCTTCGGATAGCCCGAGGCGAAGATGTTCAGTCCCTGGTTCCCGCTGAGGTCGAACTTCACCGGATGGCACTGCCGGCCTGTGCGCCGTTCCACCCGACGTTGTCGACCGGCTGGAAGAAACCGTGGAACACCCATGTGACTGCGAAGTTGCGGTCGATGTTGGGAGCGGCGTTGTAGTTCCTGTTGCCGCCCTGGGACGCCCGGATCGTGCACGTCCCGACGCCCGCGATATGAACAGTTGCGCGTCGGCATGGTGCAGACTGCGGTCGCAAGGCTGCTGAAGCCCACGGTCAGCCCCTGACGAGGCAGTGGCGCTGACACTGAAATCGGCAGCGCCGAATGACTTGTCCGCAAGAGCTCCGAATGTGATCGCCTGGTTCGCCTTGGCGATCGTGAACGTCCGCGAGACATCCGGCGCCGCGTTGTAGTTGCGCGCTCCCGGACTGCGACGCCGTGACCGTGCAGCCCCTCGCACCAGTGATGTGCACCTTCCCAGCCACGATCGTGCACTGGTCACCCGCGCCCGCCGAGTAACTCACCGGCAGACTCGAGCTCGCAGACGCACCCGGAGCGAAGTCCGGATCCAGATACACTGCGCCTGATCGCCGGGAACGTGATCGTCTGATCAGCCTTGGCAATCGTGAACGTCCGCGAGACATCCGGCGCCGCGTTGTAGTTGCCGTTCCCGGACTGCGACGCCGTGACCGTGCAGCTCCCCGCACCAGTGATGTGCACCTTTCCCAGCCACGATCGTGCACTCGGTCACCCGCGCCCGCCGAGTGAACTCACCGGCAGACCGAGTCCGCAGGACGCACTCCGGAGCGAAGTCCGGATCCAGATACACACGCGCTCCGATCGCCGGGAACGTGATCGTCTGATCAGCCTTCGGCGATCGTGAACGTCCGCGAGACATCCGGCGCCGCGTTGTAGCTGCCGTTCCCGACTCGCGACGCCGTGACCGTGCAGCTCCCCGGCACCAAAGTGATGCAACCTTCCCAGCCACGATCGTGCACTGGTCACCCGCGCCCGCCGAGCAACTCACCGGCAGACTCGAGCTCGCAGACGCACCCGGAGCGAAGTCCGGATCCAGGATACACACGCTGCGCCCGGATCGCCGGGAACGTGATCGCCCGATCAGCCTTTGGCGATCGTAGATGCCGGCCTTGTAGGTGAAGCTGTAGCTCGTCACTGGTCAGGCCGCTCGGCCGGATCGCGTACGAACTCCGCGGCGGATGGCACCGCCGTCAGACGGGCCGCAACTCGCCGGTGTGGCTTCCCAGCGAAGTTGAACACCAACGAGCCGCCTCAACGAACCCGCATTGTCCGACCCAACAAAGTTCCGAGTACGAGACAGTAAACGCCGGATCCGCTTGCCCAAACGTCTTCGACTGATCATCAGCCGTCACCGTCAACGACGCCTTCGGCGATCGAGAAGCTGCGCAGAACATCAGGGCGCCGCGTTTGTAGTTGTCATTCCCAGCCTGCGACGCCGCGGATCGAACAGCCGCCGGCGCTCGTCAGACGGGCTTCGGCCCGGACATCACGACCGTGCACTCTCCCACTTTGCCGCGAACGCGACCGGATTCCCCCGACCCGCCACCACTCGCATCTAGATCAAAGTCATCATCGCCGTACGTCTTGTCGGCCAAGCGCGGCAAAGCTGTGATCGCCTGATCGGCCTTTGCTGATCGTGTAGGTGCCGGCCCTGTAGGAGAAGCCGTGGAGTCGTCGCTGGCCAGGCCGCTCGGCCGGATCGCATAGACACCCGCATCGCCAGTCGGCACCGTCAGCCGACGGGCCGTGTAGTGGTGCGCTCGTCGGCGGCTTCCCGGCGAAGCTGAACACCACCCGGGTCGCCCAACGAACCAGCATTGTCTGACCCAACAAAGGCAGAGTATCGAGACCGTGAACGACGGATCCGACTGCCCAAACGTCTTCGACTTATCCTCCGCCGTCGCCGTCAACGACGCCTTCGCGAGCGAGGCTGCGCGGCACATCCGGGGGCCGCGTTGTAGTTGTTGTTACCAGCCTGTGACGCGGTGACCGTGCAGGTGCCGGCACCCGGGATGGGGCACCGGGGTCGAGCCACTGGATCGTGCAGTCGCCACTCGCGCTGAAGCTCACCGCCAAAACCAGAGCTCGCCGACGCACTCACACTGAAATCAGCGTCGCCGCATGTCTTGTCCGCCAGCGCGGCAAACGTGATCGTCTGGTCGGCCTTTGTTGATCGTGTAGGTGCCGGCCTTGTAGGTGAAGCTGCGTCGTCACTGGTCAGTCCCACTTGGCCGGTTCGGGTCGTAGCGCACCCGCGGCGGTGGGCAACCGCCGCCGACGGGCCGTAACCCAGTCGGGCGGCTTCCCCGCGAAGTTGAACACCAACGATGCCGCCCAACGAGCCCGCATTGTCCGGACCGACGAACCCAAGCCGAGTACGGGACAGGCGAACGCCGTGGTCCGCATCGCCCAAACGTCTTCGACCGGATCCTGCAGCCGTCACCGCCGTAACGACGCCTTCGCGGATCGAGAAGCTGCGCAGAACATCAGGCGCCGCGTTGTAGTTGATCATCCCCAGCCTGCGACGCCGTGATCGAACAGCCGCCAGCGCCCGTCAGATGGGCCTTCGGCCCAGACACGACCGTGCACTTCCCACTTGCCGCGAACGGTGACCGATTCCCCTGAGCCGCCACCACTCGCAACTAGATCAAAGTCATCATCGCCGCAGCCGTCTTGTCGGCGGCCAAGCGCGGCAATGCCGATCGTCTGGTCGGCCTTGTTGGATCGTGTAGGTGTCCGGCCTGCAGGTGAAGCGCTGTAGTCGTCACTGGCCAGCCCAACTCGGCCGGATCGCGTACCTCCTCGCATCGGTCGGCACCACAGCCGACGCGGCCGTAACTCGTCGGCGGCTTCCCGCAGCGAAGCTGGAACACCAATGAGCCACCTCCAACGAGCCCGGCATTGTCCAAACCGACGAACCCAACACACATCATAGGAAACCCCGAAGCATCGGGTCCGCATCCCCAAACGTCTTCGACCGGATCTGCGCCGTCACCGTTAACGACGCCTTCGCGATCGAGAAGCTGCGCACCATCAGGCGCCGCGTTGTAGCTGCTGCCCCAGCCTGGGGCCGTGATCGAACAGCCGCCGGCGCTCGTCGATGGCCTTCGGCCCAGGTTGCGACCGTGCACTTCCCACTTGCCGCGAACGTGACCGATTCCGGAGCCGCCACCACTCGCAACTAGATCAAAGTCGGTCAATGCCGTACGTCTTTATCCGGCGAAGCGCGGCAACGTGATCGTCTGATCCGCCTTGTTGATCGCATAGCCTGGGGCACGCTCGATGCTGCGCGTTGTAGCTAGTTGGCCCCTCGCCTGTGATGCCGTGGATTTGTGTGAAGCTCCCTGCGCCCGTGATGTGGACCGTCGAAGCACTCACCGTGCAGTTGCCGCTCGCGCCGAAGTTCACCGCCAACCCAGAACTCGCGGTTGCACCACACTGAAATCAACATCGTCGCAAATGGCCCTTGTCGGCTGGAGCGGCGTCAAAGTTGATCGTCTGATCCTCGCCTTGTTGATCGTGAAGGCCTGGGCACGCCTCGATGCCGCGTTGTAGTTGTCATTCCCGCCTGTGATGCCGTGATCGTGCAGCTTCCCGCGTCGTGATGGGACCGTCGAAGCACTCACCGTGCAGTTGACGCTCGCGCCGAAGCAATACGTAACTGAACGAAGTACAA
>ERZ1370068.325-contig-10294_pt1 | contig 32213 bp, 34 predicted proteins | sample MGYA00561227_ERZ1370068 | MGnify/ENA primary metagenome ERZ1370068 (study PRJEB38410, sample SAMEA6850437) | metagenome | study: Metagenomic assessment of the ecological functions of the soil: analysis of the soil microbiota associated with the...
GATGTACTTCGTTCGATTGTGTTGCTCCAGCAGCAGTTCAGCGCAGTTGCCCACCACGACACCCTCGACAAGCCACGGTTGCAGGGCCGGGTTCACCTGGTCGAACGGCCAATGCCGGGGTCTTCATGTGATTATGAGCGGCAAAGTGACCGGGACGGGGAAGGCGTGGCCTGGCTCTATGCCCAGGCCGGCGGGCTCGGGACGCTCGATCGTGGTGTTTCCGATTCGGGCTGGATCGTTCAGACCAGCAACACCGCGCGGAACCTGAAGACGCGGTGTTCTTCGGCCCGACGGGCGTGAAGGCTGGGCGGTGGGGATGGCGGAATGGTCGTTCCACACCACCGACGCCGGGATCACCTGGCGCGCCCAGACCGGTCCCACCACGGCAGCGAGCCTGAACGGCGTGTCCTTCGCCGACCCCGACACCGGCTTCGCGGTCGGCAGCGGGGGCACCATCCTCCAGACCAGCGATCGCGGCGACCACTGGAAGCGTCTTACCGTGACCATCGGCGAGAACCTGAACGCGATTTCGTTCGCCAACCGCGACACCGGCTTTCGCGGTCGGCAGCTCGGGAGCCGTCGCGCGCACGGTGAACGGCGGGCGCGAACTGGACCAGAGCTGAATCTCACCGCGATCACGCTCCCGCGGCGTCGCCTGTCGTCGAGCACGCACGAGGGCTGGGCGGTCGGCGACGGCGGCGACATCTGGGGCACGATCGACGCCGGCGTGACGTGGGCCGGATCTCGCCCTCGGTCACGAGCGCCACGCTCCGGGCGGTCGCGCGCCGCAGCACCTTTGCCGCCTGGGCGGTCGAGGCCCAGGGCGCGGCCCCGTTCACGACCGACGTCAGCGGCCAGCCGGAGTGGCAGATCGACAATCTCGGCGTCCTATGCCGATCTGCACGGGCTCCATTTCCCGAGCGATGCGCTAGACCGGTTATGCGGTGGGGTTCAACGCCACCGGGTCGGTGCTCAAGACCGAAGACGGCGGCCTGAGCTGGTCGCCGCAGATCTCGAACACCGGCCGGCAGCTGAATGCGGTGTACTTCGTGGACACGCAACGCGGCTGGGCGGTGGGGACCTCGGGCACCATCATCCACACCGCGCTGGGCGGGCGCTGAGCGAACCGCCGCCGGCCAGGGAGGAGCAGCGATGAGTGAGTCGCGTCTGATCCTGGTCGACGGATACAACCTCATCCTGCGCTCGCCGACGCTCAAGCCGGGCGCGGATCGCACCCTGCGCGAGTCCCGCGACAAGCTGGTCCAACCTGCTCTCGTGGGCGGTGGGCTCGGAGGGCGCACGGTTCCCTGGTGGTCTTCGACGGCAGCGACGAGGGCGGCGACGACGAGGGCAGCCGGCCGGGTGGAGGTGGCGCTCTCGCGGCCCCCGACAAGGCCGACGATCTCATCGCCGCCTGGTCGAGGGAGCGCATCGAGCGCGTGCGAGCGGCTCACGGTCGTGACCTCGGACCTCGAGGGCGGCGCGCCACGCACGGGCCATGGGCGCCGACATCGCGCTACGCGGATCTGTTCCTCTCGAGCATTCTCGGGCCGGCAGGAGGAAGCGCGGCCGAAACGCCGGAGAAGCCTGCGGCGATGTCCAAGCGGGAGCTCGAGGAGTGGGCGGAGCTGTTCCGGAGCCGCCGAGTTAGCTGGCGGATGATCCGGAGGAGCACGGAACACTAGATCGGGCGGCGGCGGGGCGGAAAGCAGGGGCGCCTCGGAGCACGCAGGGGCGGCGCCTTCCGGGCCGCCGCCTCTGCTGGCTTCCCGGCTCGCTCCGCCATCCTGGCTACGCGAGCCTGGAGGCGTCTCCTGCGGCGCCCCCGTCTCCCCGCCCCGCCGCGTGCTGGCTGCGGGAGCCTGAGGCGTCTCCTGCGGCGCCCCGTTTCCCGCCCCGCCGCGTGCCGGCACTTGTTCTCTCCTATTTGCCGGGTGTCTGCGGCCCCCGAAAAGAATGGGGCGGCCGGTCGCTGGGGACCGGCCGCCCGGGGTTGCGTGGTTGCGGCTACTCGATCAGGGGTGTCGGCGGCGAGGAGCAGGGGGTGGACGATGAAGGGGCTCGATCCAGGACTGGAGTCGTAGGCGCGCCACGTCGTCGAACAGAGTTCATGTTGGAAAGCGCGTTCACGCCCACGTGGTGGAGACCCTCGCGGTCCGGGACGCGGAACGTGATGCTGTAGGTGTTGTCGCCGTTGTTGTGGAACGGCACGCGGCGATCGGCGAGGTAGAGCGAGCGTCACGTCGTCGCTGCGCAGGCGTGGTGGCGGTGAGCGTGATGTCGGCCTGCGGATCAGCTGGATCATCCGGCGCAGCCGGAAGAAGGCCAGCGGCTCGGTGATCGTGGTGTCGAGGGCGCCGCTCTGGATCCGCAGGCTCTCGATATGGGTCTGGGCGTCACGCGCGGTGATCCGCACGCCCGAGGTCGCGACCACGCGCCAGGCGCTGCGCTCGAAGTCGGGCCCGTCCACGCGCACGCGACGGAGCAGCGACGCGCCGCACGGCGTTGTCGACCAGCGGCTTCTTGATCACGTGCGCCGAGGCAGGTTCCCCTCCGGCACGTCGTCGCCCACCAGCAGGTTGAAGGTGCCGAGGATGTGCTGGTGCACGGTCACCACGCAGGTGGTGGGCCGGCCGGTGCTGTCGGTGTCGGCGAACGCGAACTCGAACCGGCGCTCGACGCTCCGGATCTGCCTCCAGAAGGTGAGCGGACGGACCGCGGCGGCGGAGCTCGCACGGAGCGAGGCGCCAGCCGGGGACGCGGAGAGGACTCGATCGAGGTCTGGGCGGACGGCTCCGAGACCTCGTCGTCCCACGTAGGGAAGGATCGGCGGCGCAGCGTCGCGGCCACATCGGCCTGCTCGGCGTTCGCCCCGGCGGCGGGATCGGTGGACGGGCTGCTCGGGGTTCCCTGGCTTCGAGCACCCGGTGAGCAGCGCGATCAGGAAGGGTAGCGTGAGGGCGAGCGGTACGGCGGTTTCATCGGAAGCCTCCATCGCGGCCGCAACGAGCGGGCGCGGCGAGATTGAGCCAAAGGGCGTGGGCGTGCTGCGAACACTACATTGTGCAGCGCGTATGCCGCATCGGATGGAGGCGTAACCCGTTGCGGCGCAACAGGTGGCAGGCTGGCTCGGGAGCCAGTGTACCCGCAGGAGCAGTCGGTGTCGACCGGGAGAACGCACCGGGACACCGCCGCAGGACCCGACAAAGGGAGCCAACGAAAGCGGGCGGAGCCGGCAAGGCCCCGCCCGCTCGGGAAAACTGTCTTTACTTCATGACTTCTTCACCTACTTACACGACCGACCGGCTCACGGTGAACGTCAGCTCGGTGCCCGGCTTGACCACCCACCTGGTAGCCACTTGGACGTTGGCCACTACACCGGTCGCAGCTCCACCGCCGAGCAAGCCCACCGGATCAGCGCACCCTGCGCGCGCCACCGACGGCCTTGCCGATCAGGGCGCCACCGTGCCGCGGCGCCGCCGGCGATCGCGCCACGGTTCCGCACGCGCGCGGCGAGCCACGCAATGAGTGCCGTCCGTTGCCGGCCGGGACCGAGTACTCGGTCGAGCCGACGGTGATGGACTTGACCGACGAGCACCAGGGTCACGCGCGTTGCACCTTCTCGGCCGCGAGGCTGCCGGTGATGACGCCGTGCACCACGCTGCCCGCAGGAATCGGCGCCGCGGTGCCGATCACGACCGGCTCCTCGACCACGCCCGGTCCAGGTGTCACCGGGCTGCGCCGTCTCGGAGCTGATCTGAGCATCCACCGCCACCTGAAGGCGTTCCCTCCGGCACCAGCTCACGCCGGTATTGACGGGAGCCGAAGGCTTCCGGGAGCTTGCGCTGCGCGGAGGTGCGGTGTGCTTGGCCTCGGCTTTAGCGGGGTCGGCGCCGGCGCGCCGTCCGTGGTGCCTTCCGGCGCGGGCTGCTGGTATTCGGTCTGCGGCGTGATGTTGCCGGAGGCCGGCTCGCTTGGGATTGATGGCCGGCAGGCTATCGCTGCTTGATTCCATTGCCTGCTCGTTCTTCTTGGCAGCCGCAGCCCGCGATCAATCGCGGCCGCGACCAGAACGACGCATGTCACCCACAGGGTCTTGCGCATCGCAATCACTCCTTTCATGTGCCGGCGTCCGGGCCGGCAACCTTCTCCCCCGGCCCTCTGCGCGGGGGCATCCGTGGCCGCCAGTGATTTCCGCTGCGTCGTGGCGGCGCGAAGGACTCGCGGCCGCTAATGCCAGCCCATCCGGACCTGGACAAGCCCGCGAACCGCCCGTTTCAAGCAAATTCTGCGGGCCGAAACCGGGCGTCGGGGCGGATGAGCGCGCGGTAGCCGCAAGGTGATGTCGCGCCAACCGACGATTCGTTCACGAGATGCAAACTCTCGAGACACTGCGTTTCGAGAGCCGGAAACGACCGGAGATTGCCCGCATCCGGCGGCGACTTACTGACCGAGGAGGGTAAGAATGAACGTGTTGCTGAGGCGCGGAGACGTGCGTCGACCCGGCCGGCCGGGGCGCTCGCGCTCGGGATCCTCGAAGGAGCGAGGCGCTCACCGGGGCCGCGGCAGCGTGGACCGCGCCACGCCGCGGGCGATCCGCTCGGCTGCTCCGCAGCGGCGACTTCACCGGGGCGCTTTCTCGAGACGGCGGTGCTCTATCCGCGCGGCGTGCGCGCCCAGCGCGTGATCCTGATCGGTCTCGGACGCGCGCGCGATCTGACGCGGGCCGCGTGCGCCGTGCCGCGGCGCTCTGCAGCGCGGCGCGCGCGCAGCTCGGCGCCGGGAACGCTGGCCACGGTGGCGCACGGCGCCGGCCGCGGCGGCCTCGATCCGGCACGTGCCGCACAGGCGACCGCCGAGGGCTCGATTCTCGGTCACTACCGCTATCACCTCATACCAGCCGCGATGCCGGCACGCCGGCGCTGCGGCAGATCGAAGTGCTGGAGCGCGACGCCACGCTCGCGCCGTACGCTGCTGCGCTCGGCGGTCGAGCGCGGCGCCGGTGGGCCGAGGCGGCGTGCCTGGCGCGCGACCTGATCAACACGCCGGCCAGGATCTGCCCCGAGCGTGCCCGCCACCCGCGCGCGCGAGATCGGACGCGATACCGGCGCCCGCGTCGAGGTGCTCGGGCGTGCCGCAGCTCGAGCGCCTCGGCATGGGCGCCGTGCTCGCGGTCGGGCCGTGGCGACGCCGTCCACCCGCCGCGGTTCATCGTGCACGGATCGCCCGGCGCGCGGCTATGCACGCGGCGCGGCCGCGCCGCGCTGCCGGCCGCACGATCGTGCTGATCGGCAAGGGCGTCACGTTCGACACCGGCGGCATCTCGATCAAGCCGCGCGAGAACATGCACCGGATGAAGTACGACATGGCGGGGCGGCCGCGGTGCTGGGGGCGTTCTCGGCGCTGCCCGACCTCGACGCCTGCCGTTCCGCGTGGTCGGGCCTCATCCTTCCGCCGAAAACATGCCGGGCGGGCGCGCGCTCAAGCCCGGAGACGTGGTGCGGAGCATGGACGGAACCATCGATCGAGGTCACGAACACCGACGCCGAGGGCCGCGCTGCTGCTCGCCGACGCGCTGGGCTACGCGCGCGCCGGTTCGCCCCGTCGGCCGTGGTGGACCTCGCCACGTTGACCGGGCGCGATCACGCTTCGCGCTCGGCCACCGCGGCCGGGCTCTTTACCGGCGACGAAGCGCTGGCCAGCGAGCTCGCCGCCGCGGCTGAAGCGAGCGGCGAGCGGGTGTGGCGCATGCCGCTGTGGGACGACTACGCGCCGGAGATGCGCAGCGACACCGCCGACATCCTGAACTCGTCCGGAATGCGGCAAGGCGCAGCGTGCCAGGCCGCGATCTTCCCTCAAGCGCTTCGCGGGCGGGATGCCGTGGGTGCATCTCGACATCGCCAGCACCGCTGGGCGCCGGTCGATCGCGCGCACGAGCCGCGGGGAGCCACCGGCTGGGGTGCCGGCTCCTGCTCGAATGGCTCAGCCGCCGGGCGCGGGCCTGAGCGTTCCGGATGGGTGTTCAGAGCCAGGCCGCTCAGCTCCCGGGGCTTGGGAGGAGTCGCGGGTGCGGAGCCGCCCTTGGTCCCGGGGCTCGCGGGCGGGGCGCGCTTCGGCGCGCAAAGCCCCCACCGGCTCGACTCAGGCGCAGCAGCCGGCCCTGGGGGCCGATCCACAAGGGTGAACGTGGTCTGATCGTCGACGCTGAGCAGCAGCTTGCGGGCGGTCACGGACTTTCCGCCCCAGCGGATGGTCTCGCTCCCGGCCACGTGGCGTGGGCGGTGAGCATGTGTCGCGCGGGCCCAGCGCCAGCAGGTTGATGTCGCGGCTCCGGAACGCTGCGGTCCTGGAAGCTCCGGCAGATGAGATCGAACATGGTGATGAGCTGGGAGTCCATGACGTAGATGCGGCCCGGCGGGAGCACGTAGGACACTCCCTCGCCGCCCACGTCGTCCTGTCGGAAGCACACGTAGTGGGTGTCGGCGACGGTGACGCCCCGTTTGATGGTCCGTCCCTGGAACGTGCGGGTGGAGGTGGAAGCCGCGCAGCGAGTAGTCGGTGCGGCTCACCAGCAGGTCGGCATTCCGCTCGATCGGCTCCCGCCGTTGGAGGTCGGAAGGGTCAGGTACTGGCGGGCCATGACCGCCAGGCTGTCGTGCCCCAGGGTGATCGCGAAGGTCTCGGCCCCGAGCGGCTCGTCGAACCGGTAGACCTTGAAGCTGCCCTCGTCCACCGATTCCGCGCGTGCGGGTGCAAAGGCCAGCGCGCCGAGGAGAATGGCGATCAGAGAGGCCGGGCGTTCATGGGCCGAAGAGGCTAACACAGCCCAGAGGCCCGAGATGCGAAACGGTTGTCAAAGGTGGCCGGGCAGCCCCGGCCCCGGCCAGGGGATCACCGCGCGCTCGAGCCTCGCCACGCACTCGATGTGCGGGGTGTGCGGGAACATGTCGAACGGCGTCGACCTCGGCGAGCGCGTGAGCCAGGCGCCGCGAAGTCCTGAGGTCGCGCGCCAGCGTCGCGGGGTTGCACGACACGTAGACGATGCGCGCGCGGCGCGAGCTCGGCGACGCGCGCCACCACGCGCGGGTGGAGCCCGGCGCGCGGCGGGTCGACCACCACGATCGTCGGGCCGCAGCGCGCCCGGCGCGCTCGCCGCGCGCCCACTCGCGCAGCACCGCGCCGCGCCTCGCCGGCCACGAAGCGGGCGTTCGCGGCGCCGGTTGCGCGCGGCGTTCCGGCGCGCGCGCTCGACCGCCTCCGGGCACGCACTCTCGACGCCGACCGCAGCTGCGGCCCGCCGCGCGCGCGCGCGAACAGCAGGGTGAGCGTGCCGGTGCCGCAGTAGAGATCGAGCACCGTCTCGCCGGCCTCGAGCGCGCGCCGCCTCGAGCGCCGCGGCGTAGAGCGCTTCCGCCTGGCGGCTGTTGGTCTGGAGGAACGCGTTCGCCGAGACCTCGAACTCGAGCCCCAGCAGCCGCTCGACGATCACGCCGTCGCCGACGAGCGCGCGCTCGCTCCTCGCCGAACGCGATGTTGGCGCGCGCGCGGTTCACGCAGCAGCGTCACCGTGCGCACCGCCGGCGAGAGCGCCGCCACCGCCGCGCGCCCACTCGTCCAGCGCCGGGCATGTCGTCCGAGGCCGCGACCAGGTGCACGGCGCACTGATCGCGTGATGCGGCAGGTGGCGCACGGTGAGGAAGCGCACCACGCCGTCGTGGCGACGCGGATGGTAGGCGCGCCAGCGGTGCTCGCGCGCGAACGCGCTGGGTGAAGCGCACGATCTCGACCGTGAGCGGCGCTCGGCAGCAGGCAGGTCTCGAGCCGGGAAGACGCGGTCGAACGTGCCGCGCTCGTGGAGCCCGAGGACGGAGCGCCCGCTTCGCCGGGGTGGAAGCTGAACTCCATCTTGTTGCGGTAGTGGAAGACCTCGGGCGCCCCGGTGATCGGCCGGACCGGCGGGTCGGCAATGCCGCCGAGATGGGTCAGGGTCTCGCGCACCTGGCGTTCCTTGATCCGGCACTGGGCGGCTGTAGCGCCAGGTCCTGGAACCGGCACCCCCGCAGTACTGGACATGCGGGCAGCCGGGAGCCACCCGCTCGAGCGATCCGGTGCGGATCGGTATCCAACCCTGCCTCGGCCCAATTGCGTCTAATCCGTGTGACGCGGGCCTCGATGACGTCCCCTGGGAGCCCGCGGTCGACGAACACCACCCGGCCTTCGTGCCGGGCGAGCGCCTTGCCGCCCCAGCGCCACGTCGGTGACCGTCAGGCTTAACAGGTCATTGACCTTCATGGGGTGCGCTCGGGGACACCGGCTCGGCGGGCAACTTCCGGGAACTACAGTGCGAGGCGGGGCGTTTGTATATCTGCACACCCGCAGGTCGACGTCACCGCCCGCACGCTAGCACAAGGAGGAACGACGATGCGAAAGCGGGGAATGGGATGGAGACTCATGGGTGCCGCGCTGGCGGCGCTGGCCCTGACGGGGGGCATGGCCGCCCGCGCCGCGCGCGCAAACCAGCGATACGCGCCCGTGGCTGGGCGTGAGCACGCAGGAGATCACGGACGATCTGCGCGATGGGCTCAGCTACAAGGCACCGGCGGCGTGCTGGTGAGCCGCGTGGTAACGCGATAGCCCGGCGGGCCGCGCCGGGATCAAGAAAGGGGACGTGCTGGTGAGCCTCAACTCGCGCACCATCGACACGGCCCGACGAGCTGACCGACGTGGTGCGTGCCTGCAAGGTCGGGCAGAGCGTGTCGCTCGTGCTCGTCCCGCGCCGGCGCACAAGCGCGTACGGTCACCGCCAAGCTGGTCGAATGGCCGGCGGATGAATCCGATCTGCAAGACCTACCGACGCCGCCCGCGCCGCCTGCGGCCTCCGCGCGCGCCCCGGCAGGTCGTATGAAGCTTCAGCTGGATGGTGACGAACTTCGGTCCCAACATGACGGTGTTTCGCGCAGCCGCGGCCGGCTGGGCGTCCAGATCCAGAATCTCAACGCGCGACCTGGGGAGGCACTCGGCGTGCCGGGCGGCAAGGGTGTGCTGGTGACGGACGTCATCGACGACACCCCGGCGGCCAAGGTGCGGCATCAAGGGCGAACGACGTCGATCGTCGGAGTCGAAGGCGCCACGATCGAGGACATCGGACGATCTTCGCGCGAGCTGCGCAAGCACGAGGGCAAGACGTCCATCACCCTGATGCGGCGCGGCGCCAAGCGCGTCGTGACGCCGGAGCTGGAAGCACGGCAGACGACCTGGTATCGACGGTGACCGCCGCACACGATCACCAGTGGCCCCGGACGTGCGCGATGAAGGTGCGAGCGCCACCTGAGTGACGACGATCGAACCAGCAGACTCCAAGAAGAGATGGAGGCGTATGCGACCAGGAGATGCAGGAGATGTAAGACGCCAGATGGAGGAGGACAAGGACGACCACCAAGGCGCCGGCGCCCAAGAAGAAGTCGTAGAACCCAGGAACAACCCCCAGCCCGCGCAAGCGGGAGCCGCCGCCGCGGCAGGGGGGCGTCGATCCGACCCGGCCCACCCGCAGGGTGCCAGCAGGGCGAAACAACGGTCGGGGCGGTGCAGCGCGACGCTCCCTTCCCGCGGCGGCAGCCGGAGAGCCTCGCCGTGCGACGGCGGCCGGGCTCCTTCGTTTGTTCGGGCGGCGGCTCGGGCCCCCGTATCGGGCGGCGGCGGTGCGCGGAAACGGTGGCGCCTCCGGAGACGACGCAGGGGCGGCGCCTTCCGGGCGCCGCCTCCTGCTGGGCTCCCCGGCTCGCCCGCTATCCCGGCTGCGCGAGCCTGAGGCGTCTCCTGCGGCGCCACTGCTTCCCGCACCGCCGCGTGCTGGAATGCGCGAGCCTGAGGCGTCCCGGAAGCGTCACCTTCCCCCAACCGGTGACCGGTGCATAGGTTTGCGCACGGCAATCACCAGAACGTAGTGTCGGCCGCCCATGCCGAGCCACCGTGAGCCCCGTTATTGCCTGCGCTGCGGTACGGGCATGGTGATGCGCGAGGAGCACGGGCGGCCGCGCGCCACCTGCCCGGCGTGCGGGTTCATCCACTATCGCAACCCGGTGCCGGCGGCGGGGGTGATTCTGCCCGGACCGCGCGGGATCCTGATGGTGAAGCGCCGTTTCGAGCCCATGGCCGGCGCCTGGTGCCTGCCGGCGGGGTTCATGGAGTACGGCGAGACGCCGGAGCACTGCGCGGTGCGCGAGCTGGAGGAGGAGACCGGCGTCGCGGCGCGGCATCTCCCGGCTGTTCGGCGTCTACGCCGGCGTCGACGATCCGCGCGTGCGCACGGTGCTGATCCTCTACCTGGCGGAGCGGATCGGCGGGCGGCTCAAGCCCGGCGACGACGCGATCGAGGCGCGCTACTTCACCGCCGCGCGCCTGCCCGGCGGACATCGCCTTCGCCTCGCACCGCACAGGCGCTCGCCGAGTTCCGCGCGCGATGAGTCCTACCCCCAGGCCTGCAGCGCGCTGGGCCACCTCGTCGGCGCCCGAGCGACATCGCCAGCAGCGAGCCGGTGAGCATCGCGCGGTCGAGATCGATCTGGTCGAACGGCAGGCCGCCCGACTTGTTGCTCAGGTTGAGCACGCCCACCACCTGATCGCCGTTCACGAGCGGCACGGTGATGAACGAGTCGGAGTTGTAGACGTCCTGTCCGGTCGGCTCCACCTCGATGGCGTCGTTGCGTGACCCGCATGAACAGGGGCTTGCGGTTGTGCGCCACCCAGCCCGAGATGCCCTGGCCGACCTGCACCCGCACGCTGGCGGCGATCAAAGGGTCGATGCCGCGCTGGGCGACGATGCGCAGCGTGTCGTGCGCGTCGTCGATCACCATCAGGCTGCAGCGCTCGACGCCGAAGTTCTCGCTGAACCACAGCACCATGGTGCTCGGCCATCTCCTGGGCGTCGTGCTCCTGCGAGAGCATCTGGAACACGTCCTGGAGGAAGCCCACGGTGCGCCGCAGCTCGCCGGTGCGGTCCTGGGTCTCGAGGAGCTGCGAGTGGGCCTCGTTCAAGTGCGTGGTCGCGGCGGTCGACTGCTCCTCCAGCGCCTGCAGATGCTCCTTCACGCGCTCCAGCTCCTGCCGGTACTGGCTGCTGCTGCGATCGGCGCGCTCCAGCTCGTGCGAGAGCGCCTCCAGCCGGGCCTCGTTGGCATCGCGCGTGCCGGCCACTTCGGCCGTACGGCTGGTCGAGCTGGCGGATCTGCTCCTGGAACTCGGCGCCGGCATTGGCGAGCAGGGGCGCCGGGCCCGCAGGCTCGGAAGCCGCGCTCGCGCGTCCCAGCGCCGGGGCCGGCGCCTGGGTCGGCGTGGAGCTGACTGGGCGGTCCGGTAAAGATGCTGCGCCAGCGCCAGCGCCGCCATGCTCTTGACCGGCACCAGGTCGTTGGCCACGCGGGAGCCAAAGGCGTTCTTCTTGCGGGCTGGTCGATCACCAGCATGGCGAGGAGATCCGTCCTGGTCCGCGAGCGGCATGCAGATGCACGACTCCCAGTCCGGGATCGCGACCAGCGGGCGCAGCGCCTGGGCGTCGGACTCCTCGGGCTCGTAGAACGGCGCGGTTCTTGAACAGACTCGCCAGCAGCGAACGCCGGTTGCCCGTGTCGGAGAATGCCCCGGCGTGGAAGAACTTCCGCACCAGCCGCGGGGGCAGCTGCTCGACCGCCACCAGCAGGTCGCGCCGCACCAGCTCTTCGCCGTCGCGCGCGTAGAGGCTGGTCAGCGTGTCGCGGCTCACCTCGTAGAACGCCAGGCTCGCGCGCCAATCGGGGCGCAGGCTCTGCAGATAGCCGAGGAACTCGTACACCACCGCCTCGGTGTCCCGGGATTCGGACAGGCGCTTGGAGACGTCGCGAAGATCGAACTTGGACACGGGGCACTCTTCCGTTCATGCTAGATTGCGGTTGCTACGGTTATCGGCCCTTACTGCAACGAACTGGAGAGCCCCGAGCCATGCCCCGACTGATCGCCGATCGCCCCGTGCTGCGCATGACTTCCGAGCTGGGCAAGGTGATGGCCGCCGCGCGCGCCCGCGAACAGGCGGGCGAGCGGATCATGCACCTCGAGCGCGGCGAGCCGGACTTCGACACCCCGCCGCACATCGTCGAGGCGCTGGCGCCAGGCCGCGCGCGCCGGCGAGACCCACTATCCCGGACCAGCGCGGCACGCTGGCGGTGCGCCAGACGCTGATCGAGAAGCTGGCGCGCGAGAACGGGATCCGCTGCGAGCCGGACGACCTCGTGCTCGCCAACGGCGGCACCCATGCGCTCTTCCTCGCCTTCCAGGCGCTGCTGTCGGCCGGCGACGAGGTGCTGGTGCTCTCGCCCCACTGGATGGCGATCCCAAGCTGGTGGCGTTCGCCGCCGGGCGCGCGCTATCGCACGATGCCCCTCTATCTCGACCTGCTCGACGGCTCGCTCGACGATGCCGGGCTCACCGCGCGGCTGCGTGCGGCGATCGGGGCCGCAGACGCGCGGGATCTACCTCAACACGCCCAACAATCCCGACCGGCGCGGTGCTGACCCGCGAGCAGCTCAGGCGATCGCCGCGGTGGCGATCGAGACGCGACCTGTGGGTGATCAGCGACGAGGCGTACGAGCACCTGGTGTTCGACGGCGCCCGTCACGTCAGCATCGCCAGCCTGCCCGGCATGGCCGGAGCGCACGCTCAGCGTGTACACGTTCTCCAAGTCGTACGCGATGACCGGCTGGCGCGTGGGCTACATGGTCGCGCCGCCGGCGACTGCGCGCCGGTGCTCGGGCCCGCTGCTCGCCTTCTACACCACGCACGGCGTGTTCCCGTCGGTCCAGAGCGCCGCGCGCGCCGCGGTCGACCGGACCCGCAGGACGCGGTGGACGACTATGCGCCGCGCCTACCAGGAGCGCCGCGACGCTGCTGCTCGAAGGGCTCGCCGGGCAGAGCGCGATCCGCGATCCCATCACCGCGCGGCGCGTTCTACGCCTTCGCCAACGTGGCCGGCGCGCCCAACGGCCGCGACATCTGGGCGCTGGTGGATGAATGGCTCGAGCTCGGCGTCGCGGTGCTGCCCGGCACCGCGTTCGGCCCCGAGTACCGGCGAGTGGGTGCGGCTCTCGCTCGCCACGCGCCGCGAGGACGTGGCCGAGGCGGCGCGCGCCGGCTCAAGCACCACTACCGCACCGTCGGCAGCGCGCGCGCGCGGCGTGGAGGCCCGATGGGCTACTGCCCCGAGTGCGGCGCCGCCTACGAGCCCGCGGTGGTCGCCTGCCCGCGCTGCCGCGTGGTGCTCAGCGCCGGACCCGCCGCGGCGCACGAGCGATCGCCCGAGGTCGATCCACCGCGTCCCCGACGCCGCCGCCGGCGCGCTGCTGCTGCGGCATGCTCGAGCACCACGGGATCCGCGCGGTGCTGCGCAGCGCGACGCTGCCCGGCTACGGCTCGGTGCGCCGCGACTGGTCCACCACCGCCTGGGGCGAGATGCTGGTGGCGCCGCGAGCGACGCGGACGGAAGCGCGCGCGCTCATCGCCGACTACCTGCTGGCGCTCGAACGCGGCGGCGAGGTGCGCGACGAGGACGTGGAGGAAGGTGGAACCTGGCGGCGGCCCCGGCTAACGGGTGCCTAGCGCTGAGCCGCAACGGCTCCGCACGTCTCGTTCACGGGGCCGCGACCTGGGACTCGGGTTCGCGCTCCTGCTGCTTGCGTGCGGCGCGCCCGGAGTGGAGGCCCAAGGCTGGACCTCCGGCGCCTCGGCCTTCCTCTTCGATCCTCCGGACGACGATGCGTTCTGTTTCCCTGATCGTCGACGCGGACCGCGGGGCCCTCCATCTCGAGGCCCGCTACCAACCACTGAAGGATCTGCAAGACCGGCTCGGTCTTCATCGGGCGGACCTTCGGGTTCGGAACCGGCGTCGCGGGCAGCGTCGTCGCCGTTGCTGGGACTCGTCCTGGGAAGGACCGACGCGGTGGCCCCGGGGTGAACCTCGACATCGCCTGGCGTGGAATCGCGTTCTCGACCGAGTCCGGAGGTTATCCTCGACCTCCACGATCCCAACGACAGCTTTCTCTACTCCTGGCTCGAGACGACGCTTCGCGGTGACCGGGGGGCTGCGTCTCAGGCGTGGTCGGCCAGCACACGAAGACCTACGACACGGGGCTCGACCCAGCGGGGGCCGATGGTCGATCTGTCGCGCGGCGGGGATGGCTCGGCTTCTACTGGTTCAACCTCGATCGCCCCGACGACCAGGCGTTCGTAGCTCGCCGGCGGCACACGTTCTAGCCGGCGCCCTCACCGCCCGCGCCCGGCCCTGCGCGCCGCGCGGCGCAGCTCGCCCGAGCCTTCCTCGGGCTGCTGGACCTCGTCCTCGTCCACCTCGATCACGAAGTCGCCGGCGATGCGCTGCGGCACGATCACGCGGTGGAGCGCGAGCGCGAACACCTCGTCCATGGTCTCGACCGGCACCATCTCGAGCTGCTCGCGCACGTCCTCGGGCATGTCGTCCAGGTCCTTCGACGTTCGACGGCCGGGAACAGCATGGTCTTGACGCCGGCGCGGTAGGCGGCGAGCGCCTTCTCGCGCAGGCCGCCGACCAGCAGCACCTTGCCGCGCAGGCTCACCTCGCCGGTCATCGCCACGATCGCGGCGGATCGGCTGGTCGCTCAGCACCGAGGCGATCACGAGCCCGACCGTGATGCCGGCCGAGGGTCCGTCCTTCGGGCACGCCGGCGGCCGGGAAATGGATGTGGATGTCGTAGTTGGCGAACGCCTCGGCGTCGATCTCGAGCATCGTCGGCGCGCGAGCGCACGTACGAGTGCGCGGCCTGCACCGACTCGCTGCATGACCTCGCCGAGCTGGCCGGTGGTGACCACGCGCCCGCCGCCCGGCATCTTGAGCGCCTCGACCACCAGGATCTCGCCGCCGGCCGCGGTCCAGGCCAGTCCGTGGGCGACGCCGACCTCGTCGCTGCTTGCTCGATGATCTCGGGCGTGTAGATGCGGTGCCCGAGGTAGCCGCTCGAGCGTCTCGGCGCGACACGGCGTGGCGGCGCGCGATCGCCGGTCGCGTGCGCGCGCGCCACCTTGCGGCACACGGTCGCGATCTGGCGCGACAGGCCGCGCACCCCGGCTTCGAGCGTGTAATGGCGCACCATCGCCGCGCAGCGCGGGCTCGGGAACGAGGCGTCGCGCGGCGCTCAGGCCGTGGTCGCTGGAGCTGGCGCGGCACCAGGAAGCGCCGCGCGATCTCGAGCTTCTCGTCCTCGCTGTAGCCCGGCACCTCGATCACCTCGAGGCGCTCCTGCAGCGCGTCGGGCAGCATCTCGAGATTGTTCGCGCACAGGATCAGCACGGCGTGCGAGAGGTCGAACGGCAGCCCGAGGTAGCGATCGACGAACCGGGCGCTGGTCTCGCGATCCAGCAGCTCGAGCAGCAGCTCCACCACCGCGAGGCCGCTCTCGCCCAGCAGGCGGTCGACGCCGTCGATCATGAGCACCGGGTTGCGCACGCCGGCTCTCGCGCAGCGCGCGCAGGATCTTGCCCGGCTGGGCGGCCGGCGAGCTGCGCTCGATCCCGGCCAGCTCGTTGGCATCGGTCGTTCCCGGATACGGTGATGCGGGCGAACGGGCGCTGGAGCGCGCGCGCGACCGCGGCGCCGAGCGACGACTTGCCGGTCCCCGGCGGGCCGACGAGACACAGCGCCGGTCCCGGCAGATCGGGCTTCAGGCGGCGCACGGCGAGGTACTCGAGGATCCGCTCCTTCGCCTTGGAGAGCCCCAGGTGCTCGCGATGCAGCACGGTCTCGACGCGGCGCAGATCGGCATCCTCGTGTGCGGTCTTTTCCCACGGCAGCGACCACAGATTCTGGAGGTAGGCACGCACCTGCGCGGCTTCGGGTGCTCCCGCGGGCAGGCGGCGCAGCCGATCCATCTCGCGCTGGGCGACGCGCGCGATCGAGAGCGGCAGCGTCTGTGCGGGCGGGGCCGCGGGGAGCGCGGGCTCGCGATCGGGGCTGACGTAGGAGGCGCTGGAGGGGGCGCGGGGGCGCGCAGGCTCCGACGTCGCGCTCCGGAGCGGGATCGCATCGGTCTGGCCATGGGTGCCTCTCGCTGGTGATGAGCCGTACGGACGTCGCCGCATTGCAGCGGCCGATCGAAAGACGGGGACCCCAAGGCAAGACGAAAGCAAGTCCGCGGCCGAGAGCGGGGCCGGTTGCGCCCGCGGCGACCTGCCGTTGCAACCTGCTGCGGGAACGTTGAATACCAGGGGGTGCTTCCGGGAAGCGGCAGCCCATGCGGGGAAGCGAAGCGGGAGCGATTGGGTCGCGCCCCAGCGCGGGCGGCTCAATGTGGGCCGCCCCACCCAGCCGCGGGCCGCCGCAGGCGCGGTTCCGTGCGGATTGCACGGCGCATGGCGGTTCGACACCTGCGGCCGGAAAACACGAAGCCCCGCCGGTCGAGGCGGGGCTTCGTGGAGTTCCTGCTGCGGACCGCCGCGAAGCGATCCGCGATGCGTGCTAGCGGTAGATCGTCTTCAGCCCGCCCCAGGACGACTTGGTGGTCGGGGTCGGGTTGTCGCAGAGAGCATCGCTCCACGTGGTGGCGACGCGCAATGCCGTCGAGCGTCGCGACCGCCGCATTCGCCGCGGTTCCCTGACGGATGCACACGCCATCGAGGTTCACGGCATCGGTCTGCGACGCATCCGACGTGCTCACCGTCGCGGCCGCCGGCTCGTTGCAGTCCGTGGGCGGGTCGACGTACAGCGAGGCCAGGTCGTTGGTCGCGCCGCCGGCGACGAACGTGTACTTGACCACCAGCAGGTGCGTCGTGCCGGGGGATGTAGACGAAGCCGGTGTAGACCGTGTTGACGGTCGAGCCGAACTGGATGCCGAACGCGTAGTTGGTGGTCGCCGCGTCCTTCTTCACGAACACCCGGGCGCGGAAGATGTTTCCGGCGATCGGGCCGTCGAAATAGTGGAACAGGTAATCGCCGGTGGTCTGGCTGCTGGTCACGTTCACCATGACCGCCGCATAGACGGCACCGGCGGCCTGTCCGGTGAACCCATGGTTGTTGTCCTCACCGGTGGTCGCGAGCGGGCCGAGCAGGTTGCCGACGCCCGAGCCCGGGTATCCGGCATAGGACAGGCCGCCGGCAGTGTTGACGGTCTGCGGATTCGTGCCCGCGCCGCTGTGCGCAGCCCAGCCGCCCGTGCCGTTGAGCGCCGGTGCCGATCGCGTAGGTGAAGTCCTCGACGAAGAGTGGCGCAGCGGATGCGGCCGGGATCGCGAGATGCGGCGAGCGCGGCCAGCATCAGAAGACTGGTGGCAATCCTCTTCATGGTGCTCTCCTCATGGATGTGATGCATCGGTGGTCGATGCGGGGCTCGCAGAGCGATGCTCGGCAACCCGATGGATGAGATGAAACCAAGTCCGACCGCGCGCGCGTGTGGGGGAACGTATACGCGATCCGGTCCGACGGATTGAAACCCCGGACTCCGCGCTCTCAGGCGGCGGGTGGACTCGGAGCCGCTCCAACGGCCCATGTGCAACCTTCGAAGCCGCAAATATGCTAGCCGCGCGAGCACGATTCCACAAGCGCAAACCGCGGCCGGGGCGCACCATGGAGCGTCCGCGGGGTCACCGAGGAGTAACTCACTCCCGGGTCCGCTGCTCCGTCTTCAGGTGTCCGGGCTTTGGGAGCCTTCGCGTATCCAGACGTTCACCGCCGTGAGGAGAAGGAACAGCGCAAACCCGCGCACCAGGACGGCATGCAGGGAGCCGCTGGACGAGCCAGGCGGCCAGCGGCGCGCCCAGCGCCGCGCCGATCGCCAGCATCGGGACCAGGCGCCACACCACGTTGCCGTGGCGGGAGTGCTCGAACGCGGCGGTCGGGGCGGTCACCACCATGACGGCGAGCGACGTTCCCTGAGCCGCCTGTTGAGAAGAGACCAAACACGAGCGTGAGCACCGGGACCACTAGGATTCCACCACCCACTCCCAACACTCCGGCGAGGAGTCCGCCCCCAGGCCGACCGAGAGCGCCCACAGGAACCCGGACAGCCCGGGCGGGGCCGCGGTGGCCGATACGGCCGGCGTCTGCCACGGCAGTCGAATCGCGACCAGCACCAGGAAGGCGGCGAACAGCCGGCGCAGCCCGGTGGCGGTGATGCGGGTCGCGAGGCGCGCCCCGAGCCCGGCGGTGGCCACGCTGCCGAGGGCGATCATCGCCGCGGTCGGCCAGACCGATGTTCTGGTGCGCGCCGTAGATCAGGATCGCGGTGAGCGCGGTGGCGCCGATCACGGCCAGCGAGGTGCCGTGCGCCTGGTGCTGGTTGAGGCGGAAGGGCCGGTGAGCAGCGGCACCAGCACCAGCCCGCCGCCGACCCCGAACAGCCCGCCGGCGATTCCGGTGACGCCCCGGCGAGAAGACCGCCCAGGCGTTCTCGTGCGGTCACCGGAGACTTGGACATCGGCTAGAGACCGCGCGGTGGCTGCGCTCATGCGTGGTGTGCTGCACCAGGCCGCACCACGTCGGCGAAGCGCGTGGCGTTGGTGGGCGCGCCCAGCACCACCGCGATCATGTCGCGCTGGTCGGTGCGGATCCAGGTGGCGAGGCGAGTAGCCCGACTCGGAGATGAACCCGGTCTTGCCGCCCAGGATCTCGTAGCGGCCGTAGAGCAGGCGGTTGGTGGTGGCGATGTGGTGCGCACGCACCCGGTCGCTGGCCGAGAATGAGAGGAAGTCGTAGCCGCGCTGCGTGGTGATGTCGTGGATGGTCGGGTTGTCCGCCGCCGCGTGCAGGAGCCGCGCGATGTCGGCGGCAGTCGAGACGTTGCGCTCGTCCAGGCCGGTGCACTCGACGAAGCGCGTGCCGCGCCGAGGCCCAGCTCGACCGCCTTGCCGGTTCATGCGGGCGAGGAAGTCCTCGAGCGGCATGCCCGACTCGCGGACCAGCACGCGGGTCGCCACGTTGTCCGAGCACATGAGGCTCATGTGGAGCAGGTCGCCGAGCCGCACCTGCTCGCCGCGGCGGAGCTGGGTGTGCCGCCGCCCAGACAGTTCGGTCTGGGTGACCTCGACGGTGCGGTTGAAGTCCGGTTGCTGCTCGAGGAACACCAGCGCGGTCATCATCTTGGTCAGGCTTGCGCACGGCGCCGAGGTGCCGGAGTTCTTCTCGTACAGCACGTCGCCGTTCTGCGGGATCGAGCACGATGGCGTTGCAGGCCCACACCACGCCGCCGGGAGGCAATCTCCGTCCGCCCCGCCGCCGCGCACGTCTTCCGCGCCGGCTTGGATGCGGTGCTCGATGCCCGAAGGCTCGCGGTCCCCGTGCTCTTCGACTGGGGTGTGGCCGCGCGGGACGGGATCCCGCGCCGGGGCCGGCGGTCAGCAGGGTGCCTGCCGTGAGGAGTGCGAGCGGGAGCACTACCCAGCGTCGCAGGGTGTTTCGAGACATGAAGATGACCCTCCCTGAAGCACGTGTTCGCCGTACCCATCCTGGATATCGGCAACAGATGATCCCCGACTTTAACGGCGGGGCAGTGCCCCCGTCAACGATTGCCCATCGCCTACCGCAAGCCCGTTGCATTTCGCAACACCCGGGGCGCATGGCTCACTGCGGGTATCTGCGGGTTACGGAGCTACGGGGAGGAAGTCCGGAGGAGGAAGATCGAGGACGCCCGGTCCGGTCTGGCGTGCGACACGGATCGAGATTCACGCCGGAAGGGGCTCGTTGCCGCTCATGGCGACCCAAGAGCCGCCGGTCGGGCGCTCACTCGTGCTGCTACTGCCCGCGACCCGCCGACCAGGGCCCCGGTCCTTCACAAACTCAGCGCTTCGCGGCCGAGCGACGCGACCACCACGGGCACCGAAGAGGTGCGCGTGAGCTGCGCAGCGACGAAGCTTCCGAACGCACCCTGCCAGGGCAGGGCAAACTGACGTGACAGCAGACCCACGGTGCCCAGAGAGCTGCGGCCTTCGATGGTCGATGCGACACAGCGGTGCCGCTGGCACCCCGGGACCGGAGCTGGGCGGCTGCACGAAGCCACCAGAACGAGCGTGGCGATGGTTTGCGAGGTTGCAACGCTTGCGGCCTTCTTAAGCGTCCGGGACATCCCTGCACCTCCTTCGGGTGAGACAGGTCCGCAACTGCCGGACTTGACCCACTACATTGCGAGGACGTACCATCGGACAACCGTTGCGATTGCAGCCGGTAACATATTGCGGCCAGTTATGTTATCCGGAATACTCGGGCGCCCTCGCGGAGGGGTTGAGGGCCTCGGATTCGCCGATTCCGGCGAATATGGCGGGCAGAATCGCTATAACACTTTGTTTTTGCCAACGCGATCGCGATTTATCGCAGATTTCAGCGAACTCGCAGGATTTGGCGAGGTCCCGGAAGCCCGTATTTCCTCATGCGATAGCGCAGGGACTGCTCGGTCATGCCGAGCGAGACGGGCAGCCACGCTCTGGTTTGCCGTGGGCCTTCTGGAGGGCTTCTACGAGGATGCGGCGCTCGGTGTCGGCCACCACCTCGTTGAGCTTCCGGCTGCTCATGATCCTCGAGGGTCGCGCCGCGCTCACTCCAGGTCCTGCCGGGAGCGGGCTCGGCCTCAGGATGCGGCCGGGGTTCATGGCCATCACGCGCTCGATGTAGTTCTGCAGCTCGCGCACGTTGCCCCGGCCAGTCGCTCTGCATGCAGCGCGGCCAGGAACTCGTGCGAGCAGCTCGGGCACCTCGCGCTCCTGCTGCTTCGCGAAGTGGGCGACGAAGTGGTGGGCGAGGCGCCGGAATGTCGGCCTTGCGCTCGCGCAGCGGCGGCACCTCGATCGGGATCACGTTGAGCCGGTAGAAGAGGTCTTCGCGGAAGCGGCCCTGCTCGACGAGCTTGCGCAGGTCGCGGTTGGTGGCGGCGATGATGCGCACGTCCACCGGGATCGGCTTGCCGCCGCCGACCGGCGTGATCTCGCGGTTGGCGATCGCCGACAGCAGCGCCACCTGCTGCTTGAGCGGCATCTCGCCGATCTCGTCCAGGAACAGCGTGCCGCCGTCGGCCTGAGCACGAACTTCCCGTCGCGGCCGCGCACGCCGGTGGCGGTCTGCGGCAGGATGCCGAACAGCTCGCTCTCGAGCAGGCGTCTCGGGGATGGCGCCGCAGTTGACCGCCACGAACGGCTCGAGCCGGCGCTTGCCGCTGTGATGCAGGATGCGGGCGATCAGCTCCTTGCCGGTGCCGTTCTCGCCGGTGATCAGCACCGTCGATCGTTGATGCGCGGCGCGCGCTCGAGGAGCGAAGCACCTGCTGCATCGCCGAGCTCGAGCGCGATCAGGCTCTGGGCCTGGAAGCGCGCGCCGACCTCGCTGGCGGAGCGAGAGGTTCTCGCCCACCAGCAGCTCGTTGGCGCGCCGCACCTCCTCGTGCGCCGCGGCTGTTCTCGATCGCCACCGCCATCAGATGCGCGAAGCCCTCGAGCAGTCCGCGGTCGTCGTCGCTGAACGCGATCGGGCCGCCGCGAGTCGTCCATGTAGACCGCGCCCACCACGCGGCCGCCCGAGATACATGGGCACGCACACGATCGAGCGCAGCCTCAGGTCCATCACGCTGTCGGAGGCGGCGCGCGGGATCGGACGGGGCGTCGCCAGATCAGCAGGCTGCCGCCGCTCCTGTGACCACGCGCTGCACCACGCGCCGGCTGTAGCTCACCGCGTCGCGGCGCGTCGCGGCATCCACGCGCGCCGTGCTCGGCCATCGGGCATCGAGCGTGCCGCTCTCGGCATCCGGCGAGCAGCAGCACGCCGCGCTCGGCGTCGAACTGCTCGACCGCCAGCTCCATCGCCCGCTGGGTCAGCTCGCGGAGGTCGGAGAGCGAGTTGAGCAGCCGGCTCACCGACTCGATCAGGTTGCGGTCGCGATCGCCGACCGTGCCGCGCCCGCCGGTGCGCCGCAGCCATTCCACGAGCAGCCCCAGTGCTCGCTCGCGCCCGCGGCGCGGTTGCCGTGGCGGCTCGAACATTTGCCGCGGCCTCGTCCAGCCACGCGCCGACCGGGATGCGCGCATCAGCTCGGAGGCGATCCAGCGCGGGCCGCGCCAGGGTCGAAGGCTGGGCCTGAGCATCGCGTCCCCGGGCGCCGGCAGCGCCGCGAAGCCCGTGACGCCATTGAGCGCCTTGCGCCATCGACTACCCTCGCGGACCCGGCCTTGGGCGAGGGCCGAAGTTCGGCGCCGCAGCCAGGGCGGCAGATGCCGCGGCATAGGGCGCCGGTCCGGAGGACAACCATCCTTCGGTGGTTTTCGAGCCGGGATGTTGCCCGGTCGTGAGTCGCGCTCACGGGCAACGGCTGCGCGCCCTTCCAGCACACCCAGGATCGCCTGCCCGATGCTCTGCAGGGTGCCTTTGCCGTCAGGAAGGGCCGGTCGCCCACAAAGGCCCACGGCCTCCCGCCAGCGGCCCGCCGCGGGCAGATTCCCAGTCCGGCCCCAACTCAGATGCGCACCACTCCCCGCCTCGTGGCAGTTCGTGCTCCGCCCGGCCAGGTTCATCGCGCGCGCACGCGCGGCGCGCTGCGCGCTTGCGAAGCCGGGCGTCCCGCCACGCGGTGGGCGCTGGGCCCGGGGATCGCCAGGCGCGAAGCGAGTTCCAACGGCGAAGTGCAGTGCCCGCCATGCGCCAGACGTCGGGCGGCGCGCCCCTCATCGCAGAGCATCCCGTACGCGTCCGGTGAAGGCCCATCGGCCTGGGGCGAGAGCCGGCGAGCGCAAAAGGCGCGGCTGCGCTGGCGCGCTCGTCTTCGGCCCACCCGCGCACCGCTTCCGCTGCGCTGACTCGCATGTCCTCCCAGCGGCCACGGCCTCGATCGGCACGGCGGCGTATCCAGCGGCAACTCCTCGAGGGCCAACCGGTAACCGTGCTCGCGCGCGGGGAATCGCCTCGATCGTAAAGCCTCTCCCGTCTCTTCGGGGAGTTGGCGGGCATGCGCCGCCGCGGCCCGTGCCGAGCGCGCGGATCTCCCACCACATTTACGCGCGGTGATAGGCCTCGGCTGGCGGTGCGCGTCAGCGCCTTCCGCCTCATCGTAGTCGCGCAGCAGCAACGTCTGCGCGCGAGGTTATTCGCGGCGGCACTGGCTTCTTCGGCGGCCGGTGGCGGAGGCAACGACTCGACCACAGCGCGTCAGGCGGACTGGGATCGTCTCGAGCGCCCGCTGGCTTTCACAGTGCGGAGAGGCGCGCGACCTCTCATCGCAAAGCTTAGTCGCGCGCGCAGCGGGCGGCGACTCGAAAAGGCCCTTCGCGCGCCGAGCGCTCCACGTCCGAAAAGTGCTTCCTGCGCGCAGGTAGCAGTTCGTCAATCGCTGTCTGCGCTCGATCCTCACTGATCATTTTGCCCGCGAGTGCCAGCGCCTTCTCGACGTGCGGGATCGCCCGCGCGTAGGCGCCGCGCGCGGCCGGGTCGCGGCGCCGGCGAGCGCGGCCGCCACTCGGCCTGATCGGGAACTTCGGAGTCGGCGAGCGCCGCGCGCACTTCACGGCAGCCGTCGTGGCTCGTGGCGAGCGCGGCCCGAGCCGCCGCCAGCGCTCCACGCGCGCGTCGCCGGCGCCAAAGCCAGGTGTCGGAAGCGATCGGCTTTCGGCGGTCAGGCGCTTCGCGCCCCTTTGGCGTGGAGGGCGCGGCGCACCTCGGATCAGCTCCTCCAGGATCCGCTCATGACACCGGGGCGAGCGTCACCTCACCCTCGTGCGTCTCGCGGCGGGCTTGAGGCCCGCAACCACGGCTGACAGGAGTTTTCTGCGTCGTGCCGATCGAGCGCGGTCGCCGTCGCGGGGATCCGATGCGGTGTCCCACCGCCAGAACCCGTCCACGGCAACTTACGGGCGGGCTCGGTACGGCACTGGTAGGAAGCCAGCAACGACGCTGACTGGCCGGCGTGCGCACCGAGGCGAGCTTCGACTCGTCCACCACCAGCCCGCGTCACTCTCGCGCAGCGCCCGGCCTCGGCGGCCGCAATCCAGCAACTCCCACACCCGTGAGGCCGGCCTGTCCTTCGGCCCGCGACCACAGGAACGACGTGAGCACGCAGGCGCGGGCTGGTTGAGGCGCGCGGCGGCCAGCTCGGTCGATTGCGGCCGTGGGTCGGGGGCGCCGAGCGTGAGAACTCCTCGGCCTGGCTCATTCCCGCTTCGCGCAGCACCTGCTCGTCCTCACGCGCATCCGGCGATGGAGCGCTGCGCCGCGTCAGGACCCAGCGCAGCGTCGCGCCCGGGGCGGATGAAGCGCCAGCCGGCGCAGGAGGGCGCCCGAGAGGGGGTCGACCGCTCGCCGTCGTCGAGCAGCGCCAGCCTGCAAGTGCGGTTGCGCGGCGCGGGTCCACTGGATGGCCAGCTCGGCGAGCGCTCCCGGCTCGACCGGAGCGCCGCCCTCGCCGCCGCTGCAGAGGCGGCGAGCGCGCCGGAAGGTTCGGGATCCACGCCCGCCTCCGCACGCCCAGCGGGTGAGCAGGGCCGCGCCACCGCGCCTGCGCCGGGTGAACGCGCCGCACGACAGCCGCGCCACACCCCCCCGCCCGTCCAGCGCCGCGCGCTGCCAGCTCGCCGAGCAGGGCGGATTTTCGGCGCCCGGCTCCCCGAGTGACGAACAGGACGCGCGCCCGGCTCTCGGCGGCGCGCCCACCGCTCGAGGGTCGCCAGCTCGCGCTCGCGCCCGACCACCATCACCGAGCGCAACCGCTCGGCCAGTGGCCGGCGCGCGGCGGGATGCAGTGCGCTCGAGATCACGGCGCGCACCGCCCCGGCTTCGCGCGGGCGCTGCGCAGGATCGGGCGCCATCATCTCCAGCACCAGGGTGGACCATGCAGGCGCCGGCGCACCGGCTTCTTCGAGCGGCTGCGAAGGCGGAGGCCCTGGTTGCTGGCGCCTCAGCGTCGAGGAAGGCGCGTCGGCGCTCGAACGGCGGACGGCCGGCCACCAGCGCGCAGAGCGTGGCGCCAAAGCCATAGAGATCGGTGGCGGGCGAAGGCGACCCCCGCGCACCCGCTCTCGGGCGCGGCGAAGCACGGCGCCTGGTGCCGCGATGACCTGGGTGTCGCGGCCAGGATCGCCGAGAGGCCGAAGTCGAGGAGGCGCACACCCTGGGGGCGATCTCGCGCGGTCGGTCCGGGCACTACCAATAGATTGGACGGCTTGAGATCACCGTGAATGACGCCGGCTGCGTGCAGCGCCTCGAGCCCGTTGGCCACCTGCGCGGCGACGAAGTAGAGCGACGCCCAGTCGCCGCGCGCCAGCGCCTTGTCGGGCGGCAGGCCCGGCACGTACTCCATCGTGTAGCAGGGCGAGCCGTCGGGCGCAAAGCCAGGCTCGTAGACCGCGTACGACCCCGGGTGGCGCAGCCGTGGGTCAGAGCCTCGAACTCGCGCCGGGTGAGGTCGGCGGCCAGCGCCGCCGCGCCCGGGCGCAGCCGCTTGAGCGCGCATTCGCTGCCGGTGGTGAGGTCGCGGGCGAGGAACACCTCGCTCCATCCCCGCGCCCAGGGCGCCGGAGGAGCACGTAACGGCCCGCAAGCCGCTCGGTCATGGCTTTGGTTCGATTGGGAACCTTCCCGCCGCCACCGCCAGCTCGCGCCAGATTTGGGCGCGCACGAAGCCGTAGGGCGCCACACCGCAACGGAGCACCGCGTCGTTGAACGACCGGTCCGGAACCGCGGACCCAGCCGTCGCCATGCCTCCTCCTGAAGCTCGAGCAGAGCGCGCTGCGCGGCAATAGTGCAGCCCATGATGCCCGCGTCCGATGCGGCCGATCGCAGTTCGCGCTCGACCCGCGAGGAGTCGAACAGGCAGCGCTCGGCCAGCACCTGGCGGGCCTCCGCCTCCGACAGCGTGCCGGCGTGAAGGCCGAGCGAGACCAGCGACCGGCCCGCCTGCTCGAGGGCGCGGGCGGGCGAATACCAGGCGATAGCGGAGTCCCGGCTCTCGTAGCCTGGAGGTCGATCAGGCTGTGCTCGCAGTAGAGGCCCCAGTCCCGGCCGGGCCACGCATCCGCCATCACCCGGCCGAGGCGGTACTCGTCGCCGCGGGCCGCGAGCTCGCGCAACCGGCGCCCGGGCACCACCTCGGCCGCCAGGGCGAGATCCAGATCGAAGCGCCCGAACCGATCGACGGGCGGGATCCCGAGCCACGCCTGCGTCTCGCGTCCCCGCCGGCGTCGCACCCGGCGAGGGCCGGCTCATCCGGGGAATCGATCGCGAGGGACTTCCGCAGGCTCAGGTCGAGCTTGTCGGGCACGGTGACGAAAGTCGCTCGTGCGCAGGAAATCGCGCACCCGCTCGAGCGCCTGCCTTCCCGCGGCGACCGGCTCGTGCTCCCACGAGGTGGTGGCGGCCAGCGAGTCGAGCAATGCGCGCGTGCCGAGCCCGAGGCCTGCGCCCGCGAGCGAATCCAGCTCGGCGCGCCGCGCCTGACCTCGCGCGTGGCTTGGAGCAGCAACGAGTCAACCGGCGGCACCTCGCTCATGAGCGTCGCGGACAACAGCTGCCGGCACGCCTCCCCGCCGATCGCCAGCTCGCCGTGCGAGGCCGGCAGCAGGTCGCGCTCCAGGTAGATGAGGTACTGCGCCGACCGCGCGCACCGCCAGCGTGTCGGCTTCGGCGAGCGTGGACTGCGAGCGCGGCGCCCGGCACCCTCCACCAGGCCCGGCAGATCGGAGCGGTAGAAACGAAGCAGCGACCGGGCGCGCGCGATCGCCCGCTCGGTGGAGGAGCCGTGGCGGGTTGGCGAGATTGACCCGCGCGGTGCGCAGCACTGGGCACTTCGCCGAGCCTGTGGATCGCGAGCTTCACGCGCTCGCAGGGGAGGCCGGGGCGCGATCGAGCGCCGCCCGGACCGATTCCGCGATCAGGTCCAGATAGGCCCTGGGTGCGCGCGCGAACGGCTGTGAGCACCTCGAGTTCGAGCGAGTCGTAGCGGACCGCGGCGTCTCAACATCGCGCGCTCGGCCCCGCGGCGTCGAGGGCGCTGGCGGGCGGGGGGCCCTGGGCGTCGAGGCGGGCGCGAAACGCGCGCAGCCAGGCACGTTCCTGATCGAGCGTCGCCGGCGACACGGTGCCCGCCAGCGGGGCCTCCGGAGTGGGTTTCCGGTCGCCGTGCGGCGCTGGAGGCACGCTCCAGACGCGCAGGCGATGGAACTCGTCCACCTGCGCGGCGAGGTCGTGGTGCGCGCGGGCCCCGTCTCCCGGGAGGGCGGACAGCAGGACTGCGAGCGCGGCGGCGAGCCTGCGCACGCGCGGGAAGTTCACGGCCGCGGGATGACGTCCCGCACGAGCGAAAGCGGGTCCCCGACCTTGAGCGGCGTGCGCTGACAGGTAGGCCTGCGCGTACCGGGCGCCGATCTGCCAGCTCCCAGTAGCGCGCGTACGTCTCGAACACCTCACGCAGCGGTGTGGCAGGTGATTCGGGGCGCGGCCGGTCGGGGTTCGAAGAACTGGCTCTTGTGGCAGTCGATCGCCGCGAGCCAGTCCTCGAACATAGCTGGAGATGTCGACGACGAACGTGGGCAGCGTGCCCGGCGGGACGAAGTAGAAGTAGATCGCCTTGGCCTGGTGCGGCTCGCCCTCGCATCGGCGCCTTGGCGCAGGTGGGCGAGGTTGAACGCGTTCGCCGACGATCTGGCCGGTCTTGTAGTGGTCGTTGTGGCCGAGCCCGCGGCCGATCGGCAGGTCGTAGTAGGGCGCGAGCACGATCTGCGGCCGGTGCTTGCGGATCACCGCTCGCCACCTTGCAGCGGTTCTCGAACGTGTCCTCGATCGCGGCAGTCGCCGAGGTCGAGGTTCTCGCGCACGTCGAGCTGCAGGATGCCGGCCGCCTGGCGTGCTCTCCTCGGCGCGGATCTCGGGCGTGCCCCAGCCCATGTCGCCGGTGGTCATGTCGATGATGCCGGTCGTGCGGCCGCGGTGCCTTCATCTTGCGCAGCATGCCGCCGGCGCCGATCTCGGCGTCGTCGGGGTGGGGACCGAACACCAGGAAGATCCACCGACATGCGGAGCGTCTCCCAATCGAGATGTGAAGGCGCGGAACAGACCGGCATGATAGCCACGGTGCGACGGGTGACAAAACGAGCCGCTGGAGTATCCTCCCGGGCGCCGGGCGCTCCCCGAAACGCCGCTGCGGGGACCATGTTCTACTTCGCCTACGGCTCCAACCTAGATCTCGATCAGATGCGCGCGCTGCCCCGATGCACGCGTGGTGGGCTCGGCCTGCTGCGCGACTACCGGCTCACGTTTCCGCTCGCGATCGCATGAGCTGGGGCGCGGCGCCGCCGGGCGTCGACGCGCGCGCACGGCGGCGTGGTGTGGGGCGTGGTCTACGAGCTGAGCGAGAGCGAACCTGCTCGCGCTCGACGCCCACGGAGGGCTGGCGTGGGCCCGGCAACCAGCACAACACCGTACGATCGCGACCTGGCGACCGTCGAGCTCGACCGCCCCGACGATGACTCGGTGCCACGCCGGGTGCGCGCCAACACCTACTTCGCCCGCAACCTGAACCCGACGCCGCCGACGCGCGAGTACCTCGACACGATGCTGCGCGGCGCCAGCCACCACCGCCTGCCGCCCGAGTACATCGAGTGGCTGGAGGCGATCGAGGTGGCTGCGCCGGCGCCGTGAGAACCTGCAAGCGCTGGATCGGGCGGCGGCCGACCGAACGCAACGGGACGCCTCCGGGCACGCTCGCCCGGCATCCTGCCGGGCTGCTGCTTTAACCGAGGCTCGCTCCGCCATCCCTGGCTCCCGCTCGCCTCGTGCATCCCCTGCGGCGTCCCATTCGCTCCGGTCGGCCGCTTCTCTACTCGGGCGGATGGATCGGCCGCTGCTCTACTCGTGCAGTGCTGCCACGGTGCGGTCCAGGGTTACGCGCAGCGCTTCCATGCGGCGGTGACTTCCTGGCGTTCGGCAGCAGCAGTAGGCGCTGGCGACCCGCGGGTCGCTGGCAGCGAGTCGCGTCATGTCGCGGAAGCCGGGGCCGCTGAGTCCCTGCTCGGGCTTCGCGCCTCGCGCCGCGGGCAGCGCAGGCGCACGAGGTAGGGCAGGTGGCTGGTGCGCGCGAGGGCATGGTCGTGCGCCGCGGGATCCACCTCGAGCGGTCGCGCGCCCAGGTCCCGGCACCATCTGCAGGACGACTCGGGGATCGGGGCCTGCGACCGGAGAGCGCGAACACCCGCGTCGCGGAAGAGCCTCGGCGCGCGAGGCAGCGAAGCCGCGGCCTCGCTGCCCGCGATCGGGTGGCCGCCCACCGCGCGCACGCCGCGCGCGGCCGCCGCCGCGAGCGCGGGCGTGATCGTGCCCCGCGCGCTCCCGGTGTCAGATCAGCGCCGCGCTCTTCGGAAGAGCGGCGGCCGCCGCCTCGATCCGCTCCGGGAGCGTATCCACCGGGGTGGCGATCACCGCCAGCTCGGCATCGGCGCAGGCCGAGGCCAGGCTCTCCGCCGCGCGGTCGATGGCGCCGGCGGCGAGGCCGGCCTGCGCGACCGCGGGTCGAGATCGTAGCCGGCCCGTCCAACCCCGCGAGCCGTCCCAGCGCCCGCGCGATCGAGCCGCCGATCTGTCCCAGGCCCAGGATCGCATCCGACTACGTCGCGCGCCATGGCCGCCCCGCCTGCCGGGGCGGCGAGATCGGGCCGTAATCCGCCGCCTGCTCGAGGTAGACGGCGCGCGAGCCATGCGCCCGGCGGAATACCCGCTGACGGTGAGCAGCACTCGAACCACGCGGGCATCGCCCCGGCACCGGGATCTCGCGGGCATTGAGCAGCGGCACGTCGGTCCAGCCCAGCGCAGGCGCGCGGCGTGCGCCGGGAAGTCGGCGTCGAGATCCTGGTGGAGGTGAACAGCGCGCTCACGATCTGCTCGCGGGTCAGCGCGTTCACGTCCATCAGCGCGGTGAGAAGCCGCGGCGGCGGCGAGAATGTCCTGGGCGCGGTTGGCGGATACCGGAACGGCGTCGCGCACGGCGGCGACGCCGCCCGGATCCGGATTTCGGTGAAGCCATGGGACCTCCCTTGGGAGGAGCGCCGCGGCGGGGTGAAACGAAAAAACCCACCGCGGCCGGGCGGAAGTGGGTTCGAGATCGCGTTCGCCGCGCCGGCCGCGCGCTCCTGACCCACTTCGCGGGGGATAGGCATAGGCGTAAGCGTACGCGCGCGACGTGTTCATGCCGGGAATCGCAGGGCGCGCCCGCGCGCGGCCGTCAAGGCGGGCATCAGGTGCCGGGCGCAACGCCGAGCGGCGGTCGGGACCGCGCTCGACGAAACCGCCTTCGCTCGGTAGAGCCGCTCGGACGCAGCTCGCGCGCCATTCGGTCGGAGGTGAACGTGATCTCGGCCGCCACCTCGATCGAGGCCCGCATCATCGCCAGCCAGCGTCCGTGCGGTCCGCCCACGCGGGCAGCACCTCGCGCTTCGAGCATCGTCGTAGAGCGCCGCGATATCGCGCGCATCGTCGCCCGGCCGCTCGTCCCCGATCGCCCAGCCGTTGACGCCGTGGATCGCAGCCCTCCGGCCACCAGCCGTCGAGGATGCTCAGGTTGAGGAGCCCGTTGAGCGCCGCCTTCATGCCCGAAGTGCCGCTCGCCTCCGAGCGGGCGGATCGGGTTGTTGAGCCACACGTCGCAGCCGCGCGTGCAGCAGCCGCGCCACGCTCATGTCGTAGTTCTCGAGGAACACGATGCGGCCCGGGTAGCGCTGCTGCGGCCTGCGACCATGCTGCGCGACGACCTGCGCTTGCCGACGCGCGTCGTCGGGGTGCGCCTTGCCGAGAACACCAGCGTTGACCGGCTGCCGCTCGAGCAGCGCGCGCGAGCCGCGCCTCGTCGCGCAGGATGAGGTCGCTGCGCTTGTAGCTCGCCGCGCGTCGCGCGAAGCCGATGAACAGCGCCTCCGGATCGAGCCGCGACGCGGTGCGCTCGCGCGATCTCGCTCCGAGCAGTTCGCGCTTGAGTGCGTACGTGCGCCGCCCACAGCCGCGCCGGATCCGTGCATCGCCGTCGCGGATCGTCGTGCGCCTGCCAGGTCGGCGGGTGCACGCCGTTGGTGATCGACGACGATCGGCGCCGCGTCCTCGACGATGTGCGCCCACATCGCGCGCGAGGTCTCGCCGTGCAGCGCCGAGACCGCGTTCGCGCGCGCGCGCGCAGCCGCAGCCCGCCACCGTCATGTTGAACGGGTCGCCGCCGAGCGTCGCGCATCTCCGGCGTCCGACAGCTGGAGGCACGCGCCCATGCGGCGCAGGTCGCGCGAGCGGAGTGCTCCTCGTTGCCCGCCTTCACCGGCGTGTGGGTGGTGAAGACGATCCGGCGCTCGCACGTCGGCCCACGCCTCCGGGAACGACATCGCCGTGCTCCATGCGCTCGGCGATCATCTCGACGCCCGCGAACACCGCGTGGCCCTCGTTGAAGTGATAGGTCGAGATCGGGATGCCGAGCCAGTTGCAGCGCGCGCACGCCGCCGATCCCGAGCAGCATCTCCTGCGCGATCCGCACGTCGGTGCCGGCCTCGTAGAGGCGGTGCGTGATCCAGCGGTCCTCGTCGCGCGATACGGCTCGATCAGGTAGAGCGGCGCGTTGCCGAAGCGTCCGGTCATCCAGACGCGGCACGGCATCTCGACTGCCGCGCACCCGCACGCGCACGCGCACGCCGGTGTCGCGCAGGAACCGAGTGCTCGTAGGCCGGGAACTCCTCGTACGGCATGCCGTCGGCGCTCGATCGCGCTGCGACGCCGTAGCCGCGCTCCCAGCGCAGCCCGACCGCCGACCAGCGGCAGCTTCAGGTCGTGCGCCGACTTGATGAAGTCGCCCGCCAGCACGCCCAGGCCCCCGGAGTATGAGGGAAGCCCTCGTGAGAGGCCAACTCCATGCAGAAATACGCGACGCTGGCGGGTACGGCATCGGTCTCCGAAAGGGGGTGCCGTTACGACAACTGCGCCTGGTCCGCCGCCGAGCCTTCCATCACCCAGCGCACGCCCTTTGGAGCACGGGCACGTGCCGCCCACGCGCTTGAGCTTGGGCATCTTCATGATCGCGTCCCTTCACGGTCAGCGTGCCCGGAAGCCACCCCGCGCAGCGCCACCGCGTAGTTCTTCATGTCGCGGCTCGCCACGTAGCCCTCGTTGAGGTGCCGGGCCAGGTAGCGGAGGTAATCCTCGGCGTCGGCAAACAGCAATACGTAACTGAACGAAGTAATAA
>ERZ1370068.10946-contig-9600_pt1 | contig 32211 bp, 37 predicted proteins | sample MGYA00561227_ERZ1370068 | MGnify/ENA primary metagenome ERZ1370068 (study PRJEB38410, sample SAMEA6850437) | metagenome | study: Metagenomic assessment of the ecological functions of the soil: analysis of the soil microbiota associated with the...
CACGGCAACTCGCCTCGAGCGAGTCGGTGATTATACGGGGGTTTTTGCGCGGGCGGCGCGCCTCGGCGCTCACGCCAGCGCGCTTGGACAATCGCTCGATCACGACCGCTCGATCGAACAGCGCCAGCACCGCATCGATCGACGGCGTCTGCGTGCGGCCGCACACCGCGACGCGCAGCGGGATCGCCAGTTGCGGCATCTTGAGTTTCTGTTCGGCGAGCGTGTCCTTGATTGCCTGGGCAATGCCGGCTTTGTCCCAGGTCGGCGCGGCAGCGAGGCGATCACGCACCGCGCGCAGCACGGGCTGCGCGCCGGGGCCCAGGTGCGCTGCACGATCCTCTTCATGCGCAGGCGTGCGGCAGCTCGAACATCGTGAGCCATTGCGCCAACTCGACCAGCGTTGCGCAGCGGTCCTTGAACAACGCACAGCGCTGCGCGAGGCGCGGATCGTCGGCCGATGCGGCGATGCGGCGCTGGGCCAGGTGCGCGCACCACCAGCGCCGCCAGCCGCGAATCGCCGGCCACCTTGATGTAGTGCGCGTTGACCCACGCAAGCTTGGCCGGGTCCCACTGCGCCGGGCTCTTGGCCATGTGGCTGCCATCGAACCACTGCACCATCTGCTCGCGGCTGAACAGCTCTTCGTCGCCATGGCTCCAGCCCAGGCGCGCCAGGTAGTTGAGCATCGCCTCGGGCAGGTAGCCGGCCTCCTCGTAGGCCATCACGCTGACCGCGCCGCGCCGCTTGGACAGCTTGAGCCCGTCTTCGCCAAGGATGATCGGGCAGTGGCCGAACAGCGGCAACGGTGCGCCCAGCGCCCGGAAGATGTTGATCTGCCAGGGCGTGTTGTTGATGTGCTCGTCGCCGCGAAAGACATGCGTGATGCGCATGTCCCAGTCGTCGACGACGACCGCGAAGTTGTAGGTCGGCACACCGTCGTTGCGCAGGATGATCAGGTCGTCAATCTCTTCGTTGCCGATGCGAATCGGCCCCTTGACCAGATCGTCCCAGCTGACGGTGCCACGAGCTCGGGTTGCGGAATCGCACCACCGGTTGCACGCCGGTGGGCGCCGGCGGCAGCGTCTTGCCGGGCTCGGGTCGCCAGCGCCCGTCGTAGTGCGTTTTCTCGCCTCGGGCGCGTTGCGCCTCGCGCATCGCGTCGAGCTCGTCGGGCGTGCAGTAGCAGCGGTAGGCGGTGCCGGCCGCGATCATCGCTTCAGCCACCGCGTGGTAGCGATCGAGCCGCTGCATCTGGTGGATCGGGCCCTCGTCGTAGCTCGAGGCCGAGCCACTGCATCGCGGCGATGATCTGGTCCACCGAATCCTGCGTCGAGCGCGCGACGTCGGTGTCCTCGATGCGCAGCACGAACTGGCCACCGTGGTGGCGCGCGTAAGCCCACGAATACAGCGCGGTGCGCGCGGTGCCGAGGTGCAGGAAGCCGGTGGGCGATGGCGCGATGCGGGTGCGGACCACGGCGCTCATGTCGCCCACCACGAACTCGGCCCGCTCATCGGATGGTGTCGAGCCCGCGCGCCAAATCGGCCTTCAGGTCTTCGAGGTCTTCAAGTCCCACCGCGATGCGGATCGTGCCTTGCGTGATGCCGGCGGCCAGGCGCTGCGCCTCGGTGAGGCGCGCGTGCGTGGTGCTCGACGGATGGGTGATCGCGGTCTTGGTGTCGCCGAGATTGGCCGTGATCGAACACACCGCGCGTTGCATCGATCACCGCGTAGGCGTTGGCACGCGCACGATCGGCATCGGCGCCGCGCACGACGAACGACGCCACCGGTCCGCCAACGCCACTCTGCTGGCGCATCGCCAGCTCGTGCTGCGGGTGCGACGGCAATCCGGGAGTGGAACACACGCTCGACCGCCGGGTGTTGCTCGAGCCAGCGCGCGAGGTTCGAGCGACGCGCGCTGCTGCTCGCGCACCCGGATCGACAGCGTTTCCATGCCCTTGAGCACCACCCAGGCATTGAACGGCGACAGCGTGAACCCGGCGGTGCGCATCAGCGGCATGAACTTCTCGTCGATCAGCGCCTGGCTGCAGCACAGCGCGCCCGCGATCACGCGGCCCTGGCCGTCGAGGTACTTGGTGCCCGAGTGCATCACGATGTCGGCGCCGAGCGCAGATGGGCCGCTGCAGCGCCGGCGAGCAGAAGCAGTTGTCCACCGCGAGCCAGGCGCCCGCCGCCGTGCGCGATCTTGGCCAACGCGGCGATGTCGCACACCTCGGTCAGCGGGTTGGTCGGCGACTCGGCGAACAGCAGCTTGGTGTTGGGCCGCACCGCATCGCGCCACTGCGACACGTCGGTCTGCGAAACGAAGGTCGACTGCACGCCGAACTTCGCGAAGTCGTTGAGCAATCGGATCGTCGAACCGAACACGCTGTGCGAGCAGATCACGTGGTCGCCTGACCTTCAGCAGGCCCGAGCAGGATCATCGTGATCGCGCCCATGCCGCTGGCGGTGCCGATGCACGCCTCGCTACCCTCGAGCGCCGCCAGCCGCCGCTCCATCATCGTGACGGTGGGGTTGGTGAAGCGGCTGTAGACGAAGGCCTCTTCCTCATTGGCGAAGCGCGCCGCCGCAGTGGCGGCATCGGGGTGCACGAAGCTGCTGGTGATGAACAGCGCTTCGGAGTTCTCGCCCCACTGGCTCGGCGGTAGTCCCTCGCGCACCGCCAACGTGTCGAGGCGCGCGGTCGCGCGGCAGCTTCGTGCGCGGGAGTTTCTTGTCGCCCAAGCTCACGAAGCCCCCTTGGCGCTGCGCGCCGTCCGCCCGAGGGGGAGCGAGCGGCTTCGGAACGGCCGTGCGCCGCTCATGACCCTTCGGCCGCGCTGTGCAGGGCCAAGCCGCGAGCGCTGTGCGTCGTCGTCTTCGTCGGGCGCCGCCGCACGCGGCGCCGCGCCGGCCTCGCTGACACGTCGCCGGTGACGTAGACGCCGTCGAAGCACGACGCCTCGAAGCCGTCGAGCTCGTGGATTCAGCGCCTTGACCACGCGCTTCATGGCGTCGACATCCTGATAGATCAACGCGTCGGCGCCGATGAAGCGGCGGATCTCCTCGACGCTGCGGCCGTGCGCGATCAGTTCCTCCTTGGTCGGCATGTCGATCCCATACACGTTGGGATAACGCACCGGCGGCGCCGCCGAGGCCATGTAGACCTTGCGCGCGCCGGCCTCGCGCGCCATCTGCACGATCTCTTTGCTGGTGGTGCCGCGCACGATCGAGTCGTCGACCAGCAGCACGTTGCGGTCCCTTGAACTCCTGCACGATCGGCGTTGAGCTTCTGGCGCACCGAACGCGAGCGCACCGCCTGCCCCGGCATGATGAAGGTGCGGCCGACGTAGCGGTTCTTGACGAACCCTTCGCGATACGGCTTCGCCGATCTTCTGCGCCAACTGCATCGCCGAGGGGCGGCTCGACTCGGGGATCGGGATCACGACGTCGATCTCGTTCGGCGGCATCGTCGAGATCACGCGCTGCGCCAGCGTCTCGCCAAAGTTCAGCCGCGCCTGGTACACCGAGACGCCGTCGATCACCGAATCGGGCCGAGCCAGGTAAACGTATTCGAACATGCACGGATTCAAGCTCGGGGCTTGGGCGCACTGATGCGCTGCACGCGGCCCTTGAGGTCGATGAATACCGCCTCGCCGGGCGCCACGTCGCGCTCGGCGCGATGCCTGGTGCCCTCGAGGGCCACCGTCTCACTGGCCACCATGACCTCGGTACCACCGGCCAACGCGGTGCGGCCGAACACCAGCGGCCGGATGCCGTACGGATCGCGAAACGCGAGCAGTCCGTGGCCGGCGATCAACGCGATCACCGCGTACGAGCCACGCAGCCGTCGATGCACCGCCTGCACGGCGCTGAAAATGACATCGGGCGACAACACGCGATCGCGCCCGGCGCGCTCGATCTCGTGCGCGAGCACGTTGATCAACACCTCGGTGTCGCTGCCGGTGTTGATGTGGCGGCGGTCGACGTCGAACAGCTCCTGCTTCAGTGCCGCGGCGTTGGTGAGGTTGCCGTTGTGCACCAGCACGATGCCGTACGGCGCATTCACATAAAACGGCTGCGCTTCTTCCTCGCTGTAGGCGTTGCCGGCGGTCGGGTAGCGCACCTGGCCGAGGCCCACGCCGCCCGGCAACGCGCGCATGTTGCGCGTGCGAAAGACGTCGCGCACCATACCGCGCGCCTTGTGCATGAAACACTGCGTGCCCTGCATCGTCACGATGCCAGCAGCATCCTGCCCGCGGTGCTGCAGCAGCAGCAGCGCGTCGTAGATCAACTGGTTGACCGGTGACTGCGAGATGACGCCGACGATGCCGCACATGGATTGACTACCTCTGGCGCTATTGTCGCGGTTAGTCCGGCGCCGGGCCGCCCCAAGCCGGACCGAGCCCCCTCGGGGACAGCGCCGAAGCGAAGCGACTGGCGTGGGGGCCATCATCCTTCAGGCCTGCAGGTGCCGCGCCACGGCCGGGGGCAATACGGGCTTCAACCCCGACAGCAACACGCCCAGCCAGGCTGCGCCATGCGACGCCTGCCAAGGCCCGGCGCGCACGGCCGGCGTGAACGACACCACCGTGGCCACCGCCAGCAGCAGCACCATCGCCCGCACGAGGCCGAACACGCCACCCAGCGTGCGGTCGATCAGCGTCAGCGGCGTGGCATGGACCAGCAAGCGGATCAATCGCGCCATCAGCATCCAGACGATGAGCGCCAGCACGAAGACGATCGCAAACGCGGCGCCGTGGTTCAGCGCCGAGCCCGGCGCTCCACCGGCACGTGCGGCGCGAACTCGGGGCCCATCGTCTGCGGCGGCTATGTAGGCCGCCACCCAGCCGAGGAGCGACAGCACCTCGAACACCAGGCCGCGCACCAGGCCCACGATCACCGAAGCCAGCAGCACCGCAAGCAGTGCCCAGTCGACCCAACCGATGTCGTTCATCGTGACCATGATTCCGCCTTGGCTCAATGGGCCGCCCGCGTTGCGTTCATAGCGTCATCACCGCAGCGCGGCAGGCCTGCGGCCTTGAGTGTGCCAGCCGCCTTCTCGGCGTCTTCACGGGCGGCGAATGGGCCCACGCGCACGCGGATGCGCTTGGCCGCCGTCGATCTCGACCACCTGCGTGTAGCTCTTCAGCCCCAGCTTGTCGACGCGCTGGCTCATGTCGCGGGCTGAATTGGCCTCGCCATAGGCGCCTACCTGCACCACGAAGCGGCCGTTGGCGACATCGCGGCTTGTTGGCCTCCGGGCTTGTCGCCGCAGCGGGCTTGCTCGGTTCCGCAGCGGCCACCACGGCAGCGGGCCTCGTGGTAGCAGGGCTTGCTGTAGGCCGTCGGACTTTGCCCTTCAAGCAGGGCGCGCGCACGCGCACCATCGTCGGCGCGGGATTCGGGCTTGGCGGGTGCCGGCTTGGTCGGCGGTGGCGCTTCGCTGCGTGGCGCCGCCGGCTCTTTGCGGACGGCGTCACCGCTCGGTGTGGGCTCGCTGCGTGTCGCGGTGGCAGCGGGCTCGCGTGGCGGCTCGGCACTGCGCTCGCCGACCACGCCGCTGCTCATGCGTGCTGTCGCCGGCGCGGCCGACGCCGTGCGCGGTGGCGGCAGTGGCAGCGACGGCGCACCTTCCTTCGTTGGAATCTCGATCGCGATGTCGACCGGGATTGGCCGCGGCTGGCGTCTCGAACAACAGCGGGAAAGCCGATCACGCCGACGCCGAGCAGCGCGGCCGCGCCGATCAGAGCGTCGACGCGCGCGCGCGCGCGCGGCTTGCACGGGGTCGGGTGTGCCTGCGCGTCGGCGCGTCTGAGAGCCGATGATCCTTGCAGGAACGAGAACAGACCCATGCGCTGCGTGTGGCGGGCGACGTGCGCGCTCTAGATCAGCCGCTCAGCGCTGCGGTCCCCGTGCGAGGGGATGGTCATCCCAGGTGCGTGGCTGCCATCTGCGGCAAGCCGTCTTTCAACACGCCGCCTACCGTGTAGAAGGAACCGAATGCGACGATTCTATCAGCGGGGTCTGCAGCGGCCAGCGCCGCGCGCAGTGCCTCGCTCGGTGTGTCATGGGTGCTGACGCGCACCGGCGACGTGGCGGCTCCGGCGTCTATGTCAGCGCGCCAGATCGGCGGCCTTGGCCGCGCGCGCGCGTCGGCAGGTCGGTGACAGAACCAGTGGTCGACCAGCGGCCGCAACGGCGCGATCACGTTGCCGATGTCCTTGTCGGCCATCACGCCGAAGACCGCGAACGTGCGTGGAAAGAATCCCATCTGATCGAGGCTCACCGCCAGCGCGCCGGCCGCTTGCGGGTTGTGCGCCCCGTCGAGCACCAGCGCGGGACGACCCGGCACGATCTGGAATCGACCGGGTAAATCCACCAGCGCCAGGCCGTTGCGCACCGCCTGTGCGCTGACCGGCAAGCGATCGTGCAGCGACTCGCAGCGCCGCCAGCGCAGCGGCCGGCGTTGAGCAGCTGGTTGGCGCCGCGCAGCGCCGGGTAGGCCAACGCGCTGAAGCGGCGCGAGCGCCCGCGCCACGACCACTGCTGTCGATCACCCTGCAGAGCCAAAGTCGCGGCCCTGCAGCCGCAGGTCGGCACCGATCGCCGTGGCGTGTTCGATCACGCTGGCCGGCGGCTGCGGGTCGCCGACGATCGCCGGCCGGCCGGCGCGAAAGATGCCCGCCTTCTCGCGGCCGATCGATTCGCGATCGGGACCCAGGTACTCGGTGTGATCGAGCGCCGACGCCGGTCATGACGGCGCAATCGGCGTCGAACACGTTCACCGCGTCGAGCCGGCCGCCGAGGCCCACCTCGAGGATTGCCACATCGGGCCTGGCGTGGCACGAACGCGCGCAGGATGGCCAGCGTCGTGAACTCGAAGTAGGTCAGCGTGACGTCGCCGCGCGCCGCCTCCACGGCCTCGAAGTGCGGCAGCAGCGTCGCCGCATCGGCCATGCGGCCATCGATCAGGCAACGCTCCTCGAAGTGCACCAGGTGCGGACTCATGTACAGCACGGTGCGATAGCCGGCGTGGCGCGCGATCGATTCGATCATCGCGCAGGTCGAGCCCTTGCCGTTGGTGCCGCCCACGCTGATTACCGGGCACTCGAATCGCAACTGCAGGCGATCGCGCACGACCCTCACGCGATCGAGCGTGAAGTCCATGCTCTCGGGATGCAGGCGCTCGCAGTGCGCGAGCCAGTCGTCGAGCGTGCCCGCGGGCAGCTCATCGGACGGATCAGCCGTTCACAGCCACGCCGCCGACGGCGACGAGTTCAGGCCACTGCGTCGGCGCTTTGTTTGAGCAGCATCGACAGCAGCTTGGCGACCGCGGGGCGCAGCTGGCGGCGGTCGATGATCATGTCGAGGGCGCCCTTTGCCGAGCAGGAATTCGGCGCGCTGGAAGCCCTCGGGCAGCTTCTCGCGCACCGTGTTCTCGATCACCCGCGGGCCGGCAAAGCCGATCAGCGCCTTGGGCTCGGCCAGCACCACGTCGCCCATGAAGGCGAAGCTGGCCGACACGCCGCCCATCGTCGGATCGGTAAGCACGCTGATGAAGGGCAGCCGCGCGTTGGACAGGCGCGCCAGCGCGGCGTTGGTCTTGGCCATCTGCATCAGGCTCAAGCGTGCCCTCGTGCATGCGCGCGCCGCCGCGTGGACGGTGAAGCAGACGAACGGCATCTTCTGCTCGAGTGCGGCGTTCGACGCCGCGCACGAAGCGCTCGCCGACCGACGCTGCCCATCGAGCCGCCCATGAAATCGAACTCGAAGCAGGCGGCCACCAGCGGCACGCTCATCACCGCGCCGCCCATCACCACCAGGGCATCGGTCTCGCCGGTGTTTTCGAGCGCGATCTTCAAGCGCTCGGGGTACTTCTTGCTGTCCTTGAACTTCAGCGCATCGACCGGCAGCACCTCCTGGCCGATCTCGAAGCGGCCCTCGGGGTCGAGGAAGGCATCGAGCCGCGGCCGCGCGCCGATGCGGTGGTGGTGCTCGCACTTGGGGCACACGTTGAGGTTGCCCTCGAGGTCGGTCTTGTAGAGCACCGTCTCGCACGCCGGGCATTTGATCCACAGGCCCTCGGGCACCGAGCGCCGCTCGGACGGATCGGTCTGCTGGATCTTCGGCGGCAGCAGTTTCTCGAGCCAACTCATGTGCGGTTTCCTTGGTCGGATGTGTCGAGCGCGGTGCGGATCTCGGCCATGAAGCGGCGGCCGGCGGCGGCCACATTGTCGCGCGGTTCGGCCTCCAGAATCTGCACCAACCGTGAGCCGATGACCACCGCGTCGGCCACCTCGGCCACCGCCGCGGGCACTGGCCGCATCCCGTATGCCGAAACCCACGCCGACCGGCAATTTGACGTGCGCCTCGGATGCGCGGCATCGCCTGCGCGACCGACGACAACGTCGAGGTGGCCGGCGCCGGTGACGCCCTTCAGCGACACGTAGTACACGTAGCCGCTGGCCAAACGCGCCACCTCCTGGATGCGCGCATCGGTCGAGGTCGGCGCGAGCAAGAAGATCGATGTCGATGCCGGCGGATTTCAACGCCGCGGCGAACTCGCCGCACTCCTCGGGCGGATAGTCGACCACCAGCACGCCGTCGACCTCGGCCTCGGCCGCCTGGCGCGACGAACGCTCCGGCTCCATGGCGCTGATCGAAGCGCTCGATCGGGTTGGCATAGCCCATCAGCACGACCGGTGTCGTGGTCGTATTGCGCCGCGCGAAAGCCGCGCACGACGTCGAGCACCTGCGTCAGGCCGATGCCGCGCGCCAACGCGCGCTCGCGACGCCTTCTGGATCACCGGGCCATCGGCCATCGGGTCGGAGAACGGCACGCCGAGCTCGATCACGTCGGCGCCGCCGTCGACCAGGCCGTGCATGATCGTCGACCGTCGCATCGGCGTAAGGGTCGCCGGCGGTGACGTACGGAATCAGCGCCTTGCGGCCGTCGCGCCGCAACGGCTGCGAGCGTCGGTGGCGATGCGGCTCATCGGGCGCCTCCAGCCGCCGCGGCGCCCTTCACCGTCTGGCCGCGGCACGACGGCCGGCAGTAGAAGTCGGCGCCCGACAGGTCGGCCACGGTGCCGATGTCCTTGTCGCCGCGGCCCGACAGGTTGACCAGCAGGTGCTGATCGGGCTTCATCGTCGGCGGCGAGCTTGATCGCATGCGCCACCGCGTGGCTCGACTCCAGCGCCGGGATGATGCCTTCGGTGCGGCACAGGCGGTGAAACGCGGCGAGCGCCTCGTCGTCGGTGATCGCCGACGTACTCGGCGCGGCCGATGTCCTTCAGGTAGGCGTGCTCGGGGCCGACGCCCGGGTAGTCGAGGCCCGGCCGAGATCGAATGCGTCTCGAGGATCTGGCCGTTGTCGTCCTGCAGCAGGTAGGTGCGGTTGCCGTGCAGCACGCCCGGCGAGCCGGCGTTCAGGCGACGCCGCGTGCTTGCCGCTCGCCAGGCCCTGCCCGGCGGCCTCGACGCCGATCAGCCGCACGCCCTCGTGCTCGATGTACGGGATAGAAGATGCCCATCGCGTTGCTGCCGCCGCCGACGCAGGCGATCACCGCGTCGGGCTGGCGGCCGATGCATCTCTGGCATCTGCACGTCAGGCACTCGTCGCCGATCACGCGCTGGAAGTCGCGCACCATCGTCGGATACGGGTGCGGGCCGGCGACGGTGCCGATGATGTAGAAGGTGTTCTCGACGTTGGTGACCCAGTCGCGCAGCGCCTCGTTCAGCGCGTCCTTCAGCGTCTTGCGAGCCGCTGTCGACCGGCACCACCTTGGCGCCGAGCAGGTGCATGCGGTAGACGTTGGGCGACTGGCGCTTGACGTCCTCGCTGCCCATGTAGACCACGCACTCCATGCCGTAGCGCGCGCAGATCGTGGCGGTGGCCACGCCGTGCTGGCCGGCGCCGGTCTCGGCGATGACGCGCGGCTTGCCCATGCGGCTTGGCGAGCAGCGCCTGGCCGATCGTGTTGTTGATCTTGTGCGCGCCGGTGTGGTTGAGGTCCTCGCGCTTGAGGTAGATCTGCGCGCCGCCGACCTCGCGGCTCAGGCGCGCGGCGTGGTAGACCGGGCTCGGGCGGCCGACGAAGTGCTTCAGCTCGTTGCGGAACTCGGCCACGAAGGCGCGTCGTCCGTGCGGTAGTGCTGGATAGGCGGCCTGCAGTTCATCGAGCGCGTGGACCAGCGTCTCGGCGACGAAACTGCCGCCGTATGGCCCGAAGTGCCCGCGCGCGTCGGGCTGTTGGTAGTGCTCGACATGGTGATGGAGATCTAGAGGATGGCGTCGTCGATGCGCGCATCGGCCTCGCGCACCGCATCGCAGAACCGGCGGATCAGCGCGGCATCCTTGACGCCTCTTGCTCGCTTCGACGCCGGAGCTCACGTCAACGGCCCAGGGCCGGACGTGCATCATCCCATCGATCACGTTTGCGGGATTCAACCCACCAGACAAAACGAGCGGAACGGGCACGCTTGGTGGAATGAGTGACCAATCGAAGACCTTTCCGCCGCCACCGTAGCCCTCGACGTCGGCGTCGAGCAGCAGCGCCGAGGCGCTGGCGTAGGCGCGAGCGAAGTCTAACAGACGCGAAGCCCTCGTGCATGCGGGCGGCCCGGATGTACGCGCGCCCCGCTGGCCTCGCACTGCGCCGGCGTCTCGTCGCCGTGGAACTGCAGCACCGCGCGCGGGATTGCGGTCGATCGCGCGGGCGATTTCCTCGGCGCTTGGCGTTGACGAACAGGCACACCGGCGTCACGAACGGCGGTAGAGCCGCGCGCCAGCTCGCGCCGCGCGCGCCGCACCTGCACGTAGCCGCGGGCTGCTGCCGTAGAGCACGAAGCCCACCGCGTCGGCACCCGGCCTCGACGGCCGCGTCGACGTCGGCCTCGCGCGTGAGGCCGCAGATCTTGATGCGGGTGCGCTGCTGCACGGACGAACGACAGTCGCTTTCAGGGCAGCCAGTCGGTCGCGGGCACGCGATCGGGCAGCTGCAAGGTGCGCATCGTAGTACGGGCCGACGAAATACAAGCCGTCGGCGGCAAAGGTGGGCGCAGCAGGCATCGCGATCGCGCGCCGCCAGTACCTCGCCGAGCCAATCGGCCTGGCGCGCCGCCCGCCGCCGACCGCGAACAGGCAGCCCATGATGTTGCGCACCATGTGGTGCAGGAATGCGCTGGCATCGAACTCGAAGCGCCAGTAGGCGCCGCGCTGCTCGATGGTGATCGAGCGCAGCGGTCTTCACCGGGCTGGCCGCCTGGCATTCGCTGGAGCGAAACGAGCTGAAGTCGTGCTCGCCAATCAGCAGCGCCGCGCGGCGCTGCGCATGGCATCGAGTCCGCAGCGCGTCGAACACCCAGCCCACGCAGGCCCGGTCTCGAGCGACGGGCCGCACCGGCGATTCGCAGCAGCACGTAGCGCGTAGCGCCGGCCGCGCGCCTGGTAGCGGGCGTGAAAATCGTCCGGCACAGCTCGGCTCCACTGCACCGCGATGTCGGCGCGGCAGGATAGCGGTTGGTGCCGCGCACCCACGAGAACGCCTCGCGCTGCGACCGGTGCGTCGAAGTGCACGACCTGGTTCAGCGCATGCACGCCGGCGTCGGTGCGGCCGGCGCACATGGTGCGCACCGGCGACATCGGCAAAGCGTCGCACAGCGCGCGTTCGAGCTGGTCCTGCACGGTGTCGCCGTCAGGCTGGCTCTGCCAGCCGTTGTACGCGGTGCCGCGGTAGCTCACGTCAGAGCCCAACGAACGCGCAGACCGGGGCGTCGCGGCCATTTCAGCGAACACCGCGGATCCGGCTTTCGCCGGTCCGCTGGTGTTGCCGTCTAGAGGGCAGGCGGCCGCCAGGCCGCACGGGGGTGGCCCATCACGCAAGGCTGTCGAGCATGCTCTGCGCTTTGGTCTTCAGCGCACCACCGGCCTTGGCGACCACCTCTTCGAGCAGGTCGCGCGCACCTTCCATGTCGCCGATCTGGCGGAACTCTTCGGCTAACTCGAGCTTGCGCGCCAGCGGATCGTTCTCGTCGAGCGGGGCGTGACCCGAAGGCTGCGCCGGCAGCGTGAAGTCCGCCAGAAGTCCAGCGTCGGCTTGCCAGCAGCGCCGCCGGAACTCAGCGGCGCTGGCGCGCTCGGCGCGTTGAGGTCGAGCGAGAATCGACTCGAGGTCGACGCTCGGCTTCGCCGGGTGCTGCGGTGCGTCGCGCGCGCCGCCGCGCCGGACTGGCATCGTGCCCAGGTCGAGATCGAGGTCGAGGTCCGGCGGTATCGTGCCGCGGCTGCTCGGGCGACATCGGGTCGAGTCGCCGACGGCGGGAAGCTCGGAGGTCGACGGCAGTGATCGACTGCGGCATCGTGCTGGCGCCCAGCGGCTCCGATGATGCGGCCGCCGTCGCCCACCATGCTGGTAGGCGGTGCACCGCCCGGCTTGTACAGCGGGTTCTCGGGATCGATCTGGCGGCCGAGCTCCTGGGCCTTGGTCCAGCCGTCGCCCTCGCCCTTGGTCAGCGAGAACAGCTGAGTGGCCAGCAACTCGAAGCCCTTGGTGTCGCGACGCTTGGCGTACACCTCGAGCAGCTTGGTGCGGATGGCCAGGCGATCGGGGTTGCCGCGCATCGCCTCCTGAGGATCTCCTCGGCCTGCAGGTCGCGGCCGTAGGCAAGGTACACGTCGGCCTCGGCCACCGGATCGACGTCGCCGATCGCGTCGAGCTGGCTCAGCGAGTAGCTCATCGACGACGATGCAGCTCGGCGGCATCGCGCGCGTGTCGACGCGCTGGCCGCCGCTGGCGCCGAAGAACTGAATCGGGCTGCAGGCGGCTCTCGAGGAACGAGGTCTCGCCGTTGTCCTTGCGGAAGCGGCCGCGCAGGCGGTAGCAGCGCCAAGCCCGATCCAGCAGCACGACCAGGCCGATCGCACCCGGCGTGCCATCGGATGGTCCATCAGCGCACGCCAGCATGCCCGGTCTTCGGCCTGCACACGGCGGGCGTGGCGGGCTTGCGGTGCCGCGCGGGCGCGGTGCGGGCGCGGCAGGCGGCCGCGGGCGGCGGCTCGGCGCGGGGCGCTGGCCGCGTGGCGCGGGCAGCGTCACCGACGGCGTCGCCGGCGACCTCGGCCTTGGCGGCTCGGCCGCCGGCGCCTGCGCCACTGTGGTGGCGGGTGCGGGCGGCGGGGTGGCCGGTGCGGGCGGCGGCACGCCTGGCCTCCACCGGCGGTGCGGGCGGGGCGCGGTGCGCCGGTGCGGCTGGCGGGGCCGGTTGTGCCGGTGCCGTCGCGGTCTGGCTCGAGCCTTCCTGACCTTCTTCAGCTCCTCGACGTTGCGCGCGAGCTCAGCCACGCCGCGCTTAGCGGCCTTCGTCTCGGCCTCCTTCGAGACCTTGGCCTCGGTGCCGCCGGCCTTGACCGCGCCCTGCGATCAGCGGTCAGCTTGTCGGGCGTCGGCGCAGCTGCCTGCTTGGTGTCGTCGACCGAGTGCCGGTAGACCTTGCCCTTGGCTTGGCGCGTGTTGTCTTGGCCGCCTTGGTCGGTCGGCACGTTGCCCGCCAACCGCTGGCGATAGGCGCCAGAAGTCGGCGCTCTGCGCGCGGATGACCTCGCGCGCTTCGGCGGTCGGTCACTGCGTTGGCGTCGTCGGACGATGGCACCGACAACACCGCACCGGCCTTCAGCCGGTTCATGTTGTCGCCCATGAACGCGTTGGGGTTGCCGCGGAACAGCGCGACCAGCATCTGGTCGAGCGACACCCCGGAGCGTTGGCTTTGCGTTGGCGATGCGATACAGCGTGTCGCCTTCGTGGACCTTGTACTCGTCGGTGCCGCTGGGCAACGCTGGCGGCCGGCGCTTGCTCGACTGCGTGGTGCCGCGCGATGATGGGGCAGGCCGGGTCGCTGGCGCGCGCCGCCTGGCGGCGGGACTGGCGGCCCGCAGTGACCGTCGACGGCGCCGGGTTGGCCGGGGAGCTGCCGACACCTGCGGCGCGGTGGGTGCAGCCGCTTGCGCCGGTGGCGCGACACGCGATGTTGGCGGCGGATCGAGCAGCAGCGTGAACTCGCGCACTCAGGCGGCCCGAAGACCACGTAGGAGCTCGAGGATCACGTCGACAAACGGCTCCTGCACCGCAGCGATCGCTGCGTCACGCGAGGTAGGCCCGGCCATCGGAGCGGCGGGCAACCGTGACCTGCGTCGAAGGCAGCACGGCGTTGTAGTCGACGCCCTGCGTGCCGATAGGCCTCGGGTGACGCGATGCGCACCTTCAGCGAGGACTCTTCCTCGGGCGTGAGGCTGGAGATCTCGATCTCGGCACGCAGCGTCTCGCCGAGGGCCGATTGAACGTTGAGGCGACCGAGTCCAAGGGCCCAGGCGTTGCCTGTGGCAGCCACCAATGCGGCCAGCGCGACGCTGCTCAGCGCGACGCGTGCAGCATTTCCAGAGCGGTATTTCAAGGCGTCTCCCAAGTGCAACCGGCGCGCCTGGGTCGAGCGCGCCGACGTTTCACAAGTCATGCAGCTCGAACGCTTGACCTCCGGTCGCGGATAAGTCGTCGAAACCACAATAGCATCAAGCATATAGGCTGACAAGCTCATGCAAAAGCTGACGTCTGTGTCAAATCTCCCGCGCGTGCGCATCCTGTCGCCAATTGTTGCCACTGGACAACGCGTTTTCGCGCACTCGTCGAGGCTCAGGCCTCCAGCAGCAGCCTCAGCATTCTACGAAGGGGCTCAGCGGCGCCCCATAACAACTGGTCGCCGATGGTGAATGCGCGCCAAGTGCTCGCGGCCCCATCGCCAGCTTGCGCAAGCGGCCCACCGGAATCGACATCGTGCCGGTCACCGCCACCGGCGTGAGGTCGCGCAGCGTGGCCTCGCGCTGGTTGGGCACCACCTTCACCCACGTCGTTGTCGGCCGCGATCAACGCCTCGATGTCGGCCAGCGGCACGTCGCGCGTCAGCTTGAAGGTGCAGCGCCTGGCTGTGGCAGCGCATCGCGCCGACCCGCACGCAGAACGCCGTCCACCGGAATCGCCGGCGTGCCGAAGCCCTCGCCGCGGCCGAGGATCTTGTTGGTCTCGGCCATGCCCTTCCACTCTTCGCGCGCTCAGGCCGCCGCCCAGATCCTTGTCGATCCACGGGATCAGCGAGCCGCCCAGCGGTACGCCGAAGTTGTTCGGTCTCGGCAGCGCTCAGCGCACTGCTGGCGTCGCCAGCAGCTGGCGGTCGATCTCGAGGATCGCGCTGGCTCGGGTCGTCCAGCAGGTGCCTGCACCTCGGCGTTCGAGCGTGCCGAACTGCGTGCAGCAGCTCGCGCATGTGCTGCGCGCCGCCGCCGGAAGCGGCCTGGTAGGTCTGCGTGCTCATCCACTCGACCAGGCCGGCCTTGTACAGCGCGCCCACGCCCATCAGCATGCAGCTGACGGTGCAGTTGCCGCCGATCCAGTTGCTTGCCGCCCTTGAGCGAGCGCGTTCTTGATCACCGGCATGTTGACCGGGTCGAGGACGATGACCGCGTCGTCCTTCATGCGCAGCGCGCGAGGCGGCGTCGATCCAGTGGCCGCTTCCAGCCGGCGGCGCGCAGCTTGGGGAAGACCTCGGTGGTGTAGTCGCCGCCCTGGGCGGTGATGACGATGTCGCAGCGCTCGAGCGCCTCGATGTCGTACGCGTCGCTGCAGCGTGCCTTCGTTCTTGGCCATCGCGGGCGCCGCGCCGCCGGCATTGCTGGTGGAGAAGAACAGCGGCTCGATCAGGGCGAAGTCGCCCTCCGGCCTGCATGCGGTCCATCAGCACCGAGCCGACCATGCCGCGCCAGCCGACGAGTCCTACCGAGTGCCATTGTCAGTTTCGCCCCCTTTGCCGTTGTGAATACTGGATTCCAGCGTTGCCCCGGCTCGTTCGCCGGGGTCCAGGAGTCGCGGGCGACACGAACCGGAGCTGGCTTAGCTCTTGGTCGTGGTTTTCGCGGTAGATGCGCGGCGCACGACCGCATCGCCCATCTCGCGCGTGCCGACCTTGCGTGCGTGCCTTCGACTCAGATGTCGGCCGTGCGGCAGACCCGGCTGCAGCACCTGAGCGCACCGCGCCGACTCGATCCGGTCGGCAGCCTCGGGCTGATTGAGCGAGAAGCGGAGCATCATGGCAGTGGACAGGATTGTAGCCAGAGGATTGGCGATTCCCTTGCCGGCGATGTCCGGCGCGCTGCCGTGGCTGGGCTCGTACGAGGCCTTGTTGTTCGCGCATTCGAGCGAGGCCGACAGGCAGCATGCCGATCGGAGCCGGTCAGCATCGCCGCCTCGTCGGACAGGATGTCGCCGAACATGTTGCCGGTGACGATCACGTCGAACTTCTTCGGGGCCGCTGCACCAGCTGCATCGCCGCGTTGTCCACGTACATGTGGTCGAGCGCGACGTCCGGGTATCTGCGCTGCGACCTCGGTGACCACGTCCTTCCAGAACTGGAAGGTCTCGAGCACGTTGGCCTTGTCGACGCTGGTCACCGCTTGCTGCGCTTGCGCGCCGCCTCGAACGCGACGTGGGCGATGCGCTCGATCTCCGGCCGGCGTGTAGCGCATGGTGTCGAAGGCTTCGTCGCGCGCCCGGGAAGTGGCCGTCGGTGGCCGTGCGGCGGCCGCGCGGCTGGCCGAAGTAGATGTCGCCGGTGAGCTCGCGGATGATCAGGATGTCAGGCCCGCCACCAGTTCGGGCTTGAGGCTCGGACGCGTGCGTCAGCTGCTCGTAGCAGATCGCCGGCCGGAAGTTGGCGAACAGCCCCAGGTGCTTGCGCAGGCCCGAGGATGCGCCTGCTCCGGGCGCAGCGCGCGCTCGAGCTTGTCGTACTTCCAGTCGCCCACCGCGCCGAACAGCACGGCATCGGCGGCCTGCGCGAAGCTTCAGCGTCGATTCGGGCAGTGGATGGCCGTGCGCCTCGTAGGCAGCACCGCCGACGCAGCGCTTCCTCCAGTCTCGCACTTCAGGTCGAGCGCGTTCAGCACGCTGAACGGCCTCGGCGACGATTTCGGTGCCGATGCCGTCGCCCGGCAGGATTGCGATCTTCATGGTTCGGTGGGAGTGGAGAGTTGAGAATTCGTTCGGGCGGATCGCCCAGACCAGGCCATGCACCAAGCATGTTCGCACGCCTTGAACACCACGTAGGCGCGCCATGCTGACGATAGCCGGTGGCAAGCAGCTCGACCAACTGCTGAACGCCGCACCGTCCATCACCGCCTGCCAGCCATGCTCGAGCCAGCAGGTTGGCCGTTGGCGCTGCAGCAGGAAGAACAGGTTCAGCGACCGGCCGAACCGAAGACGAAGAACGCCAGCCCGATGACGATGAACGTGAGCCACGCCGGCTCGAGCACCGCGACGTACTGGAACCAGGTCGCCGATCGGCGTCAGTCATGCGACAGTCAGGCCGGCTGTCGAGGCCAGGGCATGGCGCGCCAGCCGCTCGGCCTCGAAGGCGCGGATCTTGTCGGCGTGGCGCAGCGTCAGGCCGATGTCGTCGAAGCCGTTGACCAGGCAGTACTTGCGAAAGGGCTCCACGTCGAACGGCGATCTCGCTGCCGTCGGGCTTTGATCGACCACTCTGGCGCGGCAGGTCGATCGTCAGCTCGGTAGCCCGGCGAAGCCCGCCACCTCGTCGAACAAGCCGCGCCACCTGCGCCTCGGGCAGCACGATCGGCAGGACGCCGTTCTTGAAGCAGTTGTTGAAGAAGATGTCGGCGAAGCTCGGCGCGATCGAGCGCGCGAAAGCCGTACTGCTCGCAGCGCCCACGGCGCGTGCTCGCGGCTCGAGCCGCAGCCGAAGTTCTCGCGCGCCAGCAGGATCGATGGCGCCCTGTGTAGCGCGGCTGGTTCAGCACGAAGTCCGGGTTGGCCTGCGCGACGCCGGGTCCTGCCCCGGGCTCGCCCCGGATCGAGGTAGCGCCAGGCGTCGAACAGGTTCGGGCCCGAAAGCCCGGTGCGCGTGATCGACTTCAGGAACTGCTTGGGAATGATCGCGTCGGTGTCGACGTTGGCGCGGTCCATCGGGCGCCACGAGGCCCTTGTGCACGGTGAAGGCTTGCATGACGTGATCTCCGTTCAGGCAAAGCGGCGCACGTCGACGAAGTGGCCGTTGCAGCGCGGCGGCGGCGGCCATCGCGGGGCTCACCGAGATGCGTGCGGCCGCCGGCGCCCTGGCGGCCCTCGAAGTTGCGGTTGCTGGTCGACGCGCAGCGCTCGCCGGGCTCCAGGCGGTCGGCGTTCATCGCCAGGCACATCGAGCAGCCCGGCTCGCGCCACTCGAAGCCGGCGGCCTTGAAGACCTGTGTCAGGCCCTCGCGCTTCGGCCTGCGCCTTCACCAGGCCGGAGCCCGGCACCACCATCGCCAGCTGCACGTTGGGCGCCACGCTGCGCGCCGATGCGTCGCACCACCGCGGCGCGGCCTCGCGCAGGTCCTCGATGCGGCTGTTGGTGCACGAGCCGATGAACACCTTGTCGATGCGTGATGTCGGCCATCGGCCTTGTTCGGCTCGAGCCCCATGTAGGCCAGCGCGCGCTCGATGGCGTCGCGCTTGATCGCGTCCTTCTCCTCGTTCGGGATCCGGCACGCGGCCGTCGATCGGCAGCACCATCTCGGGCGACGTGCCCCAGGTCACCTGCGGCGCGATGCTGCGCGGCATCGAGCTCGACCACCTTGTCGAAGCTGCGCGCCGGCGTCGCTGTGCAGATGGCGCCAGTGCGGCGACGGCCTGCTCCCACTCGACGCCCTTGGGCGCGAACGGGCGGCCCTTGACGTAGTCGATGCGTCGTCTCGTCGACGCCACCAGCCCGCGCGCGCGCCGGCCTCGATCGCCATGTTGCACACCGTCATGCGGCCTTCCATCGACAGCGCGCGGATCGCCGCGGCCGGCGAACTCGATGGTGTGGCCGGTGCCGCCGGCCGTGCCGATGCGGCCGATGATCGCGAGCACGATGTCCTTGGCGGTGCAGCCGCGCGGCGAGCGTGCCCTCGACCTTGACGCAGCATGTTCTTCGCCTTCTTGGCCAGCAGCGTCTGCGTGGCCAGCACGTGCTCGACCTCGCTGGTGCCGATGCCGAACGCCAGCGCGCCGAACGCGCCGTGCGTGCGAGGTGTGCGAGTCGCCGCAGACCACCGTCATGCCGGGCAGCGTCAGCGCCCTGCTCCGGGCCGATCACGTGCACGATGCCCTGGCGCTTGTCGAGGAATGGAAAGTACGCCGCCGCGCCGATGCGCCTTGATGTTGGCGTCGAGCGTGGTGATCTGCAGCTTGCTGATCGGATCGGCGATGCCGTCGTAGCCTGCGTCCCAGCCGGTGGTCGGCGTGTTGTGGTCGGCGGTGGCCACCACTGAGCTCGATGCGCCAGACCTTGCGCCCGGCCAGGCGCAGCCCTTCGTAGGCCTGCGGGCTGGTCACCTCGTGCACCAGGTGGCGGTCGATGTAGAGGATGGCGGTGCCGTCTTCCTCGGTGTGGACGACGTGCTCGTCCACGGAGCTTGTCGTACAGCGTGCGGGCAGCTGGTGGCGGTCTCAGCGTGGTGGGCGGCAGTGAGTGTGGAACCGAACTGCGCATTGTGTCTGGCCGGTGAGCTCAGGCTGGTCGCGAGCGGGACGTGCGCTTGGCGACGGCGTCGACAGTCTGCCGCTTGACGGCGGGCACGGGGTGTCGACAAGAGCGCCGCGGCGGCGACGGCGGTGCAGCACCTCCGGCTTTGACGCGCACCGCCCGGCAGGTAGCTGCGCCGTGCCCAGTCTGCCCTCGAGCCATCGGCGGCTGCACGCCGGAACACCTGCGCGAAGCGCATCGGCCACCACGGCAGGCGGGGCAGCACCGCGACGCCGAGCCCGGCCTCGACCAGCTGCGCGATCTGCATCGAAGCCGTGCACTCTGCATGCGTGCGTTCAGCGCGGTCGCGTGCGCCTGCGCGGCGTTCGCATCTGCTCGTGCGCCACGGCTGCCGGCGCGTACAGGTGGCCGACGATGTCGTGGTCGAGCAGCGCGTCGAAGCGGTGGCACCCGCGCAGCCGCGCCGGCGCATGGCCGCGCGGCACCAGGATCGCCAGCAACGCCTTCGCGGTACGGCTTGCAGCTACGAGCCTTCCGGCTCGCGCAGCTCGGCCCGACGAAGATGCCCGGCGTCGGCGCTGTCCCCAGCGCCGCGGCACCTGCACGTCTGACGCTGGTCAGCTCCTGCAGTGCGGACGCGGATGCCGGGGTTGGCGCCAGCGAAAGCGGCACAGATCCGGCAGGCAGGTGCTCTGGCGATGGCGCTGGCATTGGCCGCGAGGCAAAGTGGCCCTTGATGCCGCGCGAGAGACTCGACCACTCGCTCTCGGCGCGTGCAGCGACGAAGATGCAGCGGTGCGGATGTGGCGCAGCAGGCGCGCGCCTGGCTTCTGGATGCAAGGCGCCGGACGCGCTGCGGCGTGCCGAACAGGCATGGCGCGCCAGGCGCGATCTCCAGGTCCGACGACGCTGCTGCTGCCGCCAGGCTCTCGCGCTCGGCGCCGCGGGTGGATGCTGCAGGTGTCGGCAATGGCGCGCGAGATTTGGGGTTCAGGTGAGGTCGAAGCGCATGGCGATCGATGCCCCGCCCGCGCACGGGCAGATCTTGACCCACCGGGCGGTGGCGGGCGGTGCCGGTGTGAACCAGGCTTCGCAATCGGCGAAGGCTCGAGCGAAACTGACAATCGGCGCGTGATCGCGCGCCGCCCTTGTTGGCTACTTGCCGCAGTTCCCGCCAACCGACACGGTGCCGTCTTTGCACTCGGTGACGACGGCGCCAGATCGCGGCTTGGCGGCCGAAGAGATCGCGCCGCCTGCGGACGCGCTCGGCATAGACATCAGGCCGACTGCTTAGCGCATAGACGATCGCTTTTGGCGCCGCGCTCACTGGTGCCCACGACGCACCGGAGCCGGGCGGCACGGCATCGACGACCGCGAGCGTAAATTGTTCGACACCGGCGTTGCGGATCTTGGCATCGATCTGGTCGCTGGCAAATCGCAGGTGTCTGCGCGCCGCGACGCCCGGCCAATGCAGGCTGATCAGGGCTGGGCGCAACGCACGGCGCCCGAACGCGGCAACGGGAATCGCGTGGTTCATGGCAGGTCCAGCTCCGGCGCCGCGATCACGTCCGGGCGGCGCCTGGACGGGGACTCGATCAGCACGCCCTCGCCGCCGACCGGGAACTCCTCGCTCGGCTGCGGGTGGACGAAGCAGATGTCGTGGCCCGGCCGCGCCCTTGCGGATGCCGCCGGGCGCAGAAGCGCGCGCGCGTTGGCGGCCAGCCAGTCGACGGCGCTGCGGCAGGTCGTCGACCCACCAGGCCGATGTGGTTGAGCGGCGTGGTGTGGACGGCGGCCTGGCTGCTTGTCGGGAGTCGAGCGGCTGCATCGCAGGTCGACCTCGACCTTGCATCGCGGCCGGCGCCCCGATCGCTGCAGATGTCTTCGTCGACGTTCTCGCGTTCGCTGGCGGAAGGTCGCCCAGTCAACTCGCAGGGCCGAACGCACGTCGACCCACAGGGTGCTGCAGCGCGCCAGCATCGAGGCCACCGATCCGCCATCTTGCTGGACGCCAGGAGGACGCTTGAACGGTCGTGCCATGGAGGCTCGTGTCGTGCTGGCCCTCAGGCTGAAGCGCGAGGATGAGGCTGATCGACGGTCCGAGGCTCTCGCCGCGCTTGGCCCGCACCTGACGCTGCGACCTCGCCGTCTTGCGTGGCGATCAGGATGTTCTCCATCTTCATCGCCTCGACCACCGCGAGCTTCTCGCCGGCCACTGCCTTTTGCCCCGGCTGCACCGGCACATCGACACGCAGCCCCGGCATCGGCGAGAGCGGGAGCGCCGGACGGACCGGGCGGCGCGCGTGGTCGCATCCAGCGCATTCAGCATTCAAGCCGCGCGCGGCGCGGCAGCGCCCGCGCCTCGACCTGCACGCACCGTGACGTGCGCGACGCGGGTGCCGAGCGAGTTCTTGGTGCTGCCGCGCTCGACCTGCGGCGCGAAGAGCTTGCAGGTACGTTGCCGTCGCCGGGACTGCGCCGATGTCTCGGCGCAGCGCTGGCTCGCGAAGCGGATCGCGTGTTCGCGTCCAGCGATCGTCGGCGCATTGCCAGACCTGCGGTCGAGCTCGTCACGCGCGCCGGCGTCTGATGGCTGCGTGCGCGTCGTCGGCGCGCGGGGCGACAAAAAATCCTCGCCGACCACCAGGCTGGGCGGGTGTTTGCCGGCAATGGCGAGCTGCGCCCGCTGTGATGCCGGCCAGAGCGCGCGCGCGCCTGGCGCCACGCATCGAAGGCGGCGACCGCCAGCAGCGAGCAGTCCGGGTCGTCGTGCGGCACCGTCGGCGCAGCGCGAAGCCGCTTCGCGATACTGCTCGGCGATGAAGCCCGGTGTTGAAGTCGCCGGCGACGAACTGCGGATGCGCGAGCAGCGCGGCCTGGAACGGGATGTTGCTCGCGATGCCGCGGATCACGAACGCGTTCAGCGCCTCGCGCATCTTCGCGATCGCGTCGATGCCGGTCGCTGCCGTGCACGATCAGCTTGCAGATCATCGAGTCGTAGTACATCGGGATCTCGCCGCCCTCGTAGAACGCCGGTGTCGACACGAACGCCACCCGCTCGCGCGGCACCAGCCTGGCGACGGCCTGCCATCCGTCGTCGACGGCGGCGGCTCGAAGCGCGATCAAGCGGCCGGTGCTCGGCAGGAAGCTGCGCAGCGGATCCTCGGCGTTGATGCGGCACTCGATCGCCCAGCCCGTCGCTGCGCGATCTGCGCCTGCGTGAACGCGAGCTTCTCGCCGGCCGCGACGCGGATCATCTGCTCCACCAGATCGAGCCCGGTGATGCACTCGGTGACCGGGTGCTCGACCTGCAGCCGCGTGTTCATCTCGAGGAAGTAGAAGCTGCGTTGTCCGTGCCGACGACGAACTCGACCGTGCCGGCGCTCTGGTAGCTCGACCGCCTTGGCCAGCGCGACCGCCTGCTCGCCCATCGCCTTGCGCGTGCGCGCATCGCGATGAACGGCGACGGCGCCTCCTCGATCACCTTCTGGTGGCGGCGCTGGATCGAGCACTCGCGCTCGCTGAGATAGACGCACGTTGCCGTGCGCGTCGCCGAGCACCTGGATCTCGATGTGGCGCGGCTCCTCGACGAACTTCTCGATGAACACGCGGTCGTCGCCGAAGCTGGCGCTGCGCCTCGTTGCGGCACGACGCCGAAGCCCTCGAGGGCCTCCTTGTCGTTGAACGCGACGCGCAGGCCCTTGCCGCCGCCGCCGGCGCTGGCCTTGATCATCACCGGGATAGCCGATGTCCTTGCGCGATCTTCGACCGCCTGCTTCGGGCGTCTCGATCGACGTCGTTGTAGCCGGGGATGGTGTTGACCTTGGCCGCGACCGCCAGCTTCTTCGACGCGATCTTGTCGCCCATCGCGGCGATCGACGGTGTGCTCGGGCCGATGAAGACGATGCCTGCTTCCTCGACCGCTGCGGCGAAGCTTCGTTCTCGCTCAGGAAGCCGTAGCCCGGGTGGATCGCCTGGCGCCGGTCTGCTTGCGCCGCGGCGATGATCTTGTCGACCACCAGGTAGCTCTCGCGGCGACGGTGCCGGCGCCGAGCAGCACCGACTTCGTCGGGCCAGCTCGACATGCAGCGCGTCGCGGTCGGCTTCCGAGTAGACCGGCGACAGTCGCGATGCCCATCTTCTTCGCGGTCTTGATGACGCGGCAGGCGATCTCACCGCGGTTGGCGATCAGGATCTTCTTGAACATTGCATGCACGCTGCTCACAGCTGGGATGTTGCCGTGCTTGCGCCACGGGTTATCGAGCTTCTTGTCGCGCAGCATCGCCAGCGAGCGGCAGATGCGCTTGCGCGTCTCGTGCGGCTGGATCACGTCGTCGATGTAGCCGCGCGGCGCCGGCGACGAAGGGTTGGCGAAGCGCGGCCTTGTACTCGGCCTCGCGCGCGGCCAGCTTGGCCGGGTCGCCCTTGTCCTCGCGGAAGATGATCTCCACCGCGCCCTTGGCGCCCATCACCGCGATCTCGGCGTTCGGCCAGGCGAAGTTGACGTCGCCGCGCAGGTGCTTGGAGCTCATCACGTCGTAAGGCGCCGCCGTAGGCCTTGCGCGTGATCACGGTGACCTTGGGCACCGTGCACTCGGCATACGCGTACAGCAGCTTCGCGCCGTGCTTGATGATGCCGCCGTACTCCTGCGCGGTGCCGGGCATGAAGCCGGGCACGTCGACGAAGGTGACCACCGGGATGTTGAAGGCATCGCAGAAGCGCACGAAGCGCGCGCGCCTTGATGCTGCTCTTGATGTCGAGGCAGCCCGCCAGCACCAGCGGCTGGTTGGCGACGATGCCCACCGACTGGCCCTTCCATGCGCGCCGAAGCCGATGACGATGTTCTTCGCATAGTCGGGCTGCAGCTCGAAGAAGTCGCCGTCGTCGACGACCTTGACGATCAGCTCCTTCGATGTCGTAGGGCTTGTTCGGGTTGTCGGGCACCAGCGTGTCGAGCGAGTGGTCGCAGGCGCTCAGGCGCAGTCGCCGCTCGGGCCGCACCGGCGGCCTTCTCGCGGTTGTTCGAGCGGCAGGTAGTTGAAGAAGCGGCGCAGCATCAGCAGCGCCTCGACGTCGTTCTCGAAGGCGAGGTCGGCCACGCCGCTGCGCGCGTGGTGTGCGTGACGCGCGCCGCCGAGGTCCTCGGCGCGTCACCTCCTCGTGCGTCACCGTCTTCACCACCTCGGGGCCGGTGACGAACATGTAGCGAGCTGTCCTTGCACCATGAAGATGAAGTCGGTCATCGCCGGCGAGTACACCGCGCCGCCGGCGCACGGGCCCCATGATCATGCTGATCTGCGGCACCACGCCCGAGGCCATCACGTTGCGCTGGAACACCTCGGCATAGCCGCCGAGCGACGCCACGCCTTCCTGGATGCGCGCGCCGCCCGAGTCGTTGAGGCCGATCACCGGCGCGCCGACCTTCATCGCCTGGTCCATCACCTTGCAGATCTTCTCGGCGTGCGCCTCGGACAGCGCGCCGCCGAACACGGTGAAGTCCTGGCTGAACACGAACACCAGCCGGCCGTTGATCGTGCCGTAGCCGGTGACGACGCCATCGCCCGGCGATCTTGTTGTCGGCCATGCCGAAGTCGTGCGCAGCGGTGCTCGACGAACATGTCCCATTCCTCGAAGCGTGCCCTCGTCGAGCAGCAGCTCGATGCCGTTCGCGCGCGGTGAGCTTGCCCTTGGCGTGCTGCGCGTCGATGCGTTTCTGCCGCCGCCCAGGCGCGCGCGGGCGCGCGTTTTGCTTCGAGCTGTTGCGATGATGTCGTGCATGGAGTCGTCCTAGCGATCGGGTCATCGACTGTCGATCAGGAGTCGCCGCGCCGCGGCCGACGGCAGCCAGCGCGACCGGCGCGTACGATCGCAGCGGTGGTTGCGGCAAGCGCCGCGCCGCCGGCGCTTGCGCGACGAAAACGCTCGTGCAGGCCGGCCTCGATGCGCTCCCACATCCAGGCTGCGTCTTGCTGGTGGCGGCGCGCCGCCAGCCGGCCGCTGGCGCCTGCTGAGCGTCGAAATCGTTCGCCGCCTGCCAGAACGCCGGCCAGGCCTGGCCGTGTGACGCGCTCAGCGTCAGCACGCGCGATTGCCACGCCGGCATCGCGCTCGCCGTGTCGCCGTAGCTGATCAGGCGCAGCGACGCTGGTGATCTGCGCCTGCGCGCGTGTCGCCGCCGCCGCGTCGAGGTCGGCCTTGTTGATGACCACCAGGTCGGCCAGCTCCATCACGCCCTTCTTGATCGCCTGCAGGTCGTCGCCCGCGTTGGGCAGCTGCAGCAGCACGAACATGTCGGTCATGCCGGCGACCGCGGTCTCGCTCTGGCCGACGCCCACGGTCTCGACGATCACGACGTCGTAGCCCGCCGCCTCGCAGCACCAGCATCGCCTCGCGCGTCGTCTCGGCCACGCCGCCCAGCGTGCCCGCCGGCGGGGCTCGGGCCGGATAGAAGGCGCGCTCGTCGCACCGACAGCCGCTCCATGCGCGTCTTGTCGCCGAGGATCGAGCCGCCGCGACACGGTCGACGACGGATCGACGGCCAGCACCGCGACGCGGTGGCCGCGCTTGCGATCAGGATCAGGCCCAGCGCCTCGATGAAGGTCGACTTGCCGACGCCCGGCACGCCGCGAGATGCCGAGCCGAACGAGCTGGCCGCTGCGCGGCAGCAGCGCGTTCAGCAACTCGTCGGCGCGCACGCGATGGTCGGCGCGGGTCGACTCGAGCAGCGTGATCGTCTTGGCGATCGCGCGCCGCTGCGCTCGCCGCTGCCGCGCACGCCGTCGACCAGGTCTGATCAGCGCGTGCATCGGCATGGCATGCGTTCGCGGCCCCTGGTTCAAGCTGCCGCGACCTTGCGGATCTGTTCGAGCACGTCCTTCGCGCTGACCGGGATCGGCGTGCCGGGACCGTAGATGCCCTTCACGCCGGCTTCGTACAGGAAGTCGTAGTCCTGCTGCGGGATCACGCCGCCGACGAACACGATGATGTCGTCGGCGCCCTGCGCCTTCAGCTGATTCGATGATCGCCGGCACCAGCGTCTTGTGGCCGGCGGCCAGCGTGCTGACGCCCACCGCGTGCACGTCGTTCTCGATCGCCTGGCGCGCGCACTCCTCCGGCGTCTGGAACAGCGGGCCGATGTCGACGTCGAAGCCGAGATCGGCGAACGCCGTGGCGACCACCTTGGCGCCGCGGTCGTGGCCGTCCTGGCCGAGCTTGGCGATCATCACGCGCGGGCGGCGGCCCTGCTCCTCGGCGAAGCTCGGCGATCTCGCTCTTGCAGCTTCTCCCAGCCCTCGGCGCTAGTCGTAGGCGGCTGCGTACACGCCGGTCACCTTCTGCATGTCGGCGCGGTGGCGCCCGAAGACCTGCTCCAGCGCATCGCTGACCTCGCCCACCGTGGCGCGCAGGCGCATGGCCTGGATCGCTCAGATCGAGCAGGTTGCCTCGACCAGCGCTTCGCGCTCTCGGTCAGCGCATCCAAGCGCCGCCTGCTACCGCGCTTCGCGTCGCGCGTGGCGCGGATCGCTTTCAGGCGCGCGATCTGGCCGTCGCGCACCTTGATGGTTGTCGACCTCGCAGGATGTCGATCGCGTCTTCGCTTGTCGAGCTTGTACTTGTTGACGCCGACGATCACGTCCGTGCCGGAATCGATGCGCGCCTGCTTGTCGGCGGCGCTGGCCTCGATCTTCAGCTTGGCCCAGCCTGACGTCGACGGCCTTGGTCATGCCGCCCTGCGCCTCGACTTCTTCGATGATCGTCCAGCGCCGTGTCGGCCATGTCTGCTGCGTCAAGCGTCTCCATCATGTAGCTGCCGGCCCAGGGGTCGACCACGTTCGTGATGTGCGTCTCTTCCTGGATGATGAGCTGCGTGTTGCGCGCGATGCGCGACGCTGAACTCGGTGGGCAGCGCGATCGCCTCGTCGAAGCTGTTGGTGTGCAGGCGACTGCGTGCCGCCGAACACCGCGGCCATCGCCTCGATCGTGGTGCGCACGACGTTGTTGTACGGGTCCTGCTCGGTCAGGCTACCAGCCCGAGGTCTGGCAGTGCGTGCGCAGCATCAGGCTCTTGGGGTTCTTCGCGCTCGAACTCCTTCATGATCCGGCACCACAGCAGGCGCGCGGCGCGCATCTTGGCGACTCTCGAGATAGAAGTTCATGCCGATGGCCCAGAAGAAGCTGCAGGCGCCCGGCGAACTCGTCGACGTCGAGGCCCTTGCGCGAGCGCCGTCTTCACGTACTCCATGCCGTCGGCCAGCGTGAAGGCCAGCTCCAGCGCCTGGTTCGCGCCGGCCTCCTGCATGTGGTAGCCGCGAGATCGAGATCGAGTTGAACTTCGGCATGTTCTGCGCCGTGTACTCGATGATGTCGGCCACGATCCGCATGCTCGGCTCGGGCGGATAGATGTAGGTGTTGCGGACCATGAACTCCTTGAGGATGTCGTTCTGGATGGTCCCGCTCAGCTGTGTCCTGCGCCACGCCCTGCTCTTCGGCCGCGACCACGTAGCCGGCGAGCACCGGCAGCACGGCGCCGTTCATCGTCATCGACACGCTCACCTTGTCGAGCGGGATGCCGTCGAACAGGATCTTCATGTCCTCGACCGAATCGATCGCCACGCCCGGCCTTGCCGACGTCGCCGGTCACGCGCGGGTGGTCGCTGTCGTAGCCGCGGTGGGTCGCGAGGTCGAAGGCCACCGACACGCCCTGCCCGCCGGCGGCCAGCGCCTTGCCGGTAGAAGGCGTTGCTCTCCTCGGCGGTGGAGAAGCCGGCGTACTGGCGGATGGTCCACGGCCGCACCGGCGTACATCGTGGGCTGCGGGCCGCGCAGGTAGCGGCTCGAAGCCGGGCAGCGTGTCGGCGTATGTCAGGCCCTGCAGGTCGGCCGCGGTGTAGAGCGGCGACCGTGATGCCGTCCGGGGGTGACCCAGTTCAGCGCCTTGAGGTCTGCCGCCTGGGGCGGACTTGGCGCAGCCGCGCCATGCGTCGAGTGGTGGAAGTCGAAAAAGTGAGTCGGTTTTGCTCATGGGCGCCGCTTTGCAGGTCATGCGAGTGCCGGGAGTGCCCGCGCAGATCAGGCCCCAGGTGGACGATCGCCAGTCTACCGATCCGTAATTATTAATTCAAAGAATCGAACTTGCGGTACGTTCTCAGCCATGTCCGCTGTCACCCTCATGCCGCACCCTCTACGAAGCCGTGGCCGAACTGCTGCGCCAGCGCATCTTCAGCCGCGGAGAGCTCGAACCAGGCAGCTGGATCGACGAACTCAACTGGCCGGCGAATACGGCAGCTGGCAGCACGAACCCTGCCGCCGAGCGCGCGCGCGCAGCGTGCTGGCCGCGAGGGGCTGGTAACGATGAAGGTGCGGCGCAGGCGCCTACGTAACCGAGGTGTCGGCGCATGACCGTCGCCGAGGTCTACCACCTGCTGAGCGCTGCTCGGAGAGCGACGCCGCGGGCGTGGTGGCCGAGCATGCCGACCGCGGCCGAGCTGGCCGAGACTCGAGCAGGCTGCACGCCGGCGACTCGAGGCCGCCGCAGGCTCGGCGGCACGCGACCGCGAGCTTCTTCGCGACCAACGAGCGCTTTCCACATGCGGCTTGCTGCGCGATCGCGGCAACCGCTGGCGCGACCAGATGGTGGCCGACCTGCGCAAGGTGATGAAGCTCAACCGCCACAACTCGCTGTTGAAAGCCGGGGGCGCATCGGCGAGTCGCTGAAGGAGCACCGGGCGCATCATGGCGGCGATCAAGGCGCGCGACGCCGCGGTCAGCCTGATGGCAGCGGATGCAGCGGCACGCTGCGGCAACGGGCTGGAAGCGGCAGGCGGTATGCTCCCCAGGCGCGCACTTCATAGCCGCTGCCCCACTTCAGGGCAATACCGAGAACCGGTGAGCCGGATCCGCGGTATTCCTGGGATTGACGCGCCGCTTGCGGCTCATATCAGGCGGGCTGCTCGGCGGGCTCGTGGGCGATTGCCATCACCTCGTGGGGGTGGCGGGTTTTGAGTCGGTGGTCGCTCAGACCTGGCGCCAGCGGCGTGCTCCTGGGAGGCCGTTGCGCAGGCCGAGCATGTGGCGGGCGATGCTTGTCCTGCGTGCCGTGCTCGGCTTCTTCGCGGGCCAGTAGTCGCGCATCTGCGCTCGACCTCTTTCGTGTCAGCGTCGCGGTGCCTAGAACGGCGTCCATTCGGCGACCGCCGGGGTTGTGATAGGCCTCGCCGCGGCCGACCATCACGCCGTCGAGCAGGCGCAGGTGCGCATGCATCTTCTCGTTGTCGGTGAAGCCGCCGTTGATCGCAATTCAGCTCCGGAAATCGCGCTTGAGCCGATGCACCAGCTCGTAGCGCAGCGGCGGGACCTCGCGGTTCTCCTTCGGGCTCAGGCCCTTGCAGCCAGGCGTTGCGCGCATGGACGATGAAGACCGTCGCAGCCGGCCTCGCGCGACCGTGCCGACGAAGTCGCGCACGAATTCGTAGCTCTCGGTCTGGTCGATGCCGATGCGGTGCTTGCACCGTCACGGGCAGCGTCGACCGCGTCGCGCATCGCCTTGACGCCGTCGGCGACAAGCTGCGGCTCGGCCATCAGGCAGGCGCCGAACGCGCCGCGCTGCACGCGCTCGCTCGGGCAGCCGCAGTTGAGGTTGATCTCGTCGTAGCCCCAGCGCTCGGCCAGCTCGCGCGCATGCGGCCAGGTCGTCCGGCTCGCTGCCGCCGAGCTGCAGCGCGACCGGATGCTCCTGCGTCGTTGAAGTCGAGGTGGCGCGGCACGTCGCCATGCAGCAAGCGCGCCGGTCGTCACCATCTCCGTGTACAGGCGGCGTGTGCCGGGTGAGCAGGCGATGGAAGTACCGGCAGTGCCGATCAGTCCAGTCCATCATAGGCGCCACACTGATTTTGCCCATGTAAGTCGTTGATTCATTCGAGAATCGTCATTTTTGTTTAGAGCGTTTTGGAGTAATGGCTGGAGTCTCGCGTACTCTAAAAATACTCCACATGGACACGTCAAATACAGATTGTCGAACTCTGTTTCCACTCTACTGGAGCAGCACCTGTAACGAACCAGGTAGGCGACAAATGGCAGGTTCAGGTTCGCGCCCCTGGATTCCAGAAGTCTGGCACCTTCGAGACGAAGAAGCTGGCGTGGAGGCCAGCTCCCCGCATGGCTTGCCTTGGCGAAGGCCAGTCGTACCATTGGCTTCGTGACCCCCTCGCGAGGCGCTACTCTCGCAGACCTCATCAGTCGCTATCGGCAGGATGTCCCGAAAACATGGGGACGCTCTAAGGAAATATCATCAGAAGCTACGCCGCGGAACTCGGCGACGTAGCGCTTTCGAAGCTGACCATAGCCGCCACTTCAACGGTGGATCGATAAGCGCCTGAAGCAGGAGCACGGGCGGTGTGACAGTGGCCATGTACCTGTCGGCCTTGTCCACCATCCTCAGTTCGGCAAGCACTCCGCGGCGCGCCATCGATACCAAATACTGAAGCCAGAAGCTCTCATTGCCGCCCTCGCCTATCGAGGCGTGGACACTCGCCTGTTGAACGGACCGTGAGCCAAACGCGTCGAACGTCAGCTGTTTCGCTTACTGGAAGGACAAGGGCAGTCGCCAGAGATCCCCATGAGACATCGTCCGCCTTGCCTTGCCCCACCACCCAATACGCCTGTCTGAAATCGCGGCCTCAGGCTGGAGGACATCGACCGCGTCAACAAGACCATGGAATTATCCGGCAGCACAAACACCCGACAGAAGAAGACCCAAGAACGATCAGGGTGGTGCCCCCCTCCTTCCGAGGCGTGGTTGATCACCGGGCCGCTGATCGAGGGTCGCACGAAGGGGGCAGTGTTCAGCGTCAATTGAAGTCACCTCCGCATCTGCGTTCACCCGCGCAGTGGCGGCCTGTGGCATCAGGACCTCCACTCACGACACGAGGCACAGCGCAGTGGAATTTGGCTTTACGCCTGGCCTGGACATTCTGGAGGTATGCATTTCTCACTGGCCATTCCAGCTGGAACATGCTGAGCGGTACACGCATATCAAGCGTCGGATATCCATGACAAGGTTGCTCAACTGACGAGGTCAAGGGTAATCCCGGCAATGATCGTCGACTATCGGCTCCCGAGGCTCGATGATCTCTGGGCATGTTCGAAGCTTCACCAACACGACAGAGCTTTGAATATGACCAACAAACTCTCTGCCCCTGAAGCCGTCAGAAGCTGGCCCCCTCCCAAGCTCCATGGCATCGCGCAAGAAACGGCTCGCACCATGACGCCGAGGCACCGCGGCGTTGGAAGCCATTGCTCGTCGAGGCGTCCATGCGATCCGCACAGCGCGTGAAGGCAGTCCGGAAACAGCTTGAAAAGAGCGCTCGCGATGGCGGATTGACCGCAGCTGCCGCCGCTTTAGAGCCGCATGCCGGGTGGCCTTTTCTTACAAACATCCTCGTTAACAAACTCTGTTGACCGTGATGAGCTGATTCATATTAAATATCTCATACAACAACAAAACCCCCAAGCCCCGACAGGTTAATCGACCTGTCGGGCTTCGTCGACCCCAGGCATTGGGGTTTTCTCGGGTTTCGTAAATGAATCGTCGCCAGGCCGCATAGGCCGCGGCTTCCAGAAGAATCAGTGAGCAGCAATACATAACC
>ERZ1370068.11300-contig-9926_pt1 | contig 32209 bp, 58 predicted proteins | sample MGYA00561227_ERZ1370068 | MGnify/ENA primary metagenome ERZ1370068 (study PRJEB38410, sample SAMEA6850437) | metagenome | study: Metagenomic assessment of the ecological functions of the soil: analysis of the soil microbiota associated with the...
AAGTTACGCATTGCTCCCGGCGGGGGCTTACTTGGCAACCGTGTGTAAGAGACCGCGTAGATCTCTTCGGCACCTTGTAGCTGGCTTCGTCTCGGCAATAACTGCAATTTGTCGTCCGGGGTGAAATGGACGCTTGGGCTGAACATCGTCGCTGGCGCTCAGATCTGGCGAGCGGCTCCACCTGCAGGCTGCCGTCGAGCGATCCGGTAGGGAAGCGTCTTTGCGCGAGGAGTGGTCCCCGTCGCTCGCGAACATCGACCCATCGTGCGAGATGTTGTAATGCTAGCCCCAGTCGGCCCTTGCGATCGGGTAGCCACCCATCGCGCCGGTCGCCACCTCGATCCAGCCGATGAAGTAGATCTCGCCCGGCAACTGGTGATCGAAGTAGACCAGTCGTCCATCAGGGCTCCAGAACGAGTGGGTGACGAGCTCATGCAGCTCACCCGTGACGGTCACCGTGAAAGCGACCGCGGCGCGGTGGTGCCGGTCACGTCGATGAGCCACAGGGATGGTCCCATAGGGCTAGACGACTCGCATTGGTGGACGGAACAGCAGCAGGTGAGGTCCAGGGGAGAACTGGACGTGGTTCAGCCAGGTGTTTTCCTCGACGGATCCGCTTGAATCGCGCCGGAGTCCGCATCGACCGTGAACAGGTAGTTCAGCCTGTGCGCATCGCAGTATTGCTGACCCCAGGTGATCGGATACTGGCTCTGGATAATCGGCCAGCCCGTCGTTGTAAAGCCCGCGATCAGCGTCTCTGGTCCGAGTTGACCGTGAATCCCGTGACTCCGGCCGGGAGCTGCGCAATGGTTCGCGTCGCATGGGTGTCGAGGTTGGGTCGCCCGGAGGGTCCAGTCGCTCCCCAGGTGCAGGACCTCGTTGCGCCGGGGGCGACCACCTCCATGAGCTGATCCAGTTCTGCGCTTCGCGAGCGGCTGGAAGTCGAACGTCTCCAGGTCGATCGAATAGAGCCAGCGAGCCGGGCGCGAGGCGCCCGCGTTGTCGAAGACCAGCTTGTTTCCGCGGCAATTGAACTCGTTCTGCGTGAAGTAGTAGCTGGCGCTCTCCGCCCAGCCAGGGTGACAGGCGGACGATTCGTGCCCCGTGACCAGTCCACGTAGTCGTCGCCCGGCGCGGCCGAAGGCTCGGCGTGGCCAGCGCCAGGGGCGGGCCCAGTGTCGCAGGCCGGCACGCACGCGAACGCGAAGGTTCGCAGGTCGCCCTCAAAGATCCAGCCTGCGGCGCGCATCTGGCTAAACGTCGCCACGCTCGTAAGCTAAAGCGGTGATTCGGCGCACCGCCCATGCCGTTGTTGTAGAGAGGCGGTAGAGGACACCGGCGCCCGCCGGGCAGTTGCCGCTCGCATCGGGGAGCTTCAGGTAGAAGGCGATGGATTCAAAGCAGCCAGTCCGGATTGTTCTTGACAACCGCACACTCGGCAGGAGCGGCGTGTAGAAGTGCAGCTCTTTGGGGCAAAACTGGTGCTGAAAAAGCGACAGGCGCGGAAGCGCTGCCACCCACGGGCTGAGTCCAAACGTTGAACGTTTCCCCGGTGCGCTGCCACGCGCCACCATAGGCGCCCCCGTCGAGCCCTGCGATCTCATCGGGGGACGAGGTGACGAAGTAGTAATTCCAGGCGGCGTAGTAGTACTCGACCGCGGTCTGTGTTTGCGCAGTCGCGGGCGGTGCACCGCTTAAATAGACTGCCGAGGACGATTGCGACCTCGGCGATACACGCGCCAGCGCGCGCCGCGCTAAGGATTGAGCCGCCATGCCCTCCCCGAGCTGGATTTGATTCTTGTGACGATGGCGACACTACGCCTTCCGGGCGCACCTGTCCAAAAGAGCACGCGCAGACACCCGCGCCAATAGCGGCAGGCGACTTGGCGCGGAGGCTTCCTTGCTTCTCTGAACCCGCCGCGCAAGCCTCCGATGAGATGTGTGCTGGTCTGCTGCAAATAAAGCCGGGATTGTCCGACACTCTGATGTGCCTTGTGGCGGAGCGATGGACATACCTGGTTGCTGCTCAAACAACTCCTGCTTTTTCGTTTGCGCGGCGTTCGCGGTGTCGTTCGGCTTTGCGCGATAGGCGGCAACCAAGATGAGATGAGATACCACCACCAACCCAGCGCAGCTGTTTCATGCCGCGATGGCATTCGGTAGCTGCCTCCAGCGCCAAATAGGCTCGGCGATTCTGTATAGGAAGCTACTACGCCGGCCTCGCGCGGACTAAGCGCTGACGTTGTTCGAGCGGTCGGTGAAAAGCCTCTTCTGGATCGCTCACCGTAAGTAGACTGGCGCTGTCTTTCGCAGGTGGAAACTAGATATGGATCTATCCTCAGTGCTACTGCGTTACTTCCAGCGCTCATGCCAACGCCATTGCAAGGATAGGGCGCTCGCGGAGAAGCCATGCCTCGTGGATCATCGCGATCTTCCCGGATGGTACGGCGATACTTCATCCATCTGCTTTATGAGTGTCGCGATCAGCGCTCGCGGTCGGTCCCGTAAGTTGCACCTGAAGCGTTCAACCAAGGCCATGAATCAGCGCCGGCGCAGATCGCGGATCAATTCGCAGGGCCTCTTCATAGAGTTTTCGCGCCGCCAACGCACTGTTTAGCGAGTTGTCGCGGATTCCACAAGTCGAGGCGCAGAGCATGGAATCGATCCAGCGCTTCAGTGGTCAGACTTTAGGGGCATTTTGCGCGACTCGCTTCGCCTCGGCACGAACGCGATCGCGGGCCTTAATCGATTTTGCCAACAGCAACAATTTCTGGTTACTCGCGCATCGCTCGCCGCGCGAAGTAGACAGTCGGTCACTCCGGTATTTGAGTCCGCGGTGCTTTCCCGCTGAGGCGCGGCCACCTCGATCGTGTCTCTTTAGATCAGTCACGCTACCTTCGACTAGGCGAAATATTAAGATCAGCACCGCCCGTACGGGTCGCACAAGCTCTCACCGTACTTTTCGCCATTAGACCCAGGTAGCAACGCGTGGCTGGCATGTCTCTGAACATCGTTGTCGTAAGATCCTGCGTTAACCTCACACAAGGTCCTTGTCGTCGGTTGTTTTGAGGGAGGGGTGAATGGCATTATCGCGACGGACATGCAGGGGTGGTCTGGTAAGGCTGTATGAATTCGGATTGTTGGAAGCGTATGGTAAAGAGCCCGATGCCGAACCCAAACGACGCCCATGAACAGGCTGCGCAGCGGCGGCGCATTTCTGGGTTGAGAAACGCGAGCCGGGACTGCCGCTAGCGGCAGCCCGCAGGCGAGTCTGCCAGTGCTACACGGTAAACGCGAATTTCGGCTGTGTGATGTTCTGACGTGCTGTTCGCCGACGTCAACTGTAAGTGGCCGTCAAGATCGCCAGCACCCTTGATCTCGCACTACGCTCGATGCGAGATTCCGCCCGGTTCGGCGAGGGCCTCTAGTCGCGCCGCCGCGATATTGACGCCGTCATTGTAGATGCCGCCGCCATCGATGATGATGTTCGCCGACGTTGATGCCGATGTGCGAAAGCCGATCTCGCTGTTCGGGGGCATCGCCCGGCATTGCGCTCTGGCCATGCCGCGCTGCACGCCGACCGCGCAGCGCACCGGCGTCGAACCGCGACTGGACGCCCGGGCACGCCAGGCCATCGCCGGTGGTCTTGACGATCCGGCCGCCGTACTCGGCGCATCTTGGGGTCAACGAGCTCCCGCCGGTGGGCCTCTCTTCAATCCTGCCAGGGTGGCGTTGTCATCGCGGCCCATGAGGAGGGAATAGCCCAGCCCACATCGGCCGATGCAGCGTGATCGCCGCAAGTCGTCGGTCCCGGCGTCAAGTGCCCTTCCCTGACTGCCGCACCCGGTTCCATCATAGGGCACAAGCAAGCCCACAATGCGCTCGTTGGCTACCGCACGGGCTAACTTCCGTCCGAATCGTTTTTGGTGAAGGTCTGGTGACGCTGCCGATGCGAAAGCGGATCGCCGACGCGCGGGCTGCCGAGCCTGGTGTCGGACACGCCGCTTCAGGCGACAATCAGTCAGGACGACGCGAGAGCGCATCGCGCTCAGAAACGCGGAAATTGGGCATGGATTCTTCAGGTGAGCACGGGATCCTGACGAAATCCTGACATTTTCTTTCATGATACCTTGGTCCGCTCCGACCGAGTCATCCCCATGAACCTTGCCGCCAACTTCGCCTGACTTCATATGAATGACCGAGACCTCGTCAGAGGCCTGCTACTCATGGCGATTTCCCTGGCCTTTGGCCCGGTGTCGCTGCGTTACCCGATAGGCCAGTTCAGTCGCGCGGGGCCCGGCCTGTTTCCCTGTTGGTGAGTTGTCTTCTGTTCTTGATCGGCCTGATCACCGTGGTGCGTTCGCGTCTTCGTCGAACGCGTACCGCTGAACTTCAACCTGCAAGAACATTGCGCTCATCCTGTCGAGTCTGTGCGGATTTGCGGTGATCTCCGAGTACCTCAACATGATCCTGGGCATCGTGTTCATGGTGTTTTGCGCTTCATTTGCCGGCACGTCGTCGTATTCGGTGGTGCGCAACCTCAAGATCTCGGCCGGCCTGATCGCCGTTGCTTTGGCGTTTCAAAAGCTGCTTGGCCTTAACCTGCCCCTCTACTGATGGACGTCCTGCACAACCTCGCGCTTGGTTTTGAACACGCGCTGACGCTGCAGAACCTTCTGTTCTGCGCCATCGGCTGCACGGTGGGCACGCTCGTGGGCCTGTTGCCTGGACTTCGGCCCTCTGGCCACCATCAGCCTGTTGCTGCCGCTGACCTATTCCATTCCCACGGGTGGCGCGCTCATCATGCTGGCGGGAATCTACTATGGTGCTCAATATGGCGACAGCGTGAGCGCCATCACCATGAAGATTCCGCACGCCAGCAGCATCGTGGCCTGCATCGATGGCTACCAGATGACGCTCAAGGGCAAGACCGGCCTGGCCCTGTTCACCGCGGGCGTTTCCAGCTTCATCGGCGGCACGGTGGCCATTGTGGTGCTCTCGTGTGCTGGCCCCGATCCTGGGCGAGGTGGCACTCCTGTTCGGGCCTGCCGATTACTGCGCTCTCATGCTGGTGGGGTTCTGTGTGCGTGAGCTTCGTCACCACCGGCAGTCTGCTCAATGGCATGGCAATGTGCTTGATCGGCGTGCTGCTCGGGCAGATCGGCACCGATGTCAACAGCGGCACGCAGCGCTTCACCATGAATTTGCCCTTCCTGGCTGACGGCGTTGGCCTGGTGAGCGTCGCGTTGGGGTGCTTCGGCATTGCCGAGATCACGAAGAACCTCGACAACCGCGATGAGCGCACGCCCTTCAACGGCAAGATCAATCTCATCCCTACCTGGGCGGAGTTCAAGCGCATCGTTCCCAGCGCGCTTGCGCGGCAGCGTGATCGGCTCCTTCCTGGGCATCCTGCCCGGCGGCGGTCCCGTGATCGCCCAGTTCGCCGCCTATGCCGTCGACAAGAAAGTCAGCAAGTACAAGCACGAGATCGGCTCCGGAGCGATCGAGGGAGTGGCCGGGCAAGCCGCCGCCGACGAAGCGGCCGCACCGCACCAGCTTCATCCCCTCATGAGTATCGGCATTCCCGAGAACGCCGTCATGGCCCTCATGATGGCCGCCTTCATCATCAAGGGCATCCAACCCGGACCGAACATGATCGCCGGTCACCCTGATTTGTTCTGGGGTCTGGTGGCCAGCATGTGGGTGGGCAACTGCTTCCTGCTCATTCTCAACGTGCCCCTGGTGCGCTACTGGCTGTCGGTGTTCAAGATCCCCTACAGCGTACTGTTTCCGTCGATTCTTTTCTTCTGCTGCATCGGCACCTACAGCGTCAACAACAACCTGAATGACATCTTCATCACCGCGACTTTCGGCTTCATCGGCTATATCTTCATGCGCCTGGAGTTGGATGCCGCTCCGCTCATGCTGGGCTTCATCCTGGGCCCCATGCTGGAAGAAAACTTCCGCCGCGCACTGCTCTTGAGCCGCGGGAGTTTCACCTCGTTCTTCACCCGCCCCATCAGCGGCACCCTGCTCGGCTTCATTGGCATCTTTATCGTGTGGCAAGTGACAGCGTTTTTCTTGCAGACGCGAAGAACGACTGCTCAGCATCAGCAACCCGCATAGCGATCATTGCGGAGCAGCCCGTCGCCGCCGAGTCGACGCTTGACCCGCGCCACCGACCCCACCACAATCAGCTATGGGTACGAACGTCAGCGCTGTCGACGGCTTCGAGTCCGGGGTCGCGACCGTCGCGTTCGTCGATTTGGCGGGCTTCAGCGCGATAGCGGATGTCTATGGAGATGCGTCGGCAATAGCGGTGCTTGGGCGCTTCGAGGAGTTGGTGCGCCAGGCCTCGGAGGGCTCGGGCCGCCGATCAAGTGGATAGGTGACGAAGCGATGTTTGGATTTCCTGACCCGGCAACCGCCCTTCAGGTGCTCGGACGTCTGCTTCCAGCCTGCCGATCCGAGCCACGGATTCCACTGACAAGGACCGGGCTTAACCACGGCCCAGTACTCCGCAGATCGAACGACCTCTTTGGTTCGACAGTCAACATCGCAGCACGCATCGCCGCGTTGGCGTCTCCGGGGCAATTGTTGGCGACCCAGCCGGTCGCCAACATTGCCATAGCATCTGGAATTGTTGCGCGGGACATCGGGAAGGTAGCGCTGCGATCGATTGCTGACCACGTGCCGCTTTATTCCATCGAGTTGGCGCCGGCCTTCGATCCCGCCTGGATAGATCCAGTGTGCAAGATGCACGCGCCTTATGAGGCATACCGCAGAGACCACGCCGACGGGACCATGGTTCTGTTCTGAACGTTGCGCCGAGGCATATCGACGGTCACCGGAGGCATACCCTAGTGGATCGAAGGCCCGGACCTTGCATCGTCTCATTGAAGCGCCTGAGCGGAGAAGCCGGTTGGCTGGTACAGGAAACACCCACGGCGGGGACACGAAGGCGACCGATGCTCAGACCGATAGCGTACGGACTGGCTTCCTACTTTGCGCGATCGGCTCGGCCAGCGCGGGAGGACGCAAAGGCCACGCATCTGGCCATGGCGCTCTCGCGCAATACCAGATGGCGACTGTGGCCGATGAGACCGCCCCGGCCCGCAGCGCAGCGCCGACGTCGATCTCCGGCGACGCCGGACGTTCTGACGCTCGGCAGCAACGGTTATGAAACGGCGGTGAAGTGGAAAGAACGGCTTCTGGTCTGGCTCGGTCCAGCGGTCCTGGCCGCAGGCTTCGGCGAGGCCGAGTTCTGGAACCAAAGCCCGCGCGCCGATATGCTTCCGCAACCCCGCCGCCGTGCGCACCGTTCTCCCCGGCTATCTCGAAAGAACACACAGTGGGTTCCTCGCCGGCATTTCAAAGTCCGCCATGATCGATCGCACCAGAACCGCGCTTAACGCAAACACCTCCGTGGCGCCGGAGCCGGGAGCAATGTCTTTCATGCGATGTCGAAGCAGGGATACCTGTCTGACGCCGACGGCCACTGGCATCCGCATCTGATGTTCTTCGTCGCCCACACCGACGCCGCCGCTTGGCAGCCAACTTCGCGCGGCTCCCCGATAATTGCCGCGCAGAGCGATCCAGAGCCCATCACGACGTTCTTTATTCCGGTGAGCAAATGGTCCGACGGCACGCCAGATGTGATGGAGAAATAAATAGAGTCCAGTGCAATCGTTGATTCAATACCGCTACGACAACTCGCGCTCCATCGTCGCTTCCGCCATCAGGCTGGCTGCATCGCGATAGATCGAAGCGACGGCAAGCACGCGGCCCTTGCGCTTGTATCGCAGCACGACAGTCGCGGGCCGCGATGTCGCCGTCGATCGTCAGCTCGTCCCAGGCTTCGGCGTGGCCCACGTAGTTGATCGGGACGTCGTAGTGCTGGCTCCAGAAGAACGGGACGGCGACGAACTTCTCCCGGCGCGCCGAGCATGTTGAGCGCGGCGGTCTGGCCCTGGCGCTCGGCGACGACCCAGTGTTCGACGCGGATCGCCGCGCCGCTGTGCGGATCCGGCCAGCGGGCGATGTCGCCCGCCGCGAAGATTCCCGGTGCGCTGGTCTCCAGGTATTCGTTGACGGTCACGCCGCGATCGGTCGCGAGACCGGCCTTCTCGGCGAGCGTCAGCCGCGGCCGCACGCCGACGCCGACGACGACCAGGTCCGCGTCGATCGTGCCGCCGCTCTTCAGCGTGACCTGGCGCGCGTCGATCGCGGTCGCCGTATCCTCCAGGTGGAAGATCACGCCGTGCTCCTCGTGCAGGCCGCGCACGAAGTCCCCCATCTGCGGGCCGAGTATCCGCTCCATCGGCCGCTTCTCCGGCGCCACGACGTGCACCTCGATGTCCGCGCGCGCGCAACGAGGCGGCGACCTCGAGGCCGATGAAGCTCGCTCCCAGTGACGACCGCGCGTCGTGCGGTCGCCGCGCCGCGCGATGATGGCGCGGCAATCATGGAGCGTTCGCAGCGTGTAGCACGTGCGGCAGGTCCATTCCCGGCAGCGGCAATCGCACCGGTTCGGCGCCGGTCGCGAGCAGCAGCCGGTCGTAGGCGACCTTGCTGCCATCGCCGAGCGCGACCTCGCGTCCGCGGACGTCGATGCCGGTGACGGTTGTCTTCAGCCGCAGGTCGATCTTCTGCTCGGCGTAGAAGTCGTCGCCGCGCAGCGGGACCCAGTCCTCCTGCGCGTTCCCGGCCAGGTAGTCCTTGGACAGAGTTCGGCCTGTCCACCGGTGGCGCGTCGTCGTCGCTCAGCATCACGATGCTGCCCTGGAAGTGCTGACGACGCAGCATCTCCGCAGCGGCGAAGCCGGCTGCGCCGCCGCCGACGATCACGATCTTCTGCGGCGAGCCACGGCGCCGGCGCGAGACGGAGCGGCTCGTGTCGGAGCCACTTTCTCGCGCACGAACACCTTGTCGCCGCGCAGCTCCGGTCGACCAGCACGCGACGGGACCGAGCGCCGGCGCGTGCAGCGCTTCCCCGTCCGCAGACTGAAGCAGGCGTGGTGCCACGGGCAGCGTACGGTGTCGTCGACCATCAGCCCTTCCGCGAGCGGACCGCCGTAATGGGTGCAGGTGGCGCCGATCGCGAAGAACGCGTTGCCGCGGCGCGCAAGCAGGACAGGCGTCCTCGCCGACGTGGCCGAGCAGCATCTTTCCATCGGCGATCGTGTCGGTCGCCACCCCCAGTGCGTCAGGTCGGGGCCGGCGTCGATTTCGGCGTCGCTCAATTGAGCTCCCTATCCGCCAGGTTCAGCAGCGATGCTGGGGTTCTACTTCGTATTGGCGGCGGCGCTAACCTGCGCGAGCAGCTTGTCGGCCGCCGCGTTATGGACCGATGCCCGCACCAGGATGTCGGGCGGAAGCACACTCTTCCCGTAGAACGAAGCGTTCCAATCGTCGGAGGCCGTGACCACGGTGCCGTCGAGATTCAGGCCGCCGTACAGGCCCTTGGCGCGGTTGAAGGTGATGAGATCGGCCACGATGTCGCTTCGGGCACCCGTGCCGATCGGACCCGCGGCGACGCTGGCGTCGCCTCCGATCTTGAAGGAAGTCGCCAGCAACGAGTTGAAGCCCTTGTCGGTCATTACCAGCGTGACACCTTCCGCCACGGAGACGCCGGCCTGGAAACCGACGCTGGCCGTCGCCATCGCGTAGAACGCGGGCCTATCCATTTGCCGCTCGTTCGGATCGCGCGCGACCACGAGCGCACGCCCCCGAGCCGCCGAAGATGAAACCGGCCTTGACGATCAAGGGTGTGATTATCACCGCTTTGGCGCGGCCGAAGTTTCGCTGCAGCCAGTCCATGTTGGGATCGCGGAGGAAGTTGGACAGCGTAGCCTCCGAGGCGGCGATGTGCGCCTGCGGGTCGGCCTGCGCGTAGACGTTCGGCGCGACGAACGCCGACAGTCGCCGCGACGAGCGCCGCCATTCCAACGGAACGTACCAATCCGGATAACATGAGTATCTCCTTGACGCGCACTTCGGGTGATTATCGATGAGGTTTCGTCGGCGGCATGCCAGCATCGGTCTCAGCGGATTTCAACGGCACCGTTCACCGTGACGTGAAGCTCTTCGTTCTGCACGGCAAGGTTACTCAATTGCAGCGCGCGCACGACGATTGCGTAGGGGGCTGTCTTATCCGGGGCCGTCAGGGCCCGAGCCGCTTCGAGGACGTCGATGTGCAGCCGTGAGAGCGAATTGGCGCCGATCAGGTTTTGCAGTGCCGCGGCCACCATCGGCTTGTCCGCGGCTTCCAGGCGCACGTCTTCCAGGGCAGCTTCCTGCGAACGCAGGACAGGCCGGGCCGAGAGCATGATCGCGCTGGGTTCTGTTGCCGATTGGCATACTCCTCCGATCAGTGCGCCGATCCGTCCGGCAAAATGCGCTCCGACGTAAACGCGGCCCTGCTTGAACGATACGGTAGGATTCTCCAGATACGGATCATTGCAACGGTCAGGCCGCTGCAGGTAATAGCGGCCCCGGTCCTTGAAGACCTGCGCCTTCAGGGCCTTTAGCGACCATTGACGCGTGCACGACGAGGTCGATGGCGTGCGCGCTCGGCGCCGCAAGGGCGAACGTCGACGCGAACAACAGGGTCAATACTCTTGGTTTCACGGATTCGTATCACAAGTCATTCCTTGGCGATTACAGACATTTGTCCAAGCAACAGGACGATGGTTCCGGTCATAGCTACCGGCTGCGAACAGCTGCTGTGATAATATCGTTAGCATCTTCAGCTGGCACGCACCCCAGGTGTCCATATATCGCTCGACCGAACGCTTGCGGCGCAATGATATGCACCATGTCGCCGAGTACATCACTGGCCCCTAAGGGGACAAGCAGGAAGGCGTGCCGCGTGCGCCTCGAGCAGGATTGGAGCGCCCGAAGGAAAGAAAAAGCCGGCCGATTTCGTTTCGAACGACCGTGCGCTGGATGGAGACCCCGCCGCCCGAGCTTCAGCCTAAGGCGATCGCCAAAGGATTTCCGCGTGGTGCCAATACGCTGGCCGCGTTCTGACTCGACCCGATGCATTCACGAGCTACATGGATGATCTCCTCATTGACAAGCGGGAGGTCGGCAGGGGTTCCCATAGATGCTGACCGAACTTCATGCGCTCGCTGGCTACTACGCTGTCTCACGTCCGGATCGATCGGTTGGGCCGGGGGGATCGGAGCAGCGGTAACCCGGAAGCATTTCCTGACCCCTTTCACTGCCTCAAAGCAACCCAGGCGAGGATCAGCCAAGCCGCGATGAATGCTGCGCCGCCGATCGGCGTCAGCGACGCCAAGCCAGGGCGTGCCGGTCAGCGCCAGCGCGTAGAGGCTCCCGCAGAAAAGAAACAGGCCCGCTATCAGCAGCCACGCGGTCCATGCGAGTCCCTGCACTGTCGGCCATTGCGCCATGAGGATACCCACGCCGAGGAGCCCCAGCGCGTGCCACAGGTGATACTGAACCGCGGTCTGGTAGACGGCGAACGATTCGGGCGCGAGCCGGGTTTTGATGGCGTAGCGCGCCGAAAGCGCCGAGCGCGACCGCCGCCGCGAGCGCGACCGCGGCGGCAAACACACAAAGACGGGCGTTCATCGGCTGGGCCGGCAGTTCGTCTACAATTGAAAGCCGCAAAGCTAGGGGATAGCACCGTGCCTACCACGACACCCAGGCAGTCCCGCCGAAAGGCACAGCTCGACGCTTTGCTGCTTGCGCTCCCCGGCGTCAGCGCGAGGACGATCAACGGCCTCGACGCCTACTTCGTCGCCGACAAGATGTTCGCTTGCATCAGCGGCAACGGCGTCGGACTGCGCCTGCCGGTCGCCACCGCGACGGAGCTGCAGTTTTCGAGGGACAACGTCGTTCCGTTTCAGCCCGGCGGCATGGCAAGCACGAGGGAGTGGATACAGATCGACCGCGCCGATGCGGCCGACTACGAGAAGGATCTCGCCCTGTTCCAGGCGTCGGTAGAGTTCGTCAAGGTTGGCCAGACCGCTAGCGCGAGCGTCGCGGGCGGGAAGTCTCCTTCGACGCATATCCGTGCCGGCAAGCGATCCTTCGGAAAATAGCAAGGATGCGTCATTGCTGCTTGGGCTCGACCATCGTCATCCCGGGATGGCCCTACACCGTGACCTGAGGATCGCCCCTTGGAACCCGCCCAGGGCAAAATGCACCAGTGTTGGCGGGCAACAGGTAGAACGAGCCCATCGCGGAGCACCTGCCCCTTGGACTTGTCGACTTTGGAGCCTTCGCCGATGCCGAACGTGCCTGTGCCAATGCCGTGATGTTCTCGGCGTCCGGGTGCGAATGCGGCGGGACGAGTGCGTTGGGCGGGAGCATGATGCGCTGCACGGGCGCGCCCCGGCTTTTCGCATCCCCTGACCAGAATTGCCTGCTTCCAACCTGGCATCCCTTGACGTCGGTCCATTTCACATTTTCGAGCTTCACCGTGATGGGCTGGTCCTGAGCGAGGGCCGCGGCACCGATCGCAAGAAGGAACACACCGAATATCACCGACACTGCACGCTTCATACACGTCTCCCCAGGTGTCAAACCAAATTCCGTTGCATTTCGCGCCACCACGCCCTCACCGCGGATTCTGCCGAGGCCGCCTCTTGTTGTGGAACGGCTTGCCCTGCGGGCCGCCGCGGGCTTGGGATGACCGGTGGCGGTTGCAGCGGGATGTCTCGCCGAGCGCCTTGGTCCGGAGGTTGCTCGATTGGCGGAGGAGAGCTTGATCTCAAGCTCATGGATCTTATCCCACTGGGCATCGGTTCGCTGGCTCTCCGGTATCGCCAGAAGCTCTTGCAGGCGAGCGCGGGGGACATCGGTTGTGGTTGTTCATGGCGGCATTATCCCATCGTTCGACATATGCAGTCCGCCAGCACGCGGGGGTCCTAGCTTCCGGGTCGCTCCACTAGCGCTTCGGCCGCGCCAGCGAGTCCGCCACGACCCAGGCGACGCCGATCAGGGCGAGATTCAAGGCGTTCTCGGCCCAGTTCACATGGCTGGAGGGATCGGCCAGGAGCATCGGCACGTGCACCAGCGGGGTGAAGGACGCGTACATGGCGGTCAGCAGGATCGCGGCGAGGCGGGCCTGCACGCCCGTCAGGATCGCAACGCCCGCCGCGATGTGGCCAACCCCGGTCGCATAAGCCCAGAACTCTTGCGTAGGCGGCAGCCATTTGGGGACCAGCGGGGCGGTGAGGTTCATATAGAAAAATGCGCTCCGCCGAATAACAGCGCACAAACCCCGAACGCCAGTTGGCCCAGGCGCGTGAGGCGTGCGGCCAGGGCCGCATCGATCTTGGCGCTGGCGGCGTAGACGATCAGCCCGCCCGCCGCGATCGCGAGCTGCTCGGCGACGCCGCTGTAGGTGCCGAACTCGGCGTAATGGGCGAGCACCACGCGGCCGTTCATCAGGATGACGACAATGAGCGCGTAGTAGGCGGTGAGCGCCGCGGCGCCCCAGGCCGCGGTCCGACGCCACTCGACGGCCGCGCCCGCGACGAGCATGAACGCAGCGGCGGCATAGGCCAGGGCGGTGCGGTCGGGAAAGTCCTTGGGCACCGGCTGCCCCGGGTCGAAGTCCCCCACGCCAGGCAGACCATGGCCAACGCCATCACGCCCAGGCCGTAGACGCGCCAGCCGAAGGCCATCGTCGTTTTTTCCGCGGTCATGACATCTGAATAACAACGGGTAAGGGCATTCAGCGCAGTGCGTGGGCGAAACCTTAACGAACCAAGCCAACCGGCGCGACGTACTCCGCCACCGCAATCCGGAATGTACTGCAACGGTCGAGCTTTGGTTGTTACCATTCGATAACGGGTCACCCAAAGGAGGGCCTGCTCATGGCAGAGAGACCTGTGATCATGAGTGGTCGATGACGAGCCAGCTGCGCTGGCGGCGATTCTCGACGCCCTGACGCGGCGGTTCGGCGGGGACTACCGCATTGTGCCCCACCTCTCCGCGACCGCTGCCCTGGACTGCCGTCTCCAGGATCAAGGAGGACGGCGAGGAGATGGCCTGGTCATCGCGGATCAGTGGATGCCCGAGATGACGGGCAGCGAATTCCTCGGGCGAGTCCGCTCCATCGAGCCCATGGCGAAGCGCGCCCTGCTCGTCGCCTGGGGTGACCATGCGGCCTCGCCCATCCATCCTGCAGGGCTGCGCGCTGGGCCAGCTGGACAATTACCTGTACAAGCCCTGGACTCCCGCTGAAGTCCATCTGTATCCGCTGGTGAGCGAGTTCCTGGCGGAATGGACGTCGGATCCACCGGCCGGGAATGGAGCTGATCCACATCGTCGGTGATGAGCTTTCCCGCGTTCAAATGAGATCCGCGAGCTGCTCAATCGCAACGGAGTCCCCTACGGGTTCCACCACACCACGTCCCCGATGGCAAAGCGACTCCAGCGAGGAACACGGCGTCGAACTCAAGACACTGCCGGCCGTCTTCCTGCTCGACGGATCGGTCCTCGCCGACCCGACGGACGCGCAGATCATGGACGCCATCGGTGAGAACCTGCACGAGCTGTCTTGTGACGTGGCGGTGGTCGGCGGCGGGCCCGCCGGGCTCACGTCGGCGGTTTACGCGGGATCGGAGGGACTGCGGACCCTGGTCATCGAGCGGCACGTGATCGGCGGGCAGGCCGGCGCAAGTTCCCTCATCAGGAATTACCTCGGCTTCCCGCGCGGAATCAGCGGAGCGGAGCTCACCCAGCGGGCCTACCAGCAGGCGTGGCTCTTCGGAGCAAAGTTCGTATTTGCGCGGGAGGTGACACGACTCCGTGCCAACGGAGTGAAGAAGATCCTGACCTATCGGACGGACGCGAGATCACGGCAACGGCGGTGATCGTCGCGACCGGGGCGAAATACCGGCGCCTGGAGGTTCCGGAGAGTCGACCGGTTCGTCGGCAAGAGCGTCTTCTACACCACGTTCGGCGAGACGCGGGCTGCGCACGACCTCGACGTGGCGGTGACCGGAGGAGGAAACTCGGCGGGGCAGGCGGCGATCCACCTCGCAGCCTTCGCGCGCCGGGTGACGCTGGTGGTGCGGGCGGACTCGCTCGAGAGCGGAATGTCGGATTACCTGGTGCAGCAGATTCGCCACGCACCCAACATCGAGGTGAGGCTCGGGGCCGAGGTTGTCGGCGCCGAGGGTGACGAGCTTTTGGAACGTCTGGCGATCCGGGACAGAGCGAGCAATGCCGTCGAGACCATTCCGGCGAAGCTGCTCTTCGTGCTGATCGGAGCCATGCCGCACACGGACTGGCTGGCCGGCGCGGTCCAGCGCGACAGCAAGGGCTTCATCGTCACCGGTCACGATGTCGACCTGGGGACTCGGCCCGCCGGCCGTACGCCGATGAGCTTCGAGACGAGCGTGCCGGGAGTATTCGCCGTCGGCGATGTCCGCCTCGGGTCGATGAAGCGCGTGGCCTCGGCAGTGGGCGACGGGGCGGGTGCGGTACAAAATGTCCACCAGTATATGGAGGAGTTACAAAAGACTGCGTCAGGCTAGGCGGCGACCGGCCGAAACCGACCCTGAGCGGACATAGCAGTCTCTTGAAAGCAGACCGTCAATGCGACCAGGTTAACCCGCTCCAACGATTCGGCCGAAGGCCGGGACAGTGGGGTCCGCGTTGAACGCCGGGTTACGTTGCATACTGCATGTGGAAGAAATACTCGGTCTCTTGTTCCACGCCAAAGCCCAGACGTTCGTGAAGCGCTTCGCGGAATTCACCTTCAACACCTGTAGACGCAATGGTACGCAGCGCGCCGCTGCTTCCTTTGGAAGTGCAGATACGAGGGAGCCACCAATGCCGCGGGCTTGATAGCCTGGGAGCAAGCACAGCATATGGAGGCGAATCTCCTGGGGTTGCCGCTCGACACACAGAATTCCCACGTCAACCTTGCCGACCATGATGACACTTGCGTTGGGGTTGACACTGTCGTCGGCTGCTTCTCTACGGCGCCCCTCTTCTTCCCAAGTGCCACCTGCAGCAATGACGTGGACACGCATGGTTTGCTCTGTGACGTTGTAGAACAGAGAGGCATCCGTTTTCCGGGAAGCACGCAACGTGACGGGCAGCGCCATGGACGTCTGCAACCTGATGAAAGACACAGAACCTAAACGACAGAATACAAAGCGTCAATCGCTCGAATGCAACCGCGATTGACTCGCGACCTTCGGCTATTGAATCACCTCGTCCGCGCGCAGCAGAAGCGGCTGTGGGACGGTGATTCCGAGTGCCTTCGCGGTCTTGAGATTGATCACCAGCTCGAACTCTTGTCGGCTGCTCGATGGGGAGATCGGCGGGTTTCGCACCGCGGAGAATCCTGTCGACAAATGCGGCGTAGCGTTGGTCTCTCCGCATCGCTAGCAGCATAAGAGACTAACGCGCCAGCCTCACCATATCTCTTCCCACGGTGACGGTCGGTAACGCGTACCTCAACGCAGCGCTCATGAGCGGAACCCGATTATCGATGAACAGACCATCGCCTGGCACAAGTAGCGCCTGCGCTCGCCGGCGAGCCATCTCCGCGATCGCACTCTCCAACTCACCTGCCGCGGCGACTTCGATAACGATCGGCTGCAAAGCCAAGCGACCGGCACGTCTGCTCGAACTCTTTGCGCACGGCGCGATAGTGCGGAGTTGGTCGAATTCTCCAGCACGCCGACGCGTTGCAAGCCCGGCAACAACTCGCGCAGCAGCGCGAGACGCTTTGCGTCGAGCTCCGGGCCAAGCGAGGAAAGGCCGGTGATATTGCCGCCCGGCCGGGCTAGGCTCGCGACGAGACCGGTGCGGACCGGGTCGTCTCCGGACGACATAACGATCGGTATGCGTGGTTGTAGCGTTCTTGGCCGCCAGCGCGGCGGCCGTGCCCCTCGTCACGATGATCTCCACCTTGATGCCGAACGAGCTCCTCGGCGAAGGGCCGGAGAAGCTCGGCTCTCCCGTTGGCGTAGCGTCGTTCGACGAGAAGATTCTTGCCCTCCACCCAGCCTAGTAGCGCGCAAAGGCGCAGCTTCCTCCGTCAGCTCGGCTTGCGTCGGCGGCGCTTCTATCGACAAAACTCCAATTCGCCGGACGTTTGCCGCTTGTTGCGCGATGGCAGCGAGCGGTGCCGCAATCATGCTCGCCGCCACATGGCACCGATGAACGAGCGTCGATCCATCACTCAAACATTCGTCGCAAACAGGACTCAACCGTATCACATCTGTCGGCAGCGCCTCGACCGACGCCGAACGCGACCACTTTCGGCCAAGCGTTGCGAGCACCCGGCCGCTTTGGGCGGACGAGGCTCAACGACCGGTTGTGGCCGGAACCGGTCATTCGAGAAAGGGCGCGCAAAAAACGTTTCACCTGGCAGCGATGATCGGCCGCAAGGTAAGCGTGTGCACCGCCGGGCCCGGAAGAAACGCGTGGCCGCGCCCGCGACCCATGCGGCGTTCGCGTCCCGGTAGTGCGGCGACAACGGGTGGCCGCTCTGCCCGGTCGGCATGTGGAAATAGCCGTCCTTCTCGCGCCCGGGCGAGACCGCAAAGCGCTCGGACGCGCCGAACGCCGGTCCCTGCACGCGCGGCATGTTCGAATCGCCGGGCAGCTCTTCGGTCGGCATGTCGAGGCAGCGGTGCGAGCATCGGCATGGCCACGCTGAACGGGTGCCTGATGCGTACCGTGTTCACTCGGCCCCAGACGTAAGCTCGCGAATCCGCCGGCCTTCTGCGCATCCTCGGCGGTGAGATCGGCGGCGGCGACGAGAAGATCCGTCCAGGTCTTGAACTTCGGATCGAGCAGATGCATCGGACGCTCCGAGACGAGCGCCCATAGCGGTCCTCGCCGCCGCGGGCGGCCGTTGAACGAGTACTCGGGATCGACCTGCCGGACGCGCTCGACCAACGGCGCGAACGCAAGCTCGCCCACGTGCGCCCGGAACTCGCGCACGATCCGGTAGGCCGCCGAATCGGTCGATGCCCGGCCCGTCCACGTCGCGCTCACCACTCGCCGCAGTTCTCGCCGCGCTTCCGAATCCTGGAGATCGGGCGCGGACAGCGTCCGCAGCATGAGGTCGCGCCAGCGCGACAGGAAGATCGGCGCGGTCGTCGAGATGCACGGTCATCATGTCGCGCACCGATGCGCGGGCGATCGCCTCGAGGTCATCCTTGATCTGCCGCGCCCGCGCGCCGGGATCGTAACCGCCATCGCCGAGAATTCGCAACGCCGCTCCGTCGACCAGCCTGTTGTTGGCGGTCACGATGCGCCCATCCGGCGGGTCGATGACGCGCGGATACTCGGCCGGCGCGATCCATCCGTCCCATCCGCGCGTGCCATCCGCCCATGACGTCGGAAGGCGTCCATCGTAGCCCGACGCGGCGCGGGATGCGCCCCGCGATCGACCAGCCGATTCGGCCGTCGCGCTGTGCGGCGACCAGGTTCTGCGCCGGGATCCCGGCGCGCGCCGCCACGTCGAAGAGCTGCTCGAGCGTCTCTGCCGTCTCGGCGCCCGCCCAGCGCGCCGTTCATGCCGCCGTCGCGCAGCGGCACCCACGCGACGGCGTATTCGCGCCCGCTCGCATCATGCCCCACGACGGGACCCCAGATCGTCTCGCGGATTTCGACCGGCACGCTCGCGCCGCCTTTCACGTTGATGGTCTCGCGCGTGATCTCGAAAGGCCGCATTCCGGACGGCGTGCGATAGCGATTCTGCGTCCGTGGGGTCGCGCGCTCGACGACGACGAGGTCGCTCCAGTCGCCGTTCGAGTTGGTGAAGCCCCAGGCGACGTCCCCGTTGCTGCCGGCGACCAGCGACGGCACGCCCGGCAAGCGTCACGCCGGTGAGACGTCGCGGCCGCGAGTCATGCCAGACCATCGACGCGCGATACCAGATGTTCGGCGTCGACAGGCCCAGGTGCATGTCGTTCGCGACGATGGCGCCGCCGTCGGCGGTGAGACGACCCGGCCACCGCCCAATTGTTGCTGCCGCGGGCATCGTCGTCGCGTGGACGTGCGAGAGCCATGCGAGCAGCGCGCGCGCGCTCGTCCGCATCCGCCGAGGGCGGACCCGTGCTTCGCAGGGCGGCGCGGTGCGCACATCGAGCACGCTCGCACCGGGGATGGGCGGGACGCCATGCGGCGCCGCCGGCGAGCGGCGTTTCCCATTCGCTCGACGATGCTGGTGATGAAGTCGGCGAGCGACGGCGGGAGCGCCTCGTACACGGCGGCGAGGCGCGACTCGCGTTGCGCCTCGGAGTCCTGCAGCGTCAGAAACATCGATGCGAGGACCAGCACCGAATCCTCGACGGTCCACGGCCGCGGCTCCATGCGCAAGGCGAGATATTCCGGCGGCTTCACCGCGAGCGCACTCAGGCCCGCGTTGACGCCCTCGACATAGGCGCGCAGCAATGCGCAGCTCCTCCGGCGGCGCAAGCTCGATCACGTGCCGCGCGCGCGCTCGCAGACGCAGCACGCGGTGTCCGGGTGTCGATCTTCAGGGCCGCCGACCCGAACAATCTCGGACAGCTCTCCCGCGGCCCGTCGCCGCGCGAGGTCCATCTGGAAGAAGCGATCCTGCGCGTGCACGAAAGCCCAGTCCACGCGCCACGTCGGCGCGCGAGGTTGCGCTGATCGTCGGAATCCCGAGGGCGTCGCGCTCGATGACGATCACGCGCCGGTCGCGCCGGGCATCGTGGCCTCGCCATCGAGTTGCGCCAGGCTGCCGCGCATCTCGACGTAAGCCCACCCCGCCGCTCCAGCGAGCACGACCAGTACGGACCACCGCGGCGCCGGCGAGATAACGGCGAAGCCGGCGGGACCGAGTGTGGCTGGGCGAGGCAGGCAACGATTGGGCCATGGATTGAGCAACGCTGAGCGGCCGCTCTGGGCACGAAGGATTCTAGCAAGGCCGCCGGACCAGGCGCCCGCCGCGCTCGATAGAATGGGGGCAGGACCCTCCATGTCGATTGGGCACCTCCCGATCGACTAGTCAGTGGAACACCCACAGGAGAAGCCCATGCACGAAGATCACGCCTTTTCTCTGGTATTCCAAAGAGGCCGAGGAGGCCGCGGCGTTCTACGCCTCCATCTTTCCCGACTCGCGCGTCATCCGCGTCACCGCCGCTGCCGAGCGAATCGCCGAGCGGCCCGCCCGGATCGGTGAAGATCGTCGAGTTCGTCCTCTTCGGACAGCCATTCGTCGCCATGAGCGCCGGGCCGCTCGACCCGTTCAACCACGCGGTGTCGTTCGTCGTGAATTGTGACGATCAGGCCGAGGTCGACCGCTACTGGAACGCGCTGCTCGAGGGCGGCGCGGCCGAGGCAGTGCGGCTGGCTGAAGGATCGCTACGGCCTGTCGTGGCAGATCGTCCCGACGGTTCTGTTCGAGATGATGGCCTCGACCCGATCGAGTGAAGGCCAAGCGCGCGTCCGACGCGATGATGAAGATGGTCAAGATCCTGACATCGCGGCGCTGAAGGCGGCATTTGCAGGAACGACGTGGAGCGCTGCGGATGGATTCTATATCGCGGGATTCTGGCGGGATCTCTGAGCACGAAACGGGGATCGATCCTGGCACCGTGCCATCGCACTCCGAAAACAGATGCGGGCCGGTTGAGCGCCCGGTCGTTCCGACCCGCCCCAGGCGATCGCCTTTCCTGACGTCCTGTCCGGCCTGCACGTTGATCTCGGACAGGTGAAGTACTATGGTGATGAGCCGTCGCCGTGATCGATGAAGACGGCGTTGCCGGGATAGAAAGGTCCTGTGCCAATACTCACCGTTCCATCCGCCACCGCGAGCACCGGTGCGCTGACGGGCACGGGATAATCGCTGCCCGTGTGTGGTTGCGCGCGCCGGGCTTGCCGTTGAAAACACGGTCGACCCCGAACGACTTGCCTTCCGGCAACGGGTTGGCGGGTTTTCCCAGAGGCAGGGTGAACCTCGGCGCTCCCCTCCTTGCGATTGAAAATTTTCGTCAGCAGGACGCGCTCACGGTCATTGCGTTTCAGATCGGCGGGCGATGGATTGGCCTGCGGAATATCGGGCAGCTCGATCTCCTGTGTCCCGTAGTTGCGCGGCTCGACGGTGATACGCGCCGTCTCGCTGTGACCCTGGCCTTTTCGCCCCACGGTGACCACGCCGGGTTTTGCTCGACGTCGATCGGGAAATAGCACGTGTCGCCAAGGCGGCGCCCACGAGCGCGCGCTCGTGCGGCACCGCGTCGTGCCCGGCACCGACCAGCGCACGAGCGTGCCAGGCGCGACCGAAATCGCCGTTGGCACGTTGCGCGCCTTCGCCTCTGCCGCCCGGCTTGGAGAAGACACCAAGCACACCAGCACCGCGGCGGCGGCCAGCGCGACGGCCCGGAAACAGGGATGATCGACGGCCATGCGGATTCGACTATAAAGAAACCAAAGCCTGGGCCTCCGACCTACCTTGTCGGGTTGGCTTCGACTCTCTTCCTTCTGCGAAGAACCCTTTTCTTCAGTCCGCGACATTCGCTTGCTTACCACCTTTGTCGTTCAAGAAGTGCACGGTGACGGTGGTCTTGCCGTCCCTCCAAACGGCCTCGCCGCTCGAGAGCCGAGGAAGCTCGCGCCTTCGGCGTTGACCGGCTCGCCCAAGATTTCCCGCACTTCCTTTTGCGACATGCCGTCGCGGATCTTGTCGAAATTCTCCTGATTCAGACGCGAGCCGCAGGCGGCCAGGCACAGCAGCAGGATCGCGACGCCGAACGAACGATGGACGCGCATACTGGACTCCTCCCTATCGCGTCTGGCTGGAACAGCGCCAGAACGATAGCTACGCCGGCCGCGGTTGCGCGTCTATTGCCGCGCCGAAATCCACCGTCCGGCCCGACTCGGACGACTTGAGCACCGCATCGAGAACTTCCTGGCAGCGCAGCCCGTCGGTGAAGTTCGGTGCGGGTGACGTGCCCTGCTCCACTCCGGTCGTGAAATCCCGGACCAGCAGCCGGAACGCCATCAGACGGTGGTCGCGCGCGTCCGTGAACGGCGTGTACTGCGGCGGCGTCTTGAGCTCCTGCAGCGGCGCGCCCGTTGCGGCTGGCGACGACGACGCCGTTCTCCAGGGGTTGGGTCCGGGCTGCTCCGCGATCAGCGTCCCGTCGTCGCCCATGACCACGATCTTCGCGCCTCGCGTCGGCGTGGTGGCGAATGACGCGATCATCGTCGCCATGCCGCCGTTCTTGAATGTCGAGAGTGAACGAGAAGGTGTCGTCGGTTTCCGCTTCGACCTTCCTGCCCGTAGCGGGATCGACAAGGTCGGGGCGAAGCGTCGCCAGCCGGCCGCTCACGGAAGCGACTTCGCCGAACCAGTAGCGCAGGCCGTCGATGTAGTGCGAGCCGAGCGCGCCGAGCAGCCCTCCGCCTTCGGATTTGCGGGCCATCCAGGTGAACGGGCGAGGCTGCGGCGATACGTAGCGGTCCAGGAACAGCTCGATGGTGCAAAGCTGGAACTCTGCCGATGTAGCCTTCGTCCAGCAGCTGCTTGATGTAGGCGCGCTGCGGCGTATGGCGAAACTCGTGCGCGACCATCGCCGTGCGGCGGATTTTTCGGCCGTGTCCAGCATCTGCCTCGGCTTGCTTTGCATCGATCGCGAAGGGCTTTCTCGCAGAGGACGTGCTTGCCCGCTTGGAGCGCAGCGATCGAAAGCGTCGTGATGGCCACCGGGAGGCGTGATGATCGACGACCGCGGCGAGATCGTCGCGCCGGATCAGGTCCATGGGGTCGGTATATACCCGTCGATCGCGGCTTCGGCGGCGGCTTTCTGCGCCTTTTCGCGAGTGCGGCTGCAAATGGCCGCGACTTCCCAGCCTTCGGAGCGGAAGCCCGGCGCGTGGACTTGCGCACCGAAGCCGACGCCGATGATGCCGACTTTGCGTGTAGATGAGGCCACGAGTTGCTCCAGGTTTGCCGACCAGCTCAGGACCCGATATTACCGGAGAGGAACCCCCTTGACCCGATAAGTCAAAGGCCAGTACCTTGAGTTCGGGTCACCCCGATAAGAAGCCACCGCCGATGACACCCCTTCTCTTCAAGAACGCCCGCATCTTCGACGGCACAGAACGCGGAGTGCGCCGAGGGCATGTATCTGCGCGTCTCCGACGGGCTGATCCAGGAAGTCTCGCCGAAGCCCATCACCGACAAGGATGCGCGGGTGATCGACGTCGGCGAGGCGCACGCTGATGCCGGGCCTGATCGACGCGCATATGCACGCCTACTGCAGCGACGTCATCGATGCAGAAGGTCGAGGCGATCGGCGAGAACCGTACCGCACCGCGCATGCGGTCCGGATGCTCGGACATGCGCTCGACTGCGGCTTCACGACCGTGCGCGACATCGGCGGCGGCGACTACTCGCTCGCCAGGGCGATCGCCGATGGACTGGTGCGCGCGCCGCGCTTCTTCTACGCCGGCAAGGTGCTGTCGATGACCGGCGGACATGGCGACTTTCGTCCGCTGGAACAGAAGTCGCATCGACCACGAGTTGTGCTCGTGCGGCATCGTCAACTGGGCGTGCCGCGTGGCCGACGGCGTCGATGCGTGCATCCAGGCGGCCCGCGACGAGCTGCGCCAGGGCGCGCACTGCATCAAGATCATGGGCTCGGGCGGCGTCGCGTCGCCGACCGATCCGATCTGGATGAACCAGTACCGCGAGGACGAGATCCGCGCGATCGTCAACGAATGCGCCGAGCGGCGGACCTATGTCGCCGCGCACTGCCATCCGGCGAGCGCGGTCCGGCGCTGCGTCGAATTCGGCGTGCGCTCGATCGAGCACGGCACGCTGATCGACGACGACACCGCGCGCTTCGTCGCCGGAACGCGGCGCGTACATCGTGCCGACGATGGTCGTCATCTTCGTGCTGGTCGAGATGGGCCGACAGCTCGGCTTTCCGGCTGTGAGCCAGGAAAAGGCCGAGTACGCGTACAAGCAGGCGCTCTCTGGCATGGACAAGATGCGCAAGGCCGGCGTCAAAGTCGGGTTCGGCACCGACCTGCTCGGCTCGACCTACGTGCAGGAGTGTCGCGAATTCACCATCCGCCGCGAAGTGTTCACGCCGCTCGAGCTCCTGCGGCAGGCGACCTCGGTCAACGCCGAGCTGATGATGCAGCAGGGCAAGCTCGGCTGCATCGCGCCCGGCGCGCACGCCGATCTGCTGGTCGTCGACGGCGATCCGCTGCGGGACATCTCGCTGCTCGCCGCGGACGGAAAGACACTTGCGGCTGATCGTACGAGGCGGCGAGATCGTCAAGGACGCGTTGCGGTAACGCAAAGAAGAACCGCGCGTCCATGACAGAAGTCACGACGAGATCCCGCCTCGCCGGCGGTGGCTGGCAGGATGCGAGTTCCTGCTTGGCGCGTTCATTGTCATCGGGCACAACGTTTTCCGGATTCTTCCGAGCGAAGTGCCGATCCTGGTCGCGCTCGGCCTGCTCCTCGAACCGGCTCTGGACGGGAAGCTGGCGCAGTACTTGGCGCCTGAGCGGCCTCGGGCGGCCCCGCCTCGTGGTCGCGCATTGTGCTCGATTGCGTTAGGCGGCCGCCGGCCTGGGGGGCTGGTCCTGGGGAATTTGTACATCGACCCCGCTCACCGCCCGCTTTCTGGCCTCCCCGATCGCGCCGGCCGGGGCCGCCGGGATCACGGGCAATCTCTCGAACGCCTTGCTCGCACTCCTTATCGTGTGGACCTTCGCCGCATTCGGCGAGGAATTCTCGTATCGCGGCTATCTGTTGTCGCGGGCTGCCGCGATCGGTGGCGGCTCCGCGGCCGCACTGGGCAGCGGTGGTGGCGGTGTCGGTCCTCTTCGGCTTCGGGCACTATTACAAGGGGCCCGCAGGGAGTCCTCGACTCCGGCGTGGCGGGGCTGATCCTGGGAGCGGCGTACATGCTGTCGGGACGGAACCTGTGGGCGCCGATTCTGGCTCATGGGCTGATCGACACGGTCGGGGTCGTAATCCTGTTCTTCGGATGGGATTCGTAGAGCGCCGGGACGGGAACGGTTCATTTTCGCTTGCTCCGCGGTTTTTGAGAGAATCGGGCCATGAAGGTCGCCACCTGGAACGTCAACGGAATCCGTGCCCGCGAGGCGCAGCTCTGCGACTGGCTGGAGCGCGATCGTCCCGACGTGGTGTGTCTGCAGGAGATCAAGGCGCGCCCCGATCAGGTGCCGGAGCGGTGCAAGCTCGCCGATTACCACGCGTTCTGGCACGGCGGCAGTGGAGGTTATTCCGGCGTCTCGCTGCATCTTCGTCGCGAGCTGCTGGAGGCGCCCGAATTCAGTCATCCTGAATTCGACATCGGAGACGCGCATCGTGCAGGTGACGCTCGGGAATCTGACGCTCGCCTCGGTCTACGTGCCCAACGGCGGCAAGGACTATACGGCGAAGCTCGCGTTCCTGACCGCCCTCGCCGCCTGGTCGAAGCAGCTCGCACGACGACGGCCGCGAGCTGATCCTGTGCGGCGACATCAACGTTGCCCGCGCCGACATCGACGTCCACCCCAAGGAGCGCAAGCCGGACGCCATCGGCCAGCGGCCGGAGGAGCGCGATCTTTTCGCGGCGCTGCTCGGCGCGCCACCTGGTCGACGTCACCCGCGCGCTCGACCCCGACAATCAGGCTTTGTTCACCTGGTGGCCGCCGTGGCGCAACATGCGCCAGCGCAACATCGGCTGGCGCATCGATTACATTCTCGCGTCACGCGCGATCGCCGAGCGCGCGACGGACCTGCGCGCGTCCTCGCCGACGTCGGCACCAGCGATCACGCGCCCATCATGATGACGACTGCGTGAAAGGAGGTAGTGGCGGATGAGCTACGTCGACTCCAACCTGCTCGAGAGGCGAGCACGTGGTCTATCGAACTCGGGCTTCACTGGAAGCTGTTCGTTGCCCCGGTCTTGTTTGCGCTCGTTGTCTCGGTACCCCTGGCGTGGATTGCTCTTTACGGAACGTGGAGCGCCCTGGCATGGATTCCGCTCGGGCTCGCGATTTTGTGGTTGGTCGCCGCGCTCATCAAGCGCCAAACCTCGGAATTCGTCGTGACCAACAAGCGGGTTCTGATGAAAGTCGGTGTCTTCACCACGCGGTCGATCGAGCTCCTGCTCAACAAGGTCGAGAGCAATAACAGTCCACCAGAGCTTGACCGGTCGGTTGCTCGGCTATGGCGACATTGTCCTCACCGGGAGTGGAGGAACCAATGAACCCTTCTCCACGATCCAATCGCCTCTCGCATTCCGTAATGCAGTGCAAGCAGCCAGCGATGCCCACACGAGACCGGCCGAAAACGCTTGATCAAAGGACAACGATGCCCCGGAAACATTCTCGACGACACGCACACCCATCCTGCCGTCAGGCAGACCATCGCCGATAACCACGCGGACCTCGTCCGCGAGGTGCAAGCCGCGGTGACTGCCAACGATGTGGTCGTGGTCGGCGATGAAGCAGAACCCTGCTCCGAAGCAGGCGCGCAAGGCGCTGGACGCCGCCGGCATCCCGTACAAGTACCTGGAGTACGGGAGCTACTTCGGCCCCTGGCGGCGTCGCAATGCCCTCAAGATGTGGACCGGATGGCCAACCTTCCCGATGGTGTTCGTGAAGGGCGTGTTCGTCGGCGGCGCTGCCGACCTGGCCAAGCTGATCGCGAGCGGAGAAATCAAGACGATGCTCGCCGGCAAGCGGACCGAAGCACAGCGGGCAGCGGTGAATCCCGGCGGGAACTAACTATACAAGCTGCCACATCACACACGAATGATGTCGAAGCCCAATCTTGTCGGGACACCGTCATTTTCCGCTGGCTGGTCCCTGCCGCGCTTGGATTGGTGCTCATGCCGTCCGGCGATCGCGGCCGATTCCACCCGCGGTTGCGGCGTAACGCGCCCAACGCCCAATCTGTGCCCGGGTTCGCCATGGTATGAACTGGAGACGGCTGAGATCCGCGTGCCCGGTTGGGTGGCGCGGAGCAGCAGTTCACGCTCAAAATGATGTCGGCCAACGATTTGCGAATCCACTATCGGATGGCCGAACAGGGCGCAGTCAACGAGGGCGAGGTGCTTCTGATCGGCGGATACGCACTCGCTCTCAAGGGTGGGCAACGTCGAGCCCGGCAACGAAGGCGATTATCTGGACGGCCCGGTGCTGGCGATGGAGGCCGTCATCACTCTGCTCGACGTCGCGATCTCCAGCAGGGCCCAAGGCCGTGAAGGACAGAGCATAAGATCATCGGTGAGCGAGCCCAGGCGCCAGATCAGCACCGCAACGCCGAGTGCATCTGCCCATGTATGGTGCGCCATGGTCCGTGAGAGGCGAAGTACGGCGCGTGTCCGGGGAGACGCTTGCGTACGATCTCGCGTTTACCTTCGTGCCGCTGGATCCCTTCGGTCTGAAGAATGGGTGAGCCAGCCGCAGACATTCACGTTCAAAGGCACGCTCGATTACCCGCCCGAGCGCACCGTGCTTCCGGACGACTTCGACTTGGCTGAATGGAATGTGCTTTGCCGGCGCTACGACGTCGAACGCCCGGACGGTCGGAGACGTTCGAGCGGAGATCGAAGCGCGAGACCAGCCCGCTCGACCGCCCGGTCCCCTGAAGTAGCCTCCGGAGAGCATGATGCGGCCGCCTAGAATCCGTAGAGGCGGGCCGGGTTATCGACCAGGATCTTGCTGCGCGCCGTTTCGTCCGGCGCCCAGGCGAGCAGCAGGTCGAGCATGACGGCGTTCGATGGAGCCGGGTTGGCGCCCAGGGTGCGGCCAGTTTGAAGCCCACACGCAGCGGTCAGGATGTGCGCTCGGCGAGCGCACGCGCAAGGCGCTGACGTCGTCATAGCGCGGTGCTCCGGTTTTCGAGGTTTCGTACGGTGCCGAGAGCTTGACCCAGAAATTGCCGCGTCCGAGCAACCTCGGCAGCACGCTGAAGGCGGGCGTCCGTGGTCGGCACCGGCTCGCGAAATTTGCCGTTGTGGTCGATGACGACATCCACGGGCAGCCGGGACAAGAGCGCTTCGTGTCGCGGGCAGCTCGCGGCCGTCGAGCTGGACCTGCATGCCAGCCAAGGACGAACGCGTGCCGCGACGGTCTCGACGTCTTCCCAGGACAGGAAGCCTCCCTTGAGCATGTAGCAGCGCGCTCCCGGAAGCCAGTCTGCGTCAGGACGCTCGATCTCGGCGTCCGCAACATCGGGGCGCACGGTCGCGACGCCGCGCGCCGCAGCACCCATCTGGCGCAGCGCGTCCTCGGTGCAAGCGTTGTCGAACATGTAGCCGTTGGGCTGGACGACCACGGCACGCGACAGGCCGAGCTGCGTCTGCACCAACCGGTAAGCTGCGCGACCGGCGCATCGGGCAAGGGAATCGGCCACGATGGCGCGCGCGCCGAACCGTGGGATCGTAGATGTGCATGTGACAGTCGCATGCGCCGGGGGGCGCGGCCAGCTTCGGGACGCTGCTCACGAATCTCCCCTGTCCTAGGCTTCTTGCTCTCCGACCGGTTCCCGCCCGGTGATGGCCCGACAAGTTCCGGCACCTCCGAAAGGCGCTGCCCGGGCCGGGAGCACCCGCGGCTCCCAGAATATATGTGACTCTTATGCGGCCTCGACGAACTCCGGAAAAGGAGCCGTTCTCCACGATCCAGTCGCCTCTCGCATTTCGCAATGCAGTGCAGGCGGCTAGCGACCGCGCGCACGAATCCAGCCGAAAACGCTTGAGCCGACCGGGGCCGCGGTGCTGCGCGCGCTCTGTGCGCCGCCGCACAGACCGTCATGTCGGCAAGGGTCACACTGGACTCGAAATGGAGACAACGATGATCGATTTGGCAATCTATTGTTATCGCTCGAGCTAGGTGCTCTGGCTGTACTCGTCTGCGTTGGCGTTTGGCGCTATCTACTCAACTCGGCAGTCGACAACGATCAACGCGTCTCTCCCGTGTGGCAAATGACATGCGCCAAGACTGGCAACGGTTGAGCGTCAGACCGACCTCAATGAAGCGTGCGGCGAGATAGGCCGACGTTGATGGTCAGGGATCAATCACCTGATATGGCGAAAGAGGCTGAGATCGAGTGGCTGGGTGATCTGGAAGGATTCTGATTATCCGGCTGCGGGCTTGTACCTGAGTCTGCTCGATGACGAGCCGGGCGCGGCAAAGTTTGTGGAGCAACTGCGAGAAGCACCCATCTCGCAATTCAAGGCGAAAGACATTTTCCGAGCATCAGGTCTATCCTTGCTGGGTATCAGCAATTCGCATGTTGAGCACGACCGAAGGAAAGTCCTCGCGGGGCAACCATTGTCCCCACTCCTGCTCGCGCGGTCTACGAGCAACCAAAGGGTCATCATCGCCGATGGCTATCATCGAATGTGCGCGGTCTACTCATTTGACGAGGATGCACTGATTCCCTGCAAGATTGTCTGAGAATTCTGACAGCAAGGAACCCACACGGCAGAGTGATTGACCGAGCGGGTCGATCTAGCCCTCCGCTCTCCGACGGGTTCCTGCCCGGTGCCGAGGGCTCCGACGTGGCTGTCTGAATCGACATAGAGGCCGAGCGGCTTCTCGTATCTCAGTATGTCGATGATGTCGCCGAACTGGCTCAGGGGAAAAAGATATAGGGCGCTCCGCTGTTGAGCGTGTTGGGCCGGCAGCACCTTGCCCTCCTTGTAAAAGCAGATCCTGGCGACGAAGGCGCCGGACTTGAAGCAGTTGATCTCGCAGGCGTTGAGCGATAGCTGCTGACGCCGCTGTCGCTGACGTAGCTGACCTGGTATGAGATCGAAATCCCTTCCAGACCACAGGCATTTCGCACCTCCGAGGCGTTGTCCGGGCGTTTGAGCATCGCGGCCCTTAATATAGACGATCCCGGCCCGCAAAGCCGGGTTTAGTATTCCAGGGCTGCGCATCCCGCGCACCCTGCCCCTGCATGGAGGTAAATATGGCGGAACCGATCCATCAGGAAGTTTCTGATCGCGGCGGCGCCCGCGGAGGTCTAGTGCGGCACTGACCGAAGCGGCCTCGTTTCGCGGAGGTCAGCGCTGCGCCGGCGTCCCTGGAGCGTCCCCTGGCGGAGCGTTCAGCCTGTTCAACGGGATGATCGAAGGACGCAACATCGGAACTCGCGTCGGGCCGGCGGATCGTCCAGGCATGGCGCGTGAAGAACTGGCCCGCGGGCCGCTATTCGCTGGTCACGTTCGATCTCGAGCCCGATGGCAGCGGAACCAGGCTCAGTACTCGATCAGTGCGGCTTCCCGACGCCGATCGCGCGCACCTCGACGGCGGCTGGCACAAGATGTACTGGGAACCGCTGCGGAACTACCTTGCGCGGAAAGCGTGAGCCTGATTGTTATGCGGTCATGCGCGCGGCCCGCCGTTGCCGTTGACCGTGATCGTCGCTCCGGGCGCGAAACCCAGCTGCGCGCGATGGGTTTTGCCCGCGGAAGACGTACGTCACGTCCCAGTACGCGGGTTGGGCCGAGCCGGGGACTGCCGCGCAGCGCTGCACATTCTGCGTCTGGACCTGGGTGCCGCGATTCACGTTGGCGCCGACCGCTGCGCCGCCGACCGCACCGACCGCCGTTGCGACATCGTTCCCGCGACCGCTCCCGGATCTGATGCCCCAGCACGCCGCCAATCAGGCCGCCGACGATGGCGCCTGGAACGTTGGGCTGGTTCTCTTGAACGACCTGCTGTTGCTCGACCCAGCAGCGCTGCTCCGGCGAGCCGACGACGGCGCGCACGGCCACGACATCAGCCTGGTAGAGCTTCTCCCGTGATGCGGATAGTAGGAATACGCCGGCGCCGGCGGTGTGGGCGCATAGGAGTATTGCGCTTTGCCGCGAAGCGGACGGACCGACGAAATGCGGTTGTCCATTCCGAGCGATCCGGAGTGACGGTACTGCCCCGGCCGCAGCGTCACGCAGCGACCGCGAAAGTACGCGTCGTCACAGACTTCCCATTGTCCGCGCTCGACGACCGCCGACGATGCGCGGTCGTTGAAGCCGCTCTGGTCGAGGTTCTCGATCGGCCCGTTGGCGGTGAAGGCGCGTCCGGTGCAGTCCTTCCTGCGAGTAGAACGTCACTTGCGCAGCGGCTTGCTGGGCAACCAGTATGGCCGCGAAACCAATCGCGGCAGTCAGTGCTGTTTTCATTTGAGTCTCCTCCGTTTGGCCGGTTTCGATGAATGACTTTTCTACCCGTTCATGTACCTGCAATTCGACCTTCAGCGTGTACGAAGCGGCCCCCTCGAGGGGGCCGCTCGGCGATCGTTCGCTGGAGTGCGAACCTGTGGATTACCGCGCAGGTCACCGTACCCGTTCACGGCGACCGTCGGGCCCGGAGGCGAGGCGAGCTGCACGCGATGCTGGGCGCCTCCGAACTCATACAGGACATCCCAGTACGCTGTTCCGCTGCGGATCGTCTCGCAGCGCTGGACGTACGGCATCTCGGAATGCTGGCCGGACAAGAGATCGCCTACCCTCGGTAATGATCGCTCCGGGAAGCTCGATGGGACCGATCTGCTTCTGCTCCGTCCAGCATCTCTGTTCCGGCGCACCCGCCACCGCGCGCGCCGAGATCACGCGCGCCTGATAGACCTGGTCAGCCGGGCTGATCACGACCGGCGCCGGCTGTACGACCACGGCGGGCCTTTCGTAAATGACTTGCGCGCCCGCCTGCGTAGCGACGAGAATCCCGGCTACGCCAAGCAATGTCTTCAGCTCAATACGCATGGCTTACCTCCGTATGTCGTCTCGCTGCCCACCATCATATTAACGCTGCAGCCCAGTCGTGGATGTCGGCGATCGCGCGAACATGTGTAGGAGAGGCACCGACATGAGAAATATCCGCTACGCACTCATCACGTTTGCATTCGCGCTCGCCGCGGGTCTCGCTCCTTCCGCAGCCGCGCAGGGCTGGCCTGTCAAGCCCGTCAAGGTCATCGTCGTCTTCCCGCCCGGCGGCTCGGTCGATCAGGTCGCGCGTGCGCTCGCGCAGCAGATGTCGGTGCAGACCGGCCAGACCTTCATCGTCGACAATCGCGGCGGCGCTCTCCGGTTCGATCGGCACCGCCGCGATCGCCAAGGCCGAGCCGGACGGCTGCACGATCGGCGTGGTGTTCGACACGCACGCGGTGAATCCGTCGCTGATTCCGAACCTGCCGTTCGACACGCTCAAGGACCTGACAGCAATACGTAACTGAACGAAGTATTAC